>Ga0316223_1003419_pt1 | contig 11862 bp, 9 predicted proteins | sample TBH18009metaG_FD_206007 | JGI IMG/M metagenome (GOLD analysis project Ga0316223, IMG submission 206007) | Freshwater microbial communities from Trout Bog Lake, Wisconsin, USA - TBH18009 | ecosystem: Environmental > Aquatic > Freshwater > Lake > Hypolimnion/Profundal zone | place: USA: Wisconsin...
AGTCGTCCTTAAGAAAAGAGTATTTCATTTGGTATCCATGTTGCGCCAACCCATCTTACTGGCATTCACCACTGCTAGCTCCGAAGCAGCCTACCCCAAGACCCTAGAGCAAGTCGAGCGCTTTGGATGCTCGAACAAAATTGCTTCCTTTGTATTGCCGGTCGGCTACTCTTTTAATCTAGATGGCTCGATGATGTATTGCACTTTTGCCGCACTATTTATTGCCCAGGTGTATGGCATTGAGATGCCCCTTACCCAACAGCTTCTGATGCTCTTGGTCCTCATGATTACCTCTAAAGGTATTGCCGGAGTACCCCGCGCCTCACTGGTAGTGATCGCTGCCACACTCTCGCAATTTCACTTACCTGAAGCAGGAGTACTGTTAATTTTAGGAGTAGATCACTTCTTGGATATGGCTCGTTCTGCCACCAACGTACTAGGTAATGCTCTCGCTACTGCGGTGGTGAGCAAGTGGGAAGGTGAACTTAAAAACTAAACGTGAACGCCAAATCTAGATATTTCTACATAAAAATTCTTGAGGGGGTGGCACCCATCCACCTCATATCAGCATTTCTAAAATAACTTCAGCAATCTGATTGAGCCTTGGTAGAAAGAATAATTACTGGAAAACTCGGTTGAAATTGCAGCAGACAAACTAAGGTCTTTCTGCAATTCATAATTAGCTGAAGAAATCTCAATCACCGTGGCGCGTGCGTTCGTCAAGGCGATTGGCATACCAAATTGGTAACTAGGGGCGGACTGCGTAGCCAAATTTAAATTCGATGACTTACCAAAGTCATACTTATAACCAATGGAGATTGCACCCAATTGCTTCTGATTTGATGGATCCATTAAATAGTATTTTGCACCGAGAGTCGCAGGAACTGAAACGTAATTCATTGAGGACGAATTTAGACCTGCACTGGGATTTCCATTCGCACCAGTAGCAGATTCATTCATCCCAGTGAAAGCATAGTTTGTGACAGCCACATTCAAAAACCCATCTAGATTTGGCAGGGCATTAGTCAATGGCAACAAGCCCAGAGCATTAACCCCGTAAATATTCACACTCGTATTACCAGTAGCGCCCTGATTACTAGCTGTCACCCCAGAAATCTCCCCCTGGGAAAGGTTCTGTCGAGTATTACTGTATTGATAGTTACCCAGTACAACAGTTCCAATCAACTTCGCCGTATCCAATTGAAGCTTCTTAAAAATCCCAAGACTTACGCCCAACCCATTACCACTTCCATCTGAGCCTGCTGAATAATTCGCTGAGCTCACGTTAGCATAAATCCCAGCGGGCTCATCCTTACTGCCAAATAAATTACCCATTAGGTTTAATCCCCAAAAGGAAATGTTTTGACGTGCGCCGGATGATTGACCAATTTGATCAACTGAGCCTCCCTGGAAGTAGAAGGACGATTTGATCGTTGCGTCATTGCCGTCTTCGATCAGCGCACTTGCATCGCGGATACTGGCCTCATTTGCACGAATGGTTGTATTCATGGGTCCTGACATCAGACCAGCGGGCACCTGATTGGATGCGCCGGGAGCATAGGTATAAAAACCCGGGGATGCTTGCGTAGCTGATGACTGACCAAAACTAGCAACATAACTGCCGATAGGCGCAAAAGCAGCGGCAGTCTGCCCAGTACTGGAGACAAAACTACCTACTGGTGCTGGGGTAGCAGCGGTTGCCCCCGCAGTAGAAACATAATATCCTGCCGGGGCTTGCAGCGGAGCTGACATACCAGTAGTGGGGGCATAAGTTCCAGGCAAAGCTGGCGTAGCAGCAGCAGCACCCACGACAGCCACAAAATAGCCAGCTGGGGCCAAGGTAGCCGCAGTTTGACCGGTACTTGAGACATAGCTGCCAACTGGTGCCAATGTTGGAGCGGATGCGCCCGTGCTGGGAACATATGACCCAATTGGGGCTAAAAGAGCAACAGTCTGCCCGGTGGTGGGGACATAACTACCGGCTGGCGCAAGTGTTGGAGCGCTTGCACCTGTATTAGCAACATAAGTTCCCACTGGGGCTTGCAGCGCAGCTGACATACCAGTAGTGGGGGCATAAGTTCCAGGTCCAGCTGGTATAGCAGCAACTGCACCGACGCTAGGTACAAAATGTCCAACTGGGGCCAAAAGGGCCGCAGTCAGACCAGTAACGGGGGCGTAGCTACCAATTGGTGCCGGTGTTGGAGCAGACGCGCCTGTGCCGGGAACATACGAGCCAACTGGGGCCAAAAGGGCCGCAGTCAGACCAGTAACGGGGGCGTAGTAACCAGCTGCTGCCGGTGTTGCAACGGTTGCCCCTGAAGTTGAAACATAAGTACCGACGGAAGCTGGAATACATCCACCAGGTGCTGTATCTTGGCCAGTTGAACTATAGGTCCCAGGGGTACAGTTGACTGCATATGCCCCACCGGATGCGGACATAGCAAGCAGAAATAGGCTTAGTGGTGAGGGTTTACTGAATTTCATAATATTCCATTAAATTAGTGCAATGAGTACACAAACATTAAATGAATTACTCCTTGAGGCCACCGAATGTTATCAGCTCAATTTAACAGAAAGGGCTGAAAACTTATATGCACAGGCTCTCCGTATTAACCCTCGGCATGCAGGGGCACTCTTTAATATGGGTACATTACTACTGCGCCGCGGAGACCTAAAAGGTGATGCTCTTGTGCAAGATGCTTTTGCCCTAGACGCTGGAAATGAAATTGACCGAAATAAAGCAGTTCATCTTCTCATTCAAATCTATTTGGCACAAGCTTATAAAAAACATGCCCAAGTATGGCTAGAATATGCAGCGATTCATCAACTTGAGATTCCAGATTTCAATGTACTGAAAAAGCAAATTGAGATCCCAGCTTACCTAGAAAAGACGATCTATAGTCCTGCTCAAAAAAAACAACTTGAGCGCTATAGTCCGATAGAGTCAAACTCTTATGTCTATGCAATTGATATTGTGGGGGGATGTAACTTACGCTGCCCCACCTGCCCAATCGGCAATAAAGATGGAATGGCAAAGGGCTTAATGCAAAAGGAATTATTTGCCAATATCTTAAATAAGATTTGCATGGAAAGCGGGGAATATTCCCCTGATATTTGGTTATTCAACTGGAGTGAACCACTACTAAACGAGCGCCTCCCAGATTACATTAAGCTCATTCACAGTGCTCAGCTGACTTCTTTCATTTCAACCAATCTCAACATAACCCATCGCATCAACGAACTGATGCAGGCAAATCCAACTAGATTAAAGGTATCTATATCGAGTTTAAAGCAGGAGATTTATGGCATTACACACGAGCGTGGAAACATCAATACTGTAATAGCCAATTTTGAAACGCTGGCACTTGCTAGAGACCGCAATAAATCCACGACTGAAATTTGGATCGGGCACCATCTCTATAAAAATACAGTCGAGGAAATGGAGCAAATTCAAGCGCTGGCAAACCAATTTGGCTTTGGATATAGGCCATCTTACGCCATCATGGCCCCCATTGAAAAAGCGCTATCCTTGATTGAAAAAGGTGATGAGAAACCATCCGGAATAGAGGCGCAGCTATTTTTTCATCCAAATAGCATTGTTAAAAATGTAACGCCAAAAAGATCTGGAAATATGGATTGCGAGTTACGCTTTAATATGACTGCCATTAATTATGATGGCTCGGTTTCTCTATGTTGTGGCACAACCCAAGATTTATCAGAAAAAGCAAATGAAAAGATCTATTTTATGGAACATACCACCAGCAAAATTGAAGCATTGAAATACCAACATTCTTTTTGCACTGTATGCATCCACAATAATCTGCATTTAACAATTCAAGATCTATGAATATGCAAATTGATGCCCAAGTCGCACGCAATTATCTTCTGTCAGGACAATTCGAGTTAGCCATTAGTAAATATCAAGAACTCATCTCATTGACACCCTTTAATGCAGTATTGTATTTGGAGCTCTCATCAGCACTCATGGGTCTTGGAAAGTTAGATGAAGCACTGGTAGTGGTAAATCAAACTGAAAATCTTGATGCTGCTATTTTGCATGAGGCAAAATTACAAAAGGGTAATATTTTCCTCGCACAAGGGAGGTATTTAGATGCTCTTGCCATTTTGAGCCCACTGCTTTCGACCCATTGTGAAGAAAGGGCTAGAACAGCATTATCAACTGCCTATATCAATATTGGAAAGCCATCCAAAGCATCTGAAGTGCTTCAGGTTATTGAGAGAGAAAAGTTAAGCATGGGCGCAATCAACAATCTAGCAATTAGTCTTTGTGAACAAATGCGGGTAACTGAAGCCTTGGAAATTTTGGCTGAGCGCATTCAAAAAGGTATTTTTGATTTCAGCACGATCTCCAATATTTTGATGCTTTCAAATTATTCTGAAGCGCCAGAAAAGTATATTGTCATAGCTAGGCATGCTCTAAAACATACTGAAAAATTAACGCACACCCCCCCAATTAAAAATAAATCCTCGGGACATCCATTACAAATTGGATTTATTTCAGGCGATATGAGGCAACACCCTGTTGGCTGGTTCTTTGTAGCCCTTCTAAAAGAACTAAGCGCGCATTACAAAACCGTTGTCTACTATACAAATCATCAGATCGATCCATTAACGCAAACAATCATATCTACCGCATCAGAATTCCGCTTTATTGGTCAGATCAATGATGGAGAGTTAATCAATCAAATGAAACAAGATGGAAATGATGTTTTAATTGATTTATCGGGACATACCGCTGGTGGTAGATTGCAAATATTTAATCAACGCATTGCTCCAAAGCAACTCAGTTATCTCGGCTACTTCTCATCAACTTATATGCCAGAAATTGACGGCGTGATATTTGATAAAAAGCACCTGGATGGCGTTCCAAATGATTTTTTTACTGAAAAAGTCTATGAACTCGAGTGCTCTCGCTTTAATTACACAGCTCCTTATGCTATTGAGATAGCGCCATTACCAGCCTTACAAAATAAAGTAATTACTTTTGGCAGCTTTTGCAATACATCCAAAATTAGCCAAACCTGCTTAAACACTTGGGCGACTACTTTAAAAGCAATTCCAAAATCTAAGCTTCAATTACGCTGGAAATCCCTCCAAGACCCTCATGTCAGAAAATCTATTCGTAATACTTTTATTGGTCTCGGAATTGAAAATGCCAGGGTTGAGCTCTATTCTGATTGCGATCATGAGTCTCTTTTTCATTTTTATAACGAGGTTGACATTGCTCTAGATACATTCCCATTTTCAGGTGCCACTACCTGCTGTGAGGCACTATGGATGGGCGTACCCGTTCTTACTAGAACTGGTAGCACACCTGCATCTAATCAAGCGGCCAGCATCCTGCATCAAATTGACTTAGATGAATACATCACTAGCAGCGCTAAAGAATTTACAGCCCAAGCAATCAAACTTACTAGCGATCTAGAGGCGCTCTCTCAACTTCGCGCATCTATTAGAAAGAGATTTTTAACGAGTTCGCTAGGAAGCCCCGCAATATTTGCAAAACATTTTGTACGAGTGATAGAAGAAATTACTACCACTTGAGCGCTTTGAGGGCACTCTCAAAAGATTCAATATCCGCAAGCTGGGGTCTCTGATTATGATGGAGGAAGAGATTCACTGCATACCGATCTACACAGGATTCATGGCATTAAGCAGGCCCAAAAGTGCGTTTTACTTGATCTAGCCCAAAATCTCCTGAATCGATGTACCGTTTGGTGCGATCATTCATCGCATGAGTGGTCGTCTTGTTCATCCGGCCTCAGATTGCACCTATCACATCAAATTCAATCCACCCAAAGTAGTGCAGCTGACACAGCAAAAGCGCCAGTCTATCGCAAGGTAAGCGATACTGGGAAAGTTGAAGAGATCACTGCTTTGAAGTAATGAGCGTAAAGCCAAACAAAAAGCTTGCGATTGGTTTCGCAAGCTTTTTTATTGGCAGGACTTTTTGGCTACCTCATCAATTGGTATGGCGCCCAATCGGGACTATCAAGTCAGTATGTTTACTACATCTCGATATTGACAGATATCTATTTCAGTTTGATCAAAATGATTATCGCTCCTTGGATATGGCTCGTTCTGCTACCAACGTGCTGGGTAATGCTCTCGCTACTGCGGTGGTCAGCAAGTGGGAGGGTGAGCTAAAAGAGTAGGCTCTTCAAAATACAAATGCCAGCAGATGCTGGCATTTGTATTGCGCGTTGGCGAATCAATACCCGGTAGGATTATTTTTTTGCCAATTCCACGTATCGCTACACATGCGATCAATGTCTAATTTTGTCTCCCAGCCCAATAGTTTTTTTGCCAAACTAGCATCGGCATAATATTCGGGTAAATCACCTGGGCGTCGCCCCACTATCTCGTAAGGAATTTTCTTTCCAGAGGCTTTCTCAAAAGCGGCAACCATCTCTAAAACGCTGTAGGGCCTACCGGTTCCAAGATTGACTGTAATGAACGAATGACTATCACTTAAGGCATTGAGCGCCGCCAAATGTCCTGCAGCCAAATCATCAACATGAATATAGTCTCTTAAACCCGTTCCATCTGGCGTAGGATAGTCACCACCATAGATCAAGAGTTTTTCCCTCACCCCGACTGCAACTTGTGAAATAAACGGCATCAAATTATTAGGAACTCCAAAGGGACTCTCACCAATCTCACCAGAAATATGTGCGCCAACCGGGTTGAAATAGCGCAACAAGGCAATACGAAGCTGGGGATTTGCCCTCTTTAAGTCCCGCAATATATCCTCAACCATCAACTTCGTTCTCCCATATACATTGATGGGGGATAAAGGGGTAGTTTCACTGTAACAAACGGTATCTGGATTGCCGTAAACAGTAGCTGAAGAGGAAAAAATAAACGTATTTATTTTTGCCCGCATCATTTCCTCAAGCAAAACAATGGTGCCTGAAACATTGTTATCAAAATACTTCAGGGGTTCTTGTTCGGATTCTCCAACAGCCTTTAAACCCGCAAAATGCATGACTGCAGTCAATGAATGCTGCTCAAATACCCTTCTCAAAAGGGCTCTATCGCGAATGTCTCCTTCGATAAACTCAAGGTGTTTACCCGTCAGTTTTTCAATTCGCGCGATAACCCCTTGATTGCTATTCGATAGGTTATCTAAAACGACAACCTCCATCCCGGCATTCATGAGTTGCACCACCGTATGCGATCCGATGTAACCTGTGCCACCGGTAACAATGACTTTATTCATCAATCCCATCTGCGCAATAAATTATTTAATTAAGAAGAGTGTTACTTCAACTCTTTCAGGGCACTCTCAAAAGATTCAATGTCCGCAAAGCTGCGATAGACAGAAGCAAAGCGAATGTATGCCACTTTGTCTAAGCGTTTAAGTTCACGCATCACTAATTCACCGACGCGCTCACTGGGAATTTCTTTTTCACCCAGACTCAGGAGCTTCTCTTCAATCCGCCCAATCGATTCGTCCACTGAATCGGATGATACCGGGCGCTTGCGTAATGCTAGCTTAATGGAGCTGGCTAATTTCTCGTGGCTGTATTCCACGCGGCTGCCATTCTTTTTCACGATTGAAGGCAGCGCTAGCTCTGCGCGCTCATGGGTTGTAAAACGTTTGTCACAGGCAGCACAACGGCGGCGGCGGCGAATGGTATCGCCCTCATCCGATACCCGGGTATCCATCACCTGGGTATCGTCACCATGACAAAATGGACAGCGCACGTGGGCTTAGCCGTAAACCGGGAAGCGTTTGGTCAGATCAGCAACTTGCGCGCGCACTTTAGCGATATTCTCGGGATCATTTGGATTGTCCAAAATGTCAGCAATGAAATGACCAACCTGTCTTGCCTCGGCTTCTTTGAAACCGCGAGTGGTCATCGCTGGTGAGCCCAAACGAATTCCGCTTGTCACCATCGGTTTTTCCGGATCGTTTGGAATACCGTTTTTGTTGCAGGTAATGTGCGCTTCGCCTAATACTCGCTCAGCTTCTTTACCTGTCATTTTCTTGGCACGCAAATCCACCAACATCACATGCGAGTCTGTGCCACCTGAAACAATCCGTAAACCACGCTCAATCAAGGTTTCTGCTAAGGCTTTAGCATTGGCTACTACCTGCTTTTGATAATCCTGAAAGCTCGGTTCTTGCGCCTCTTTGAACGCAACCGCTTTAGCCGCAATCACATGCATTAAAGGGCCACCTTGCAAGCCTGGGAATACCGCTGAATTAATTGCCTTCTCGTGCTCCGCTTTCATCAAAATGATGCCGCCACGAGGACCGCGCAAACTCTTATGTGTTGTAGAGGTCACAATGTCAGCATGTGGCACAGGATTTGGGTAAACACCAGCAGCAATCAAGCCGGCATAGTGCGCCATATCCACCATGAAAATCGCGCCCACTTCTTTGGCTAATTTGCCAATGCGCTCAAAATCAATTTTTTTAGAATACGCCGATGCGCCAGCAATAATTAATTTAGGCTTGTGCTCACGAGCCAAGCGCTCCATTTGCTCGTAATCAATCTCTTCATTCTTGTGCAAACCATAAGCAATGGGGTTAAACCATTTACCACTCATGTTCAATGCCATACCGTGGGTTAGGTGACCACCTTCAGCCAAACTCATCCCCATAAAGGTGTCGCCTGGCTTTAAGAAAGCTAAAAATACCGCCTGGTTAGCAGAAGCGCCGCAATGGGGCTGTACGTTTGCCGCTTCCGCACCAAAAAGCGCCTTCACGCGATCAATCGCCAACTGTTCAGCCACGTCCACAAACTCGCAACCACCGTAATAGCGTTTACCTGGGTAACCTTCTGCGTACTTATTGGTTAGCTGTGAGCCTTGCGCTGCCATGACTGCTGGAGAGGTGTAGTTCTCAGAAGCAATCAGCTCAATATGGTCTTCCTGACGGCGATTTTCGTTTTCGATGGCTGCCCATAACTCAGGGTCGGTTTTGGCGAGGGTGTTTTGACGGTCAAACATAGTAATAATCCTGAAGAAGTTGGATTGCTTAAGTAAAATCAACCTACATCATACAAAATCCACACATGAACCCTACTCAAGACCTCTCCTTTCTCTCCCTTGTCCTTAATGCAAGCCTGCTGGTTCAACTGGTAATGCTCTTATTGCTGGGCATGTCGATTGCCTCCTGGACCATTATTTTCAAAAAAACAGCTGTTTTGCGGGGTGTGCGACGCGATACCGAGCGCTTTGAGCGTGATTTTTGGTCTGGCGGCGACCTCAATACCCTTTTAGAAGCCTCGCAGCGCAATACCCGTAGCGATGCCGTCTTGGAGCATATTTTTGAAGCGGGGATGCAAGAGTTCTTAAAAGTGCGTGAAATTGATGCCGCACGCCGCGCCATGAAAGCCACTTATCAGCGCGAAATGGATAACTTGGAAGCCAATCTACCCTTCTTGGCGTCAGTTGGCTCGGTTTCCCCTTACATCGGCCTATTTGGCACCGTCTGGGGCATCATGCACGCTTTCCGTGGCTTGGCAAACGTACAAAACGCTACCTTGTCTGCTGTAGCGCCTGGTATTGCTGAAGCTTTAGTAGCTACGGCAATTGGTTTGTTTGCAGCGATACCAGCTGTGGTTGCCTATAACCGTGCTGCCACCGATGTTGATCGCTTAGCCATTCGCTTTGAAAGTTTTATTGAGGAATTCACCAACATCTTGCAACGCCAAGCTGTGGGCAAATAAGTATGGCTAGCTCCTCACTCAAAAGAAACTCCAAACGTCGGGTCATGTCCGATATTAATGTGGTGCCTTACATCGATGTGATGTTGGTGCTCCTGGTCATCTTTATGGTCACCGCCCCTATGGTCAACCCCGGAGTAGTCAATCTACCTACCGTTGGTGGCGCCAAGGTACAAGCCCTACCGCCTGTATTTTTAACCATTGATGCCGATGAAAATGTCATTGTGCGCAAAGATGGCCAACCCACCCAAACCTTGACTAAATTTGAACTCGGCGCATTTGCACGTAGTCAAGCTGAAAATTCAGCTGAGCAGCCTGTGGTTCTGGCCGCTGATAAATCCATCAAATATGAAGTGGTGATGGAGGTCATGTCCAAATTAAAAGAGAATGGCGTGAAACGGGTCGGCCTAGCGGTAAAGAGCCAATAAGCATCATTATTTCTTTCCCAATCCATTATTCATGAATAGCGTGCCCTTCTCGCCCAAGTCCTTTGAGCGCGGTCGCTTAACGAAAAGCGAAAGTACCAAGCGTGCTTTTACTTTTTCGCTCGTCATTCACTTAGGCTTACTAGCCTTTTTAATGATTGGTATTCAATGGAATAACAGCACACCAGCTGGGGTCGAAGTGGAACTTTGGGATGCACCTGTGCCAACGGTAGTTATCCCAGAACCAGAGCTCAAGACAGAAGTAAAAGAAGAAGCGGCCGATATTGCCGTCAAGAAAAAACCGGTTGAAAAAGAGGCTCCGAAAAAAGAGGTGGTGAAAGAAGCGGCAAAGCCAGTGCCGCCAGTCAAACCACCCCCTCCAAAAGAGGTAGAAAAACCGAAAAAGGTCGAACCACCTAAAAAAGTTGAACCTCCCAAAAAAGCAGAGACGCCCTCGCCAGCGCAAACCAAAGCAGATGCTGCGGCTGAAAAAGTTCGTGCCGACCAATTGGCCAAGCTACGCGCTGCTGCCGGGGCGGAGGGTGGCAGCGGTGGCACTAGTGGTAGTGGGGTTGGTGGCGGTGGCAATGCCCCACCTGGCTGGACCGATAAAGTAATTAAAAAGGTCAAGCCCTTAATTGTGTTTAACCCCGAATCAATCAGTGGCAATCCAGCGGCAATCATCAAAGTAGATTTAGCTCCAGATGGCGCTATCTTAAGCACCAGCATTCTGACCTCCAGTGGCAATGCGGGCTGGGATCGCGCAGTATTACTTGCTTTAACTCGCGCTGAAAGTTTGCCAAAAGATGACAATGGCAAAATTCCTCAACGACAAGTAAAACTCACCTTTAAACCCAAGGACTAAAGCATGTTGCATTTGTTTAAGAAACCATTCTCCATCGCTCTTTGTGCTTTGACCCTCTGTTGCATCGGATTTATAGCACCGGCCTTTGCCCAGATGAATATTGAAATTACTGGTGTTGGTCAATCGCTTTATCCGATTGCGGTCATGCGCTTTAAAGATGAAAACAAACTGCCTACCAATGTCACCGAGATCATTCGTCAAGATTTAGCGCGCAGTGGCTATTTTAAAAATACCGAAAATGGGAATGCTGTTGAAAGCGACGAAGGCACTCCTAACTATAAGTCCTGGGCGGCGCGCGGCGCTGATGCCCTGGTCGTTGGCTCCGTTGTGCAAACTGGCAATGGTCAATTTGATATCCACTACAAGCTGTTTGACATTCGCAAATCCCAAAGTTTAGGCGGCCTTAATCTGTCATCCAGCGCCGATAATCTGCGTGCCGTTGCTCACAAAATTGCTGATGACATCATCTTCAAATTGCTGGGTGAGCGCGGTGTATTTTCGACCCGTCTGTCCTATGTCATTAAAGAAGGCAAGCGTTATCGCTTAGTCATCTCAGATGCGGATGGTCAAAATATTCGCAATGCACTCAATAGTGCTGAACCTATTATTTCTCCGTCTTGGTCACCCGATGGCAAGAAGGTGGCTTACGTTTCTTTTGAGGATCGCAAACCCGTGATCTATGTCCACGAGCTAGCAACCGGCCGCCGTATTTCCCTCTCCAACCAAAAGGGGAATAACAGTGCACCAGCATGGTCGCCTGATGGGAAAAAACTGGCCGTATCACTCTCCAAAGATGGCAATACCCAAATTTATGAAATTAATTCAGATGGCACTGGCCTACGTCGTTTAAGTCGTGGCAGCACGATTGACA
>Ga0316223_1003420_pt1 | contig 11860 bp, 12 predicted proteins | sample TBH18009metaG_FD_206007 | JGI IMG/M metagenome (GOLD analysis project Ga0316223, IMG submission 206007) | Freshwater microbial communities from Trout Bog Lake, Wisconsin, USA - TBH18009 | ecosystem: Environmental > Aquatic > Freshwater > Lake > Hypolimnion/Profundal zone | place: USA: Wisconsin...
CGACCCTCAAAGTGCGCAACACCGGCGACCGTCCGATCCAGGTCGGCTCGCACTACCATTTCTTCGAGACCAACGAAGCCCTCGCGTTCGACCGCGCTGCTGCCCGGGGCTTCCGGCTCAATATCCCCGCCGGCACCGCCGTCCGCTTCGAGGCCGGCGAAACCCGGCAGGTCGAACTCGTCGCCCTCGCCGGCACCCGCGAGGTCCACGGCCTGCAGGCAAAAATCAACGGGCCACTGGACACCCCGCCGCCCAAAGTCTCCCACCGCGTCGGTTCGCGATAATCGAAATTCGAAAATCGAGATTCGAAAATTTCACCATGTCTTTGAAACTCAGCCGCCGCCAGTACGCCGAGATGTTCGGCCCCACCGTGGGCGACCGCGTCCGGCTCGCCGACACCGGGCTGTTCGTCCAAGTCGAGCGCGACCTCATCGCCGAGGGCGGCGGTTATGGCAACGAGGTCAAATTCGGCGGCGGCAAGGTCATCCGCGATGGCATGGGCCAGTCGCCCACCGCGCTCGATGCCGAGTCGCTCGACCTCGTCATCACCAACGCCCTGGTCCTCGATCCCCTGCTTGGCGTCATCAAGGCCGACCTCGGCGTCAAGCACGGCCTCATCGTCGGCATCGGCCACGCTGGCAATCCCGGCATCCAAAGCGGACTGGGCTCGGCCTTTCCCGATCCCGTCACCGGCAAGAAGAACCCGATGATCATCGGCGCCGCCACCGAGGTGCTCGCGGGCGAGGGCTGCATCGTCACGGCCGGCGGCATCGACACGCACATCCATTTCATCTGCCCGCAGCAGATCGACGAAGCCATCAGCTCCGGCATCACCACAATGTTCGGCGGCGGCACCGGGCCCGCAACGGGCACGTTTGCCACCACCTGCACACCCGGGCGCTGGAACCTCCACCGCATGCTCGAGGCCGCCGAAGCTTACCCGATGAACCTGGGCTTCATGGGCAAGGGCAACTGCGGCACCGCCGAGCCGCTGCGCGAGCAGGTGCTCGCCGGCGCCATCGGGCTCAAGCTCCACGAGGACTGGGGCACCACGCCCGCCGCGATCGATGTGTGCCTCGGTGTGGCCGACGAACTCGACGTCCAGGTCGCAATCCACACCGACACGCTCAACGAGTCCGGCTTCGTGGAGGCCACCATCCGCGCCTTCAAGGGCCGCACGATCCACACGTTCCACTCCGAGGGCGCCGGCGGTGGCCACGCCCCGGACATCATCCGCGTCTGCGGCGAGGCCAACGTCCTGCCTTCCTCCACGAATCCCACGCGGCCCTTCACGGTCAACACGATCGATGAGCACCTCGACATGCTCATGGTCTGCCACCATCTCGACTCGAAGATCCCCGAGGACGTCGCCTTCGCCGAGTCGCGCATCCGCCCCGAGACCATCGCCGCCGAGGACTGCCTTCACGACCTCGGCGCCATCTCCATGATGTCGTCGGATTCGCAGGCGATGGGCCGCATCGGCGAGGTCATCCTCCGCACGTGGCAAACGGCGGACAAAATGAAGCAGCAATTCGGCCCGCTGGCCGGCCCGACGCATCCCGATGCCGACAACTTCCGTGTGCTGCGCTACCTCGCCAAATACACCATCAACCCCGCCATCGCCCACGGCATCGCCCACGTCGTCGGCTCGATCGCGATCGGCAAACTGGCTGACCTGGTCGTGTTCAAGCCGGCCTTTTTCGGCGTGAAACCCGAGACTATCCTGAAGGGCGGCTTCATCGCGTGGGCCAACATGGGCGATCCCAACGCGTCGATTCCCACGCCGCAGCCCACGTTTTACCGACCCCAGTTCGGCGCCGCCGGCCGCGCCGTCACCTCGACCAGCGTGACCTTCGTCAGCGCCGCGTCGCTCAAAGACCCGTCCGGTCCCGCCAGCCTGGGCCTGCGCCGCCGGCTCGAGGCGGTGAAAAGCTGCCGCAACCTCGGCAAGCGGGACATGGTGCTCAACGACGCCCTCCCCCGGATCGAAGTTGATCCCGAAACCTACACCGTGAAGGCCGACGGCCGCGTGCTCACCTGCGAGCCCGCCAAGGTGCTGCCCCTGGCGCAGCGCTACTTTCTATTTTAAGCATACTGCCGCGTCTCCCGTGGGTCGGGCTTTACGCCCGACACCGACGCTCATGATGTCGGGGATAAACCCCGACCCACAAAAAGCATCCTCTCATGCAGCTCATCTCCACCCCGTTGGCCGCCGCCGATACGTCCCTGCCGGAGATCGCGCTGCGCGTGGAACGCCAGACCCTGGCGAAGCGTCGGTGGCGCGGCGTCGCCGAGGACGGGACGGAATTCGGCTTCGAACTCTCCGCGCCACTGCTCGACGGAGCGGCATTCTGGCAAACGGGCGCAGCCCGCTACGTCGTGCGCCAGCATCCCGAAGCTGTCGTCGAAATCTCGCTCGCCATCACGCCCTCCGCCGCGGCCGGCATCGGCTGGGCGGTGGGGAACCTGCATCTCGAACTTGCCGCCGAAGCCACGCGCCTCCTCGCCCCGGACGAGCCCGCTGTTCGCCAATTGCTGGACCGGTTGAAAGTGCCGTTCCAGTCGACGCGCGCCGTCTTTCGCCCCGGGCGTTTCGTCCGTGGCCCGCAATCCGCCCATGAACTCGGCCCCAGCCACCAGCACTGACGCCGCGTGGCTCTGCGGGCTGCTGCAGGCCAGCGATTCCTTCTATCCGACGGGCAGCTACGCCCACTCGTTCGGCTTGGAAGGACTTGTGCAAGCCGGCGTGGTCCACGACCGCGCCACGCTGCGTGATTTTCTCCTGCTCTCCGTCGTACCTGCGCTGCGCCAGGCCGAACTGCCGTTGGCCACCCACGCGTGGCGGGCGTTCGCCGGGCCCGATTGGGAAACCATCGGCGAACTCAGCCGGCTCTCTGCCGCCTTGAAGACCGCCCGCGAGGCCCGCACCGCCACCGAGAACATCGGCCGGCAGCGCGCCGAGTTGGTGGCGTCGCTGCGACACCACGCGCCCGCCGCGGAATTCCTCCGCCGGGCCGCAGCCGAGGGCTGGCCGTGTTCCTCCGCCGTCTCCGCGGCCCTCGAAGGCCGGGCGCTGGGCGCGCCCCTGACCGCCGTGCTGGCCGGAATTTATTACACAGCGGTCGCGTCCCTGCTCGCCGCCGCCATGAAATTGCTGCGCCTCGGCCAGAACGCCTGCCAGTCCCTGCTCACCGAGCTGATGGGCTTGGCGCCCGGCGTCATCGCCGCGGCCGAAATCGTCCCCGTGGATGAAATCGGCTGGTTCAATCCCTGGCTCGACATCGCCGCAGCGCGCCACGAGGCCGCGGACAGCCGGATGTTCATATCGTAATGCCCAATCGCAAAAGCGCGGAAGAGCGGAATCACGAAACCAAAACCGATTTTTTCGCGTTTTCGACCTTCCGCGCTTTCGCGATAAAAAATTCCCCATGACACGTCCCCCACGCATCGGCATCGGTGGCCCGGTTGGTTCCGGGAAGACGATGCTCTGTCTCAAACTCTGCCAGCGCCTCCGCGAGCGTTACTCGATGGCTGTCGTCACCAACGACATTTACTGCTCCGAGGACGCCGCCTTTCTCATCCGCCACAGCGCGCTGCCCGCCGAGCGCATCATCGGTGTCGAGACTGGCGGTTGCCCGCACACGGCGATCCGCGACGACACCACGATGAACGAGCAGGCCTGTCGCGCGCTCGAGCTCAAGTTTCCCGACCTGCAGCTGCTGCTCGTGGAGAGCGGCGGGGACAATCTCACCGCGACGTTCTCGCCCGAGCTCGTGGACGCGTTCATCTACGTCATCGACGTCGCCGAGGGTGACAAGATCCCGCGCAAGGGCGGCCCGGCGATCCGATTCAGCGACCTGCTGATCATCAACAAAATAGACCTCGCCCCGCTGGTGGGCGCCGACCTCGGCGTGATGGAGCGCGATTCCAAGACTCAGCGCGGCGAGAGGCCGTTCCTCTTCTGCGACCTCAAGCGCGAGCACAATCTCGACGCCGTCATCGCCTGGATCGAGCACGCCGTCCTCTTCGCCCAGCAAGCCCGGGCCTGATTGGGTTGGCCACAAAAAGGCACAAGCATGCAAAAGAACGAAATCCCGATGTTCCGGCTAAAAACGTCAGGGATCCGGCGCCTTTTCTTGCGCCACCATGTGCCTCTTCGCGGCCAATATTCCGAGTGACCGATGGCTGAATTCTCCGGACATCTTTCGCTGCAAGCCACCGCCCGGGAGAACGGCCCGACCGTGCTCTCGAGCCAGTCGTTCCGCGCGCCCTACCACCTGAGCAAGCCCTACTGGGACGCCGATGCGGGCGTCTTGCTCGTGCAAGTCGTGAATCCCACCGCGGGCATCCTCGCGGGCGACCAGCTCGAGTCGGACATCTCCGTCGGCCCGGGCGCCTCGCTGCTGGTGACCACGCCCAGCGCGAGCCGCGTGTTTCAAATGAAGGACGGCACCGCGGCCTGCCGGCAGCATTTCACCGTCGCGCGCAACGGCTGGTTGGAAGTCCTGCCCGAGCCGCTCGTCCCGCACCGCGGCTGCAATTATCGCCAGAGCACCCGCATTGCGGTCGAACCCGGCGGCGAGTTGTTCTTCGCCGATCTCCTGTTGCCCGGACGCGTCGCGCATGGCGAGGCGTGGGAATGGAAAAATCTTTGCCTGAAAACCGAGGTGCGGCTTGGCGACGAGCTCATCCTGTCCGAGCGCTTCGAGCAAACCGGCCCCGACCTGCACGCCCTCGCCCGGCTTTCCGGATCGGGTTCGGCCGCGTGCTTTGGCAACGCCGTGCTCATCGCCGAAGCGGGCCCGGCCGACGCGACGTGGGTCGACGCCATTCGCGCGCTGCACGGCCCGTTGCTATGGATCGGTGTCAGCCCACTGCGGCGCGGCGGCTGGAGCATCAAGTTCGTCGCCGTGGACGTCATGAGCCTGCGGAGCGCCCTCAAATCCTTGCGCCGCATCCTCGCGGCGCGCTTTCCCCGGCTGGCATGCGATCCCCGGAAGTTGTGAACCCGCTCAGGCCGCAATCAGCGCCACACCCGCAGCCGTGATCGCCCAGCCGGCGTAGCGCGCAAACTTCTCCGAGCGGCGCGCTGTCAGCAGACCGAGACCCACGCCCACCGCGTGCAGCAGGGTCGTCGCGAGCACAAAGCCGGCGCCGTAGCCGAGCCCGCGGGCCGTGGCGGGCATTTCCGCCCCGTGCGCCCAGCCGTGGAAAATCGCAAACCCGCCGACCAGCGCCATGCCCGCGGCGACCGGCAGACGCACCGCCCGCGCGAGCAGCAAACCCAGCACGAGCACGGACGCGGCGATCGCCAGCTCGGCACCGGGCAGGTGAAACCCGGCACGGCCCAGCGCAGCGCCCGCCACCATCGTGGCGATGAAGGCCGATGGCACCAGCCAGCGGGCCCGGCCCCCGAGCTGCGCGGCCCACAAGCCGACTGCGATCATGGCCAGCAGGTGGTCCCAACCGGACAACGGGTGGGCGAAGCCACTGGCAAAATCCCACGTCACGCCCCCGTGCTCTCCCTCGTGACCAGGATGGGCGCTCGCCCACGGGGCGATTGCCAGCACTGCCGCTAAAGCAAGAAACCGCCGAGCCAGGGAGATTTTCATCCCGGTCCCAGAGCACATCCCGTTCCACCCCACTGGCGCCCCGCGATGGTGGAACTACGGGTGGTCCCAAAAACGCCCACAAAAAAGCCGCCGGCGCACGGGGCGCAGGCGGCTGGAAATGAGGAGCGGGACGGCTCAGCGCTTCGAGAACTGGAAGCGCTTGCGGGCACCGGGCTGGCCGGGCTTTTTGCGCTCTTTCTCGCGGGGATCGCGGGTGATGTGGCCGGCCTTTTTGAGGGCGGCACGCAGCTCGGGATTGAGCTTCTGCAGCGCGCGGGCGATGCCGTGCGCGACCGCGCCAGCCTGGCCGGCGACGCCGCCGCCGGCGACGTTCACCGTCACGTCGATCTTCTCGCGAAGGTCGACGGTGAGCAGCGGGGCGTAGGCCTGCTTGGAGAAATTCTCGTGGGAGAAGTAGCTGTCGAACTCACGGCCGTTGCACGTGAGCTTGCCGGTGCCTTCGGAAAGGCGGACGCGGGCGGTGGAGGTTTTGCGACGGCCGGTGCCGAGGAAAATGTTGGTGGCGGTGCTCATGGGCGGATCAGACGGTGGTCTTGACGGGATTCTGGGCCTCGTGCGTGTGCTTCGGGCCGGCGAAAACGTGGAGCTTGGTCAGCATCTTGGCGGCGATGCGGTTCTTCGGCAGCATGCCCTTGACGGCGTGCTCGAGGATGAACTCGGGGTGACGCTCGCGCATCAGGGAGAGCTTGCGGTAGCTCTCGCCACCCACGAAGCCCGAGAAGAACATATACTCGTTCTTTTCTTCCTTTTTGCCGGTCACGACGACCTTCTCGGCATTGATGATAACGACGTGGTCACCGGTATCGATGGTGGGGGTGTAGGAAGCTTTGTGGCGGCCGCGGATGAGGTTGGCGGCTTTGACCGCGAGACGGCCAAGGACGACACCCTCGGCATCAATGAGATGCCACTTGGACTGTACGGTCTCCTTTTTGGCGAGGAAGGTTTTCATGGGAAAAGAGGCCAAGAACAAAAGTTTCATCGGGGGGTGTCAACCCCTGTTTTCGGAGGCGAATCAACCCCCGCGCCGGCGCCCCGGCCGGGCAAGACCAGCCTTGTTTTGACCTCCGGATGTGCGAGCGTGGGAGCAACTTCCATGAACCCCCGCCCCACCCTCCTCGCCGCCGGGCTCCTGGGCCTGACCGGCGTCGCCCTGGGCGCCTTTGGCGCCCATGCCCTGAAGGATTTCCTGCTGGAACGCGGCATGACGTCCGCCTGGGAGACCGCTTCCCGCTACCAGCTGCTCCACGCCGTGGGCCTGTTGGGCGCCGCCGCGTGGACCCGCTCGGCCTCCAACAAGGCGCAGCGCTGGATCGCCCGGGCGGCGACGTGGTGGACCGTCGGCACCGTCTTGTTCGCCGGGTCGCTCTATGCCCTGGCCGCCGGCGGACCGCGCTGGCTGGGGCCAGTGACGCCAGTTGGCGGGCTGTGCCTGATGGCCGGTTGGATCTGTGTCGTGGTGGCGGCCTCGGCCAAGGAGAGCTGAAAATCCCATGCAATTGCCGCCCGATCTGCGCGCGATGCTCGACGCCGTGCGGCGCGTCGGGCGGCCGCGACTTGTGGGCGGAGGCGTGCGCGATTGGCTGCTGGGGCTCGAGCCGAAGGATTTCGACGTCGAGGTCGCCGGCGTCGACTTCGAGACGCTGCACCGGGCGCTCGCGCGCTTCGGCGCGACGGATGTGATCGGGCGCAGCTTCGGCGTCATCAAGGCCCGCGGGCCCGGCGGGGCCGAATACGACTTCAGCCTGCCGCGGCGCGAGTCCAAGACCGGCGCCGGCCATCGCGGGTTCGTCGTCGCACCCGACCCCGCGCTCAGCGATGCCGACGCGGCGGCGCGGCGGGACTTCACCCTCAACGCCATCGCCTACGACCCGTTCACGCACGCGCTGATCGACCCGCACGGCGGCCAGGCCGATCTGAAGGCGCGCGTGCTGCGCCACACCAGCGCCGCGTTTGTCGAGGATCCGCTGCGGGTGCTGCGGGCGTTTCAGCTCGCCGCGCGATTTGACCTGACGCTCGCGCCCGAAACGGCGGCGCTATGCCGGAGCATTTCGGACACCTACGCCGAGTTGCCCGTTGAACGCGTGTGGGGCGAATGGGACAAGTGGGCGACGAAGGCGGCCAAGCCCTCGCGCGGGCTCACGGTGCTCGAGGAAACCGGCTGGCTTCGGCATTTTCCCGAGATCGCCGTCCTGCGCGGGACTCCACAGGAACCGGAATGGCATCCGGAGGGTGACGTGTTCAGGCACACGCAGCTGTGCCTCGACGCGCTGGTCGCGCTCGAAGAATGGCAGTCGAGCGATCCCGCACGCCGGCAGACCCTGATGCTGGCCGTCCTCGCCCACGATTTCGGAAAACCCGCCACCACGGAGCACGCCGAACGCCGTGGTCAACTTCGCTGGATCAGCCCCGGTCACGAGGCGGCCGGCGGCCCGCTCGCGGAAAATTTCCTGCGCCGCATCGGCGCGCCGCTCGAGCTGACCGCGCCGGTGTGTGCGCTCGTGGTTCATCACCTGGCGCACCATCACGGGCGCACGGAATTTTCCGACACGAGCGTCCGCCGCCTCGCCCGCAAGCTGGCCCCCGCGACGATCGACGACCTCGCGCTCGTCATGCGCGCGGACCACGGCGGACGTCCGCCGTTGGCGCCGCCCGAAACGCTGGAACGCATCGAGCAGTTGCAGGCCAAGGCCCGCGCGCTGGAGTTGGAAAAGTCCGCCCCCCGCCCGCTCGTGCTCGGACGGCACCTCGTGGCGCTCGGACGTAAGCCCAGCCCCGAGTTCAAGCCGATCCTCGACGAGGCGTTCGAGGCGCAACTCGACGGCGCCTTCTCGGACGAGACCGGCGGTGTGGCTTGGCTACGAAACCGTCTGGGCCAGCAATAGCTGCGACTGGCCGACGGCCAGCGGACCGTCGCTGAGGATCTTCGCGCGCAGTCCGCCATTTCCGCGCAGCCAAACTTCCGTGCCGGGCGCGACCGCCTGGTCCATCCAGTAGCAGGGTTTCGACTCGACCGTGCCCTCGAACTCCACCCCTCCGACTGAAAAGCGTTTCCCGATGAGCGTCGTAATATCCACGCCGTCGATCACCACGTTACGGCGAAACGCCCCGGGCGAGAGAGCGGGCACGTTGAATTTCGCCTTCGCCTCCTGGTAGATCTCCCAGGAGAAAAACGTGATCTGGCCGGCGTAGTCGGCCTTGTAATCGAAGAAGCGGTCGCCCTCCACGCCGTGCCCGGCGCGGCACATGATGGTTTGGACTTCCTCGGTGGTGTTTTCCGCCGCGCCCAAGCCGTGCCGGCCGAAGAAATTGTGGCCGGGAGAAATGAAAAGGTGGCGGATGATGACGTCCACGGGCGAAGTGTAGGTCGGGCTTTACGTCCAACTCAAGACCCCGCTAAACCCAAGCCGTGCCCGCCACTTTCTCCCCCACCCGCTCCTTCCAATGGGACCTCGCCCGCCAGGTCGAGCGCCTTGACTGGCTGCTTGCGCAGCTGCCCCGCTACGCCGACTGGGGCTACCAGGAATTGCATATCCACCTCGAGGACGCCGTGGAATTTCCCTCCCTGCCCGGCGTGGCGCGACGCGACGCGTATTCCTACCGGCAGTTCACGCAGCTTGTGGACACGGCGACGCGGGTCGGGATCAAGGTCGTGCCGATCGTCAACCTGCTCGGGCACACGCAATACCTGATCAAGGTCCCGGAGCTGCGGGAGCTAAACGAGTTGCAGTCGGCCGACGGCACGCCGTTCACCGCCGGCCAGGTTTGCCCGCTGCACGCGCGGCTGCTCGGCGTGGCGGAAAAGCTCCTGCGCGACATGGCGCCCTTCTGCACGGCAAAGAAGGTGCACGTCGGCCTCGACGAGTCATTTGACCTCGGCCGGCACCCGCTGAGCCGGGCGGATATCAAACGCATCGGCCTCGCCGGGCATTTCGCCGCGCATGTGAACCGGTTGCACGCGCTGGCGCGCTCGATGGGACTGCGCATGGGCATGTGGGCGGATATGCTTTACTACATTCCCGAAGCGATCGACCTGCTGCCCCGGGACCTCATCGCCTACGAGTGGTATTACTACGGGTTCAAGCGCTGGCCGCGCGTCGAGCTGTTCAATTTTGCCGAGGCGGACATTGCCACGGCGCTGCGCCGGCGTGGGATCGACATCTGCGGCTGCCCGATGAACGGCTCGGCCCGCTACGAGCCGTTGCCGCATTTCCATGACCGCCTCGAGAACATCACCGATTGGTGGCGTCATGGCCAACGCATCGGGGCCACGGGCTTCCTCGTCACCTCATGGGAGCCGTTCCGCCTTGCGATGGAAATGACCACCGTCGTGGACGCCTCGGCGGCCAGTCTCTGGCTGGAGCCCGGCTCGACGGATCCGCGGAAAATGCTGGAGCGTGGGTTTGAGCGGACCTTCGGTCGGAAGACGGCCCGCGCCGCGGCACGCGTGGCGCTCGCCAGCGACGCCCATCCTTTTGGCGGCTATCCGCGTTGGCAGATCAATGACCGTTGGGGCACGGTTTCACGCCGCGAGGCGCTGGCTCCCTTCGTCGCCGAGGCACGCTCGTGCACGCGCCTGGCCAAGGTGCAGCCGCTCCCCGAGCCGCTGCGCGTGAGCCTGGAGTTTCGCCGCTATTTGGCGGTGCGGGACGTCTTCGTGCGGCGCGCCGCGCGCGGCCTGGCCACGCCGGCGGAGGGCCGGGCATTTGCGCGGGAACTGGTCGCGGGCCGCAAGGCGGCGCGCGCGATGTGGCGCTTCACGCGCGACCGCCGCAAGCGCGGGGCCAACGAAAAAATCCTGGCGCAGGACGCCATCCGCCTGCGCGCGTGGCAGCAGGGTCGCCCGGTCTTCGGCGGGCGCTGGCAGCTTTGCTACCGCGTCCAGGACTTCGCGCCCGGCTTGCACTACGTCGGCGTGGAGCAGGAGCAGCCCGATGGCACATGGAAGATGATCCAATCCTGCTACACCATCGAGTTTCAGAATCGCGCGGCACATCCGCGCGGCGAATTTGAGCATGAGCACGCGGCCCCGCTGGACTGGTCCGGTGCGCCCGGCGCGTTGCTGCGGCTGCGTCTCGTGCTGCGCGGCATCGGTGAGGCCAAGGCGGGCGATGTGGCGCTGATTAATGGCAAGACCACCCTGCCCGCCCGCGGCCTGGGGCCGCGCCGGTGGCAGCGGGTGGGTCGGCCGGCACCGACGGAGGGCCTGCCACCGCTGGTCTGGAACGTGAACCAGGGCGCGGTCGAGCTGCGGTTTTGATTGGCAGAGCCCGGCGCGCGGCCCGGGCAAAAAGAAAGGCGGCCCGGAAACCGGGCCGCCTCGCTAAAGACGCGGAGTTAACCGCGGAGCTTAGAACTTGATCTTGCAGTCGACGTAGACGAACCGGCCGAGGGCGCCGTAGGTCCCGGTATCGACGTTCGAATCCGTCCACGTGGCGGGATCGAGCGGGCCGAACCGATTGAACACATTGTTCACGCCGACGGTGAACTTCGCGCCGGAGAGATATGGCACCTCCGCCCCGAAGACATACGAGGCCATCAGGTCCACCGTGGTGAACGAACCGACGTGCGAACCGTCGTTGTAATCGGTGACCGACGGGAGATAACGCACGCCCAGGAAGGCCTGGTAATTGCCCCGGGTGAAGTCCACCGACGAGTAGGTCTGCCAACGGGGCAGCGTGCCATTCGTCGACGTCGACAGTCCGACGGTGTTGAACGGCGCGTCGCCGAGGCCATCAATGATCGTGTACTTGTTGTAGATGCCGATGGCCGAATTGAAGTCGAACCGGCCCACGCTGTCGGCGTTGTAGGTGTATTTGACCGCAACATCGAAGCCATCGAGATTGACCGCGGCGAGATTCACGCTCTGGTCGATGACATAGATGTTGTCCGGCACGCCCGAGCTGATCTGGCCCGGGGCCGTGACGCCGGGGCCCGTGAAGCTCCCGATGTGCACCTTGCTGGCGTATTTCGACGCCGGGCCGTTGGTCTCGACATCCTGCAGGATGTTCGTCGCCCCGATGCTCGAGATGAGGTTCGTCTGCTTGATGTTCCAGTAATCCACCGAGACCGAGAAGCCCTTGAGCGCGGTCGGCGAATAGACGAAGCCCGCCGTGTAATTCGTCGACTTCGACGGCTGCAGGGTGGGATTGGAGCCGGACTCCGCCTGCGACTGGAAGTTGGCGATCGAACCGCCACCGAACTTGTTGAGCGTAAACGCATCCGAATAG
>Ga0316223_1003424_pt1 | contig 11853 bp, 12 predicted proteins | sample TBH18009metaG_FD_206007 | JGI IMG/M metagenome (GOLD analysis project Ga0316223, IMG submission 206007) | Freshwater microbial communities from Trout Bog Lake, Wisconsin, USA - TBH18009 | ecosystem: Environmental > Aquatic > Freshwater > Lake > Hypolimnion/Profundal zone | place: USA: Wisconsin...
GCTCCTGCATCATATGCCTCAATAAACTTAACAGTCTTTTTCAATTTAGATGCATAATTAGATGCGGTTTTACCAGTAGATTTTTCAACCATTCCAACGAAATAGGTACGTATGGCATCAAATAAGCAATGTACATCACCTTCACGAAAGTTCTGCAATTGTTTGCGAGCAACAACAGGATTGTAAGCAGAGATACGAAGTGTAGTAGATTCTCTAAGAATCGGTATCATGGGAGGCAATGCTCCAGACGAATTATTGAAATGCATCCATAAGATATCATTTAGTGCATCCGTTTCTCCAAGTTTGAAATTGAATGAATGAATAACGCCACCATTCATCAAATCGACCCGTATTGTGTTACCTGGAACAATATGCAATTGATCGACCAGTCCTTCATACAATGTAAATGCAGGTGCCCAGTCACGTAATCGTCTTCCTCGTCGAGCACCAGTAGGCATAGTAGCAACATATGCCAGAGTTGAAGTTGATGCAGTACGTAACTTACCAGCTTCATAACGAGCACGCTGACGTGCATTCTTGTTCTGTCGTATACGTTCTGCAGTAGCCTGCCTCATCGCTTCATCGAAACCTCTTTCTGCTTCTTTCAACACCTTGCGTGACATCCTATATACCAGTTAGAATATAATTAGATTCATACTTTAAACTCGGTTCAAACTTTAAAGTCAATTTTTTTTGCCGGAGCGTTTTCGTGCATACCATTCCCGATACCTGGCTCGTACTTTTTCACGATTTTCAGTATTACTGCGTAACTGCTGTGCTAAGATGGTATCTTTGTGTTCAATGTAATACTTATTCATGTATTCCCTCATATAAGTCTTTCGGGCTTCAGCTTTCTCAAACAATCGTTCCAAAATATCCATCTTCTACTATATACAAACTTTAAACGTTTAAGTTTAAAGACTTAACTCCGGAGAGAGTAGATGAACCAGTACCAACGAGAACTAGCCGAACTAAAACGATGGGATGCAAAGATAACAAAACCACTTCCTCCGATCATTCAACATTGGCGGAACAAGTGGATTCAACGAATTAACCGATTGTATGAACAGCATGTCATTAACACCCTTTACAACGAAAAGGTGCAAGATGCTCGAAGAGCATACGACGTATTACGAAAAGAACAGAGAACGACTCAAGACGAAACAGCGAGAGTATCAACGTCTGCATAACCAACAACGCTCCGACATACTCAAAGAAAACCAGAAATCATATCAAGCCATGTATTTTCAACTAAACAAGGAAAGAATAAATGCAAAAAAACCGAAGAAAGATCAGAAAATGAAACCAGGACCGAAACATCTGAAGAGTCCGAATCCTTCGGATTCTTTACCAAAACTAGATCCTATTCCTGAAAAACCAGATCCTACTCCAGCTCCAGAACCTACTCCAGCTCCTTCCTACGGACGAGGCTCTGCCGAGACTGTACCGCCATCCCCCAAAAAAGCAAAACGAAAAGTCAAAAAAGAAGCTCCACGGTATCAATACGAAAAAGGAATCTTCGAACTATCCTTTGAATAAAATCCAGATCAACAATAACCACCCGATTAAATCGTACATATGTTCTAAATAATATTGTATATACTTAGAATACATGTCCATCTACGCAGTTGATCCGCAATATTCAGTCTCGGCACTTAATTCAAGTGTCCCCCCGTCTGTTCTTCCTTCCATGGCACAGCGCCCTGTCGCAGGTGTAACTGCCAACCTGGTATCAATTGTCTCTCAGTCTTCAACCCAGACGGCTGGTGGTCTCTTGCAAATTAACGTTCCCAATCAGCCGAACACTTATATCAAATCGGGTTCCTCATTCCTCAAGTTTACGGTAACCCTGACCACAACTACTCTTGCTACGGCTGTCTGCACGATCAGAGGTGGTAATGCCTGCCAGAACTGGGCTTCCCTTATCTTGCGTGCTACGATGTCTTGTGGCCCCAACATTCTGGAACAAATCAACCAGTACCAGGTCTACGATGAAGTTCTTAACTTGCACGCTGGATCCTCTGGTTATGCAAGCGGTAACATGCCTATGTTGTATGGTCAGCCAGTCATCACTGCTAACAATGCTCCTAGCGGTTCTACTTATGCCATTACGGTATGTATCCCGTTGAACTTTGGTCTATTGAACTCCTCTGAAGAGCAACACTTCCCCCTGGGCCTCCTAAACGCTGGTTTGCAATTTCAGTTTGACCTGCAAGGCGATCTGAACCAGGCAATCTTCTTCACACCTGGGTGCAGTATTACATCTGTTAGTTATGCAGTCTCCAACGTGTCCTTTAACTATGAAGCCATTAAGATGCCTCCGGATCACTTCCAGGCTCTTCGTCAACAGATGATGTCCGATGGCTCATTGTACCAGATGCCCTACGTCTCGGCTCTCAACATGTCCATTGGAGCCTTAGCAACGATCGATCAGACCTTTGGTGTCGGTCTCTCCTCACTCAAAGCTGTTCTCGCTTGCTTGAAGCCCACATCAACTGCGAGCAAACAGCAATACTCATCACGTGCTGGTATGACTCAGTTCCGTGTTCTGCTGGATGGTCAAATGATCAACCAGTACTCCATCCCTCAAGTTCCTGGCAATCTCAACGCTGAGAATGAGTTCTACGTAGACTTGCAACGTGCTTTGGGTGTTCTGGGTTCAGTTGTTCGTACGGGCAGTATGTGGAACAGTGGTACTAACTTGTGGCCTATGTTTTCTACTGTTACTCAAGCTGAACCTCCTCTTCCTTCAGCTTCCAATGCCTCTGGTACGAGCGTGTATGAAAACTTGTTCTTCTGGGCTGGTCTGGGTTGCAACCGCTTCAGCGAGCATGGCCTGACTTACACGGGAACTCCTGTGTCTCAGTTGCAGTTCCACGCTGAAACCATCAACACTGCTACAGGAGCTTATGATGGAGCTACAGGCATTTCAACGTTGTACCTCGTACTTTTATATGACTCGGCCCTCTTCATTAATGCACAGGGAGATGTCTCAATCAATCGATAAGGAGACCCCTCCTTTTTGCCAAGCTTTTTTATAAAAAGCTTATAACTCCTTTTTGCCAAGCTTTTTTATAAAAAGCTTATAACTCCTTTTTGCCAAGCTTTTTTATAAAAAGCTTATAATAGAAATGTCCCTCCAAGCATCAGTCCATTATTATTCAGCAGGTGGTGCTGTCCCGACAAGTGAACGTCCTATTTATAAGAATCGTTTCGGTACTAAACCAATTCGTTCAGAATCTCATCTGAAGAGTCCGAATCCTTCGGATTCTTTACATCTGAAGAGTCCGAATCCTTCGGATTCTTTACCCAAACACAAACGAGGGAGATCAGAATCCCCTAAACGTATGCATCCCGTTAAAGTTGATATCTCACATCCTACGGAAAAGATTGGCATCTTTCCTGATCCAATGCGACGTGTCCATACGATGCATAGTGGAGGCATGTCACAAAACGAAATGCGTAACATGGTCATGGGTTCACATCAACCATTCTCATGTGGTGCTGGATCCATTCATTTTTAATCAGGTGGGAAAGTCCCATATACTCCTGATTCAAAAACTGTATTGGCTGAAATACCAACAAAAGGTGTAGATAAAGTTCCTGCTTTATTGCAAACAGGAGAGATCGTGATTCCTAAAAAGTATGCTACAAAAGTAAATAAGATGATAAAAAAAGAGGGTATTCATTTGCCAGGCTGTTAAACACTTTTTAAAAAAAAGTGTGTCAAAAAGAGGGACTCGTTTTTGGCAGGCTTTTTTTAAAAAGCCTAACGCGTTTTTGGCAGGCTTTTTTTAAAAAGCCTAACGCGTTTTTGGCAGGCTTTTTTTAAAAAGCCTAACGAAGTCTAGCCATCATTAATTTTATTGTATAAGGTGATGCATCATCTGATACATTAATCCCACGTTGTCGTAAAGCATGAATTGCATATTCGTGATAGCTCATCTGCCGAGGTTCCTCTCGAATAACAGGTTTCGCCCTACGAACAGGCTCCTCTTTCGGAGGGTTCTTGGTCCCTTCCTTCCGTCCCCTTACCTTTTGTACCACTACGTTTTCTGTTACTTTCTTGGCATCAGCTTCGGCTTTCTTCACAGCTTCCTCCCGTTCTTGCTTTTCTAATTCAGCATTTTCCTTTAGAATTGTTTTCCGCTCCTCAGCCTTTTTCTTACGTGCTTCATTCATCTTCGCCAATGCATTCTTCTGACCTTCCGTCAATTCCTTCTTCTCTTTTGCAGGTTTCTCCACTTTTGGTGGCTTAATAACGACAGATACCTCAGCTTTTGGGACTTTTTTATCACGTAAAGAATCCGAAGGATTCGGACCCTTTAGTGGTATTACTGGGACTTCTTCTCTTAAAGGGTCCGGAACAACAATTTCATTGACGGATTTATCGATTTCCGGTTGCGACATTCTACCTACGACATAGAAATAAAAATTGTCAAAATATTTTCTTCTTCTTCTTTAGAAAATGTTGACCAAACCATTAACAAAAGAGGACATTGAGAAAATTAATAACTGGTCTTGTCGTCTTGTACCATTGAAAACATATCGTGAAGGTAAGAAAATGCAGGAAGAAGTGCTACAGAATGTTGTACAGCCAGTAGCAGAACGTACACAATTAAAAGATGTAGATGATACAGAACTCGTTAGAAATACACTTGAAGATTTAATCACGGTTCACAAGAAAAAGAAATCATTAAAGTAGTATTTTATCCTTTGCCACAGGCAAGTATGCGATTCTCCTTACAGGAGAATCTTATCAAACTTTTTAAACAAATTAGGATGCCCAGCATTGAATGTTATATGTAGAAAACTATACGGTTCATCTGTTGCATATTTATACGCTTTCTCAAACACATCTTTTTTGATATTAATATCGTCCTCTAGCGTTTCTACTTCGTGTTTTGAATTGGACTTCCAAACACTAATGTAATCTGCATTCGCTCGTATGGTTGTATTCAATTTAGAATATTTCTGGGTTGTAACGATTACATTGGTACACATATGTCGAGATGTAGTGAAGACTCGGTTTACAACGGACTTTTGAGTAGAAGAAGGCATATCGGCCATACAATCATCGAAGATAAGCAAGTTACGGGGCTTTCTCTTGTGTTTCAGAGGTGGAATGATTCCTAATCGTTTTTCTTGTAACGTCTGTGGCTCTCTCTCCGTTTTGAATGCATGATTAAACTTCTCAATGCAATCGTATACCTCTAACATTACTTTTTCAGAAAGATTATCCCAGTATTGTCCTGATTCCTGCAGTTCATCTATTAACGGTTTCAGTTTATCATCCCCTTTTGCAGTCGGAGATATCATCCATATTTTATCAAACAATTGATACCATGGACTGGCTTTGTTATGTAAGACGTTGTACCATACCGTCGTTTTTCCGCTCCCTTTCATAGCTGATAGCAACCATATACGTCCTACAGTATCATCTAATGGTTCTTCCGAGACTTTCATCTGCTTATCGAGTGGAGCTAGCGATTTAGTCAGTGCTGACGGTTTTGAACTTACTGGCCTTTCCGATGTCATGTTATCTAATATACACTATATTTTTGGCAGGCTTTTTTTTTAAAAGCCTAGTAGAAAGAAAATGACCATTGTGCAAATATATTTGACAAATGCGGGAACAGCTTCAGCTCCTGTACGTATTCCTTTGTCTCTTTATGGACGCTATAAAATATCCATCATTGGTTTATGGTTTTCATCAACATACGCCAATCAACAATTCGTACAATTTCGTAGTCGTCAGCTACTGTTAGACTTTGCAGGAAGTTATTCAAGTATCGGACAAGGAATAGACCAATCGTTACGGCACCCTACCTTTCTTGTTAGTGGCACACAAGCTACCAGTGGTGGTAATACACAGGTAGATATCGGTAACAAAACTCTGGATTTGTATGCAGATTTCAACGGACAATTTGAAGTATATCTAGTGGACATGGTTGATCAAGTACCTGCACGTATGACTGCTTGTATTTTGTGTATGGATGTAGCTCCTGTGGATACTACGTTTGGATCAGATGCTCAACGAGCTGTACAGGATTTGGCTCATACGTTTACACAGGAGCCACAGAGATTTTAAAGGGAGACGCAAGCGTAAAGCGTCCGCAGGATGCGAACTCTTTAGGAGTCCCCCTGACCCCCTCTTTTTGGCAGGCTTTTTTTTAAAAAGCCTCTTTAAGATTCTTGCTTAGGCATACGTTGTTCCTCTTCCTCTTCTTCTACTAAAGAGTCATGCGGATGCTTTATAGGTTTTGCAACAAACTTATTTTTTAAATGAGATAAACCCTCATGTTCATGTTTAGCAAAATCAATCGCTTTCATAATGTTATGTGTTTCATTTGCCTTATTGTCGTGAATCTCTAATTCAGTTATTTCTAGTACTGCCATCCAATCCAATCCGTTCAACGAGATAACATTGTATGTGCGATTATCTGTGATATATAAATCAACAATATCGATGTAATCATTTTTAATACGATTACGAATGTTTGCCTGATTGTCGTAATTGATAAAAGTTGTTCCTACTGTTTGAATGGGAACACGCAATAAAATATCTGAGAAGTCATCGGATACTGCAACAAACTCAAATGAACGGTTTTGGATTAAGTTGTTACTGCGTACCATTAAACTTGTGATCGGCGATACATTGATAGCTGATTGACTGAACGCTCCTGAGAAACTTTGCTGTACTCCAATATATGAGATTGGCTGTGATACGTTACTGGAGTTATATCCAAAATTGAGAGGAGCAGTGATTCCCATATTGAATGCAAGACCGCCATCTACCACACTTGATGGGAGAATGTAAAAGGTTGTTGTAATACCATCTGTTCCAGGTAACAAGAAATTAACCAGCAATGAATCGCGACTATAGGTCCATGTCCACTGTGGATTAGGATAGCTACTGTAGTAATATGTCAAATAATCTACCATAGCCAATTGAATAGCTGAGATTAACGACAGAATCGTATAGTTTCCTTGAGGTATGGTGGTTGTGATAGGATTACTCGGAGACCCTACGACATAGGTTGTAGACGGATATGTTGCACCTCCCCGAGCAAGATACCATTGAATCTGATTGAATTGCAGTGTTCCTGTAGCTCCAGTCGAAGTATTGCCGAGCTGTGAATTGACACTAAAGAAACTGTAAGGGATAAGAACCTGCTTCAAGGTAACTTCAAATACATTGAAAGGATTCGTTTTAAACAGTGGTCTTCTCAGATAATAAATAGGATGTTCATTTGTTCCTTGTGTCCGTTGTGAACTTTTGAGATAAAGATTATATCTGTTTACAGTAAGATCGCCCATATTCTACTATAGCTTTTTATAAAATCCCCTTAATTAGATTATCGTAATGTCCAGCACACTGACCAATATTCAACAAGGCACATCGGTAGCCACATTAGATGGGTTATCCGTCATTAATGCTGACCAGTTAACAGTTAATGGTCAGCCTGTTACAAGTTCACCTACAACGATTGGAATATTAGCTACTTCATCAAGTGGAATAAATGCAATCATATTCACACCAAGTTTCGGTACAACAACTACAGGGACATTGCTTGTCGATGGGACATTTGGATTAGGATATCAACCATCAACGGACACATTGTTTACAAAAAATATCTCGTTAACTGGAGATATTATTGCATCGGGTATTCTTTCAGGTACTCCATCATATACATTGGGTATTGACAGCACAACAAACAAAGTGGTGAAGACTACTCCTGGTATAGCTTCACAGGTTACCCTTACTCAAATCACTTCTGGCATCTATGGCAATTATTACTTTCCTTTCTTACGTTATGATGTATCAGGTAATCAAGTATTGTATGTTGATACACAATTTGGAACAATGTATTATAGTGTAGGTTCACAAACCTTAAATGCGATCAATCTCACGGCGAATAATGCAGTGTCTGGTTTATCAGGATCATTCGGCACCGTTACTACTTCTAGTTCAATCACGGCAACAGGTCCAGTGACAAGTAGTAGTTTTGTATCATCTGGAACAAGTAATTTACAAAATGCAACGATCAGCGCCTTGACGGTATCATCCAGTGCTACTCTACCCCAATTTATCACATTTTCAACAGCACCTTCGTCTGGAACAGCATCATCATTTTTAGCACTCAATTCATTGAATCAAGTTGTAACTGCATCAGGTATATCCGCACAACCAACAGTGACTGCCACAAGTACCAATGCTACATTCTATCCTATCTTTGCCCCTAATAGTACCACGACAAGTAGTTCACCGATTTATGTGGATACAGCGGGAAGTTTGAACTATAATCCAAATACAAAGGTGTTGTATTCAAGCAACTTTTATGGTTCCAATGTTACAACTGCCTCAGCAACATTAGTCAACTCATCGGGTAGTTTAACAGAACTGATCAATACAGTTGCGGGAACATATTACACAGGGACATTGGTCGGAGATATCATTTTTCAGTCATCAAAAGGAGCATGGTGGGGAGTAGCATCTGGTAATACATTTAACATACTTGTGAATAGCGTAAATATGTTATCGGCTTCATCTACTGGTGTAGCATTGACAGGGACTCCAACCGCACCAACTGCAGGAGTAGGAACCAATAACAATCAGATTGCGACGACTGCTTTTTGCTCAAATGGATTCTTACCTATCACTGGAAGCATAGGTGGAGTTAACGCTAACTATGGAGTCAGCACCGCATTCAATATCACCAATTCCACATACACATTAACGGTATTCAGTGCGACTCCAACAGGCGTGGCACTTTTAGGCACTGTGACTGCTCCAACTGCTACTGCTGGTGATAACTCAACAAAAGTAGCGACAACGGCATTTGTAACCTCAGCAATTCCATCACTAACAGGATACTTGCAAAAAACGGGAGGAACAATGACGGGAGCGATCACGATTGATGCGAGTGACCTTACGTTTATCCAAATGACTAACAGCAAAACAGTATCATATACGTATAACATTACTGACACTGGAACAAATGGAACTACAACATGGTTTCAATTTCGGACACCTGCTTCTCTTGCTTCACCTGCTGTAACAGCGTTATTAACACTGGCACAACCAACTACTCTTAGTCAAACATTGACGGTAACAGGAACGACGACATTGAATGGAGGTCTTAGCGTGTATAGTGGAGGAACATTTTATGCTCAATTTGGTGCTACCAATTCAGTCAATGGCAATATCAACTTTTATGATTCAACTGGTGTCAATGGCGTGATGCAAGTTTCATGGGCATCAGGTGTCAATCAAAACATTTTATCGTCAGCGAGTTACAATTGGCAAACGACAACAGGTTCAACAGGAACAACAGCGATGAACTTGTCTTCTACCGCATTGAATGTTTCCGTTCAAGGCATATATTTAAGTAGCACGGGTTCTCCTTACTTACAAGTAGGGGCAAATAACTATATTGGTAAAGCAACAACAGCAGGTTCATTTATCAATGACGCATCAGTAGGTGATTTGTGTATCAATTCTCGCACGGGTAATATTCGGTTTGCAGGGGGGTCGCAATATACAACTACTGGGTTAGTCGTCAATTCTACAGGAATTGCTGTAGATTACGCTTACGCACTTAACACAGGATACACTAGTTTTTACCCCGCCAACAATGGTTCAGGAAACTATCCACCAGCAAGTCTACGTGGAACAGGTTCTATGTCAATTGGTTGGAACTTAACTGGAGGACAGGCAGAAATGGATTTCATAAACAACTTTGATGGAACTGGTAATGGTAATTCGGCGGGATTCAACTTTTACAATCTTACTGGTGCTACAACCACAAGACAACTAACGACAATGAATGCGTATAGTTTTGGTATTCAACTCAACAGTATGTTTAACTTTTCCTCGGCAGGAACATGGGACAATAACAATGCATTTTACATCACCGTCGGTGGAATGGGTGGAACAAATCCAGGTGTTGGTATGGGTTATTCAACATCAGACGCAACAGGATATTTAGTATCTATTCAACCAAACGTTCAATGGTTACCAATGACCTATAAAGCACTTTATCACGTTTTTAATATAGCAGGAAATAGTCCAACGTTATATGTTCAAGATAAAATATATGGTCCTGCATTTGGTTCTACTGGTGTTGGACTTGTCATTGGCAATAAACCCAGTGCCTCCGCGATTCAAATGACCTATTCAGGAGGCACTCAAGGATATTTAACCATTGGAGCAACAAGTTCTCAATATACAGTTTACCAACCCAATCCAACTAGTGGTATCTATGGGTTCTCCTATAACTGGGGAGGAACTGGGTTTGGGTTTCCTTCGGATAGGAGATTGAAGGATCATATTGAACCGATCGCAAACTGCAAAGAGAACTTTATGAAATTGAACCCGTGCCAGTATCATTACAAATCAGATGAGGAGCAAAAGAAACGATTTGGGTTTATTGCCCAGGAACTGCAAGAAGTATACCCTGATGCGGTTTATACCAGCGAGATCACAGAAAAAGATGAGGATGGAACCGAGTTCAAACCATTACTGCTGACACAGACGTATTTGATACCCATGATGGTAGATCAAATACAGACATTGCATAAGACGGTAGATAATCAAGCAGAAACAATACAGATGATGGCGCAACATATTACAAACCTTACGAATCAGGTGAATGAATTGACAAAGCAGATGCAAAAAATATAAACTATGAGTAGAATGAATATCGAACTACCCGCTGTTATTTCAACAGTTGGTCCGATTGCTTCCGCTGTGTCATCGCTATTAACTGTACCAGAGATTTCCGCACCATTAGTCAATGTTGATATAAATCAGGAGAAGCCTGTTATCATATTGATTACACGTGATATTCTTAAAGCAGATCGTAAACTATTATCACATTACGGTGTAGTAAGGGATTATGACAGTGCAATCCATCTCAATCTTGCCCTATCAGCCATGCAATTTCATTACCTTATCGTTGACCTTAGAGAAGGAAGCCATCGACTATTTTACCAGAAATCAATTGCTAATAACCCCGACTATCACCAAGTGCTGTACAAGTGGAGCTGGGAAAATGATCTTGGATTGTCATTTGAATCTGAGTTTTCAGAGTTCCCTACAGTACAGCCAAGCAAAGTAGATTATGATAAATTGCTATGCTCTACTCCTATTACGGCTCCAAGCGCATGCGTGTCTTTTTTCGGTGGGCTTCTCAAGTGTATGCAAGCTTGAGCTGGCTCATTAAAGAAGGTATTGCATATGGTATTCATGTAGGCATTTCAAAATTAATCGTATGTCTGAAAGGGGTGGCATGTTTGAAATCAATTCCATGTCTAGTAGCTTTAATTTCTGCAGTATAGTATAATGGGCTTCTTCTCTAATTTGTGGAACGGTTTCAAAAACACCGTTTCAAATCTATGGAACAGTGGTAAAGAAATGGTTGGTAGGATTTGGAAGCCAGTTAGCGGTGTCATTCGTGCCATCCCTGGCGTTGGAAATATGATTGCAAATGGCGTAGAATCACTTGGTAAAACCATTAATACGGCGGGTGAGGGTATTGGTCATTTAGCATCTGGTAGATGGAAAGAGGCTGGTAAATCAGCATTGAAACTTGGAGTAGAACATCTAGGTAGCAAGATACCGCTTGTTGGTGGAACAATTGCTGATAAAGTCAATGAACATGTTGATAAATTGAAGAAAGGTGGTGCAGTACATCGTAAACCTTCTAGTACGGCAAGATTTCAGCGTAGTGATTAGATGGCTTATCATATAACACCCTATACCTATCGTAAAGCGTCTGAACTTGGCGTAGAAGTAAAGCCAAGTACACATGCTGGGAAAAAGATTGATGTGTTTCGCGATGGTAAAAA
>Ga0316223_1003425_pt1 | contig 11847 bp, 6 predicted proteins | sample TBH18009metaG_FD_206007 | JGI IMG/M metagenome (GOLD analysis project Ga0316223, IMG submission 206007) | Freshwater microbial communities from Trout Bog Lake, Wisconsin, USA - TBH18009 | ecosystem: Environmental > Aquatic > Freshwater > Lake > Hypolimnion/Profundal zone | place: USA: Wisconsin...
GTTCACCGCCAGCATGTTGGTCTGGATCGAGACCGTCGTGATGGCGTCCACGATCTTGTCGATGCGCCGGGACACCAGCTCCAGGTCCTTCACCTGCCTTATGCTGGCCCGGGAGGCGTCGGCGGCCGTGGTGATGCCGTTGATCATGCCGTCGACGGAGGTCTTGTTGACGGCCAGGAGCTTCTTGATGGCCACCACCTTCTCGCCGCTCGCGGTGGCGCGCTTCTGGGCCACCTCCACGCCCTTCTCGATCTGGGTGATGGCCGCGGAGGCCTCCTCGGTGGCGGAAGACTGGATCTCGGAGCCCTTGCGGATCTGCTCGATGGCCGCCATGATCTGGGCCGCGGAGCGGTTGATCTCCTGCACCGCGGAGGAGAGTTCCTCGGCGGCCGACGCCACTTCCTCGGCGCTCTTGGCCACGTCGGAGGAGTTCTTCAGGTCCTCGGCCAGCTCGGACAGGTTCTGGGCGGTCTTCTCCGCCTCGGCCAGGGCCCGGCTCTGCTCCTCGACGGTCTTGGCGGATTCCTCGGCGGCCGAGGACTGCTCCTCCGCGGCCGAGGCGATATCCTCGGCGCCCTTCAGGGCCTGGCGCGCGGCCGCGTCGGACTGGGCGGCCCCGGTGGCGATCTCGCGGATGCCGGTCACGATCTCGATGGCGTCCACGCGGATCTGCTCGAGCTGGCCGGTGATGGTCCTGCCGTTCTCCACCTCGCCCTCGATGGTCCTGGCGGCCGAGCCGATCCCTTCGGCGATCACCTTCACTTCGCTCTGGATCTGGCCGACCAGGTCCTGGATCTGCTTGGCGCTCTTCTCGGAGGTCTCGGCCAGGGTCCGCACCTCGTCGGCCACGACGGCGAAGCCCTTGCCGTGCTTGCCGGCGCGGGCCGCTTCGATCGCCGCGTTCAGGGCCAGGAGGTTGGTCTGATCGGCGATGCGGGCCACGGCCTTGACGATCTCGCCGATGCTGGCGGCCTGCTTCTCGAGCTCGGCCACCATGGCCACGGAGGCCACCTGGCGCTGGGCGGCGACGCCCACGTTGTTCACGAGCGCGGCCACGTCGGCGCTGGTCTTGGCCACCAGGGTCTGGGTGGCCTCGCCCTTGGCCTGGCTCAGGTCCGCGTTGGCCAACTGCCGGCCCAGGGCCTCGCCCACGGACTTGAAGGCGGCCAGGGATTCCTGCGCCGCGCCCGAGGCCTCCTCGGCGCCCGTGGCGATCTGGTCGGAGGCGCGCTTCAGCTCCTCGGCGGCCGAGGCGGCTTCGTTGATGCCCGAGGACAGCTGGCCGGTCGCGGCGGCGATGCGTTCGGCGGCCTGCTGCTGCTTGGCCAGGGTCCGGGCCTTCTTGCGCTGGAGCTCGGCATCCCGAGCGGCGGCCGCGGCGGATTTGCCTTCAGCGGATGTGGCCGTCGCTGTGGTTGCTTTCTTGACTAGGGCCATGGAACATCTCCTTTCCCGGAAAAGGGGGACGTGCGAGGACCAGGGCCGCTCGCGGGTGACTGGATGGGGCCGCCCGCGCCCGGCCGAGGCTTGCCTGCGGCTTGTGCGGCCGCAGTGCCAGGGGTCGGGGTCGGGTCGAGGAAGGGCATGAGCCTGGGTGACCAAGATTGGAGGGGGACAAAAAGTGGAAGGCGACGGAAGGATGTGGGGAGGTTTCCGCTTCGCCTGCAGGCCTGGAGAGAATGAACCCCTAGTTCAATCAAAAAGAAATGGAGAGGCAATACGCAGAATTACTTATTTCCCGAAGCTTTATGGTGACGGACAGGCGGGCTTAAGACGGTCCGGGCAGACCCGAGCCGGAAACAGGTTTTCCCTTGGAAGGCGGCGCCTGGTGCGGTGATAATGAAGCTGATTTTTATAATCCGTTTGTTGCACCGGAAGGATCACGCGTGGCAAGTCCCAAGGTCCTCCCTTCGCCCTGGAGGAGGCCCTTCCCTTCCTGGTGCTGGCGGCCGGGGAGCGCGGGGTCCTGAAGAAGCCCGCCCTCAAGGCCCTCCAGGTTCCCGCCGCCTTCCAGGACCAGGTCCTGGGCAGGCTCGAGGCCGAGGGCTTCGAGGCCGTGCCCGGCGGCGTGCGGGTTCCGCTCGCCCACCAACTCCAGCGGCTGGTCCAGGCGCGCGGGGTGGTAGGCTGGCCCCTCGGGCCGCTGCTCAAGGGCGCCACGCCCGCCCAGGCCAAGGCCGCGCTCCTGGACCTGGCCCGCAAGGGCGCCGTGCGGCTGCTGGTGCGGGGCAAGGCCGAGGCCGTCGCGGGGCCGGACGCGGCCGTCCTGGACCGGGAGGAGCTGCGGGCCCTCGGGCAGCTGGCCCAAGCCGTCCAGAAGGCCCTGAAGGCCAAACCCCTGCCGCGGACCCTGCTGCGGGAGGATGTCCGGGAGCTCCTCCTGGATCTGGTCAAGCCGGCCCCGTCCGTTACGCCGCGCCCAGACCCGGCCGCGCTTGTGGACCGGCTGCTCCAGGAAGTCGTCCGGCTCCGGCTGCCCGACTCCGGACTCTGCTCGGTGCCCCGGCTCGTGCTCGCCTGCCTGGGGGACTTCACCCTCACCCGCATCCATGAAGCATTGTTCCAGGCCGTCCGGGAGCGGCGGCTGGAACTCCGGCCCGAGTCCGGGATGAACAGGCTTGGCGAACTTGAACTGGCCCTGTGTCCGGCCGGGATCCAGGACACCCGCCTCTCCTGGGCCCGCGCGCTGGAGGAGAGGCCATGACGCCCCAGCCCCAGGCCCTCCCCATCACGGCCGAGCCCTGGGGGGAGGTCCGGGACCTGGAGGAACTCCACGCCGGGGCGACCGGGGCCATCCTCCAGGCCGTGACCATCCTGAAGGCCGGGGCGGGCACGCCCGGCGGGCGCCGGCCCATGCCCCTGGTCGTGCTGGGGACCGCCGGCATCGGCAAGACCCATCTGTTCTCCCGGCTCCGGCGCAGGCTCGGCAAGGGCGCCATCCTCGTCCACATCCGCCCCATCATGAGCGCCGAGATGACCCCTCGCTACGTGCTGGGGGAGATCTTCCGGCAGCTGGGCCAGACCAGCGGCGGCGCCAGGCAGATCGACAACCTGGTGGGGGCCACCCTGGCCCGGGGCTGGGACGGCACGGCGGAACAGGCCGACGATGGGCTCGAGCTGCTGAGGGCCCTCGGCACCCAGGGGCGGCGGGAGAACCTGGACCTCCTGGGCTCGCGCCTGCTGGAGCGGATGCCCGACCTGGACGACGGCTACCTGGAACCGCTCCTGAACGCCCCCTTCATGGACACCCGCACCCTGAACGCCGCCCTGGCCTGGCTGGGGGGCCGGGACATCAGCGAGGCCCAGGCCGGGCGCATCGGGGTGCAGCTGCCCCTGGCCGAGGACCGGGTCCTGCCCGCGCTGCGCACCGTGGCCCGCCTCGCCGCGCCCTGCGCCCCGCTGGTGGTGGTCTTCGACCAGCTGGAGAACCTGGTCCAGGCGGAAGGACACGGGCGGATCCAGGCCTACGGCAACCTGATCATGGAACTCGTGGACGAGGTCAGGGACCTGGTCATCGTCCAGATGTCCCTGGATTCGGAATGGACCCACGGCATCCGGCCCGTGCTGTCCCTGACCCAGCGGGCCAGGGTCGAGGGTTCGACCCACACCCTGGAAATGCCGAGTCCGAACCAGGCCGAGCAGCTGGTCCGGCTGTGGATGACCGATTTCCCGGCACCCGCCGCGCCCTTCCCCTGGCCCTTCCAGGGCGCCGAGATCACGGGCCTGGCCGAACGGGGCGCCACCCCCCGCATGCTCCTCCAGGCCCTCCAGCAGCGCCTGGACGGGGTCCCCCTCGCGGACGACGAGGTCCAGGACGCGGGCGATGCCCTGCTGGCCCAGGCCTGGGAGGACGGCCTGCGCAGGGCCAGGGCCGAGATCGACGCGCAGGACGCCGCCGGCCAGAACGTCGTGCCCGAGGTGCTGGCCGACGGCCTCATCCAGCTGGCCGGGCAGGTTCCAGGCTTCCGGCTGCTGGAGGCCCGGGGTCCCGGGGACCTCCGGCTCGCCACGCCGCGGGGCGAGGTGCGGGTGGCCCTCATCCACCAGCCCCGGCCCCGGGCGATCGCCTCGGCCCTGGGCCACCTGGCCGCGGTCCCCGGACGCAAGCTGGGCCTGCGCGAATTCTGGCGCCCCTTCAAGCCCACCTGGACCGTCTCCCGGAACAACCTGGCCATCCTGCAGGAAGCCGGAGGCTGGCACTGGCTCGAGCGCGGCGACGCGGCCCAGCTGCTCGCCCTGGACGGCCTGCTCAAGGCCGCGGCTTCCGGGGACCTCTCCGGTCCGGGGGGGCTCCCCTTCGCCACGGCCCAGGTGCGGGACTGGGTGCAGCGCGCCCTCGCGCTGCCGGCATGGGGGATCACCCAGGCGCTGGCGCAGGGCGGCCGCGGGGCGGAGGAGGAAACCGCGTCCGGTCCCGCCCCGGCGATCGCCGAGGATGGCCCGGGCCGGACCCGGCCCACGGCTGCCGGGCGCGGCCCGGCCACCCCCGGGCCCCGGCCTGACGCCCTCCCGGCCTGCTTCGCCCTCCAGAGGCTCCACCAGCTGCGGGTCGCATCCGTGGACCGCCTCCTCCAGGAGGGCCGCCGCGCGGACCCGGCCCTTACCCGGAAGGGCCTGCTGGCGGAACTGGCCTCCGCCCCGGCCGGACTCCTCTGGATCGGGGACCATATCGTCTGCCTCGGGGAATGACCGCCATGCCCACCGCCTCCTCCCAAGCGCCCGCCGGACTCTCCGTCACGGAAGTCCGCAACGCGCTTCGCTGCCCCCGAGCCTTCATGCTCGGCCGGCCAGGGGGGAGGGCCGTGGCCTATCCGCTCGGGTCCTCGTGCCTGGGCGCGAGCTTCCACCGCATCGTGGACCGGTTCGCGCAGACGGTGGCCACGCCTCCGGCCTACCTCGATGGCCAGGACACAGGGGCTTCCGGCCTGGGCGCCCTGCTGGACCGTTGGGTGCTCGGCCTCCTCGTCCGGGAACTGCGGACGGACCCAGGCTACGCCTCCATCCCGGCCGAAGTGGACGAACTCGCCGAAGCGTGCCGGCAGTTCTCCGCCCACCTCCTCCAGCGGCTGCGGGCCCTGCCGGGGCCGGTGGCCCTCGTCCTCCAGCGGCTCCTGCGGTCGGGGGAACATGCGGTGGAGGCTCCCTTCCCCGAGGCGGACATCATCCTGCGGGGACGGGTCGATGCCCTCTTCACCGCCGCCACGGGGGAACTGGAAGTCGTGGAGTACAAGCTCACCGACGAGGCCAACGAGCCCCTGGATCAGGCCCAGGTGGCCCTCTACCGGGAGATGCTGCGCAGGTCCGAGGGCCTGGATGCCCTCCCCGTGGTGCTGCGCTTCATGCCGGACCTGACCCTGACCCGCATGGCCCGGGACCAGGCCGACCGCCTCGTGGCAGACGAACTCCTCCCCCTGCTCCAGCGCATGCGGGGCTGGCTGGACCTGCCGGCCTCGGCCCCGGCCACGCCCCGGCCCTCCCTGTGCGCGGTGTGCCCCGTGCAGAAGGCCTGCGCCCAGACCTACCCCCAGCACCTGCAGTCCCGGGATGATCCGCCCGCCGGGGCGCGCCGGCCCAGGCCCGGCCCCGACGGACGGCTCATCGTCGCCAGCGCCCCGCTCCGGGTGGCCCCGGCCGCCGGAGACGACGCCGGCCGCGCCGAAGCTGGCCGCCTGCGCGCTCGGATCCTGGAGGAACTGCAGGGGGATGGGATTCCGGTGAAGGCACCGGAGGCCATCGTGGGCCCCCGGATGTTCGTCATCCCGGTGTCCCGCCCGGCCGGTTCCGTGGCCCGGATGGACCAGGTCGCCGCCGACGTCTGCCACCGGCTCGCCCATTCCGACGGGGTGGAGGCCGAGTATGCGAAGCTCGGCCCCAGGCGCGAATTCCTGATCCGCCGGGCGATGCCGCGCCCCGTGCCCCTCGGCCCCCTGCTCGCCGCGAAAGCCCAATGGCTCGGCGAACAGCCCGGGCGGCTGGTGGTCGGCCAGGAGGCCGACGGGACGATCCTCACCGCCGACCTGGCGGACGCCGCCACGCCCCACCTGTTGATCGGGGGCGGGACCGGCTCCGGCAAGTCCTGGCTGCTGAAGGCCATCATCGCCAGCCTCGTCCATTTCCACGATCCCGGGGCGCTGCGGCTGACCCTGCTGGATCCCAAGCGCGTGACCTTCATCGACAGCGCCTTCCAGGCCGCCATCGCGGCCCATTGCGACGGGCCGATCCTGTACGGGCTGGAGGACGCCATGCCCTGCTTCGACCATTACATCGAAGTGATGGAGGCGCGCTTCGAGCTGTTCGAGACCGCCAAGGTCGCCGATCTCCAGGACTACAATGCCTGCCACCCGGACCGGCGCCTGCCCCGCCACGTGATCGTCATGGACGAGTTCGGCGATCTGACCGCCGGCAGGAAGGCCGCCCAGGACTTCCGCGCGGCCGTCCACCGCCTGGGCGCCAAGGCGCGGGCCGCGGGCATCCACCTGATCCTGGCCACCCAGCGCCCCGACCGCGAGACCGTGGACCCTTCCATCAAGGCCAACCTGGGCGGGAAGATCGCCCTGCGCGTGGCCACGTCCGTGAACTCCCGGATCATCCTCGACCAGCCCGGCGCCGAGCGCCTCTACGGCGGCGGCGACCTCCTGGCCGACCTCGGCAAGGGCCTGGTCCGCGCCCAGGCGCCCATCCTGGAAGGCTAAAGCTCCTTCCCCGCCGCCACCATCCGCCGCACGCAGGCGTCCAGCCCGTCCCTGCCCACGTCCAGGACCAGATCGAACAGGCCCGGGCTGTTCCAGTCCTTCCCGGTGAGGTCCCGGATGAAGGCGGAGCGGTCCCTGTCCGAGGCGGCGATGGCCTTGCGCGCGGCGTCGGCGTCGGCAGCCTTGCCCCGGCGCACCAGGTTCGCCACCCGGGTGTCCAGGTCGGTGTGGAACCGCAGGTGGAGCGTCGCCGGCCGGCCCTTCAGGGCCACGAAGCCGCCGCGGCCCACCAGCACCGCCGGGGCGCGGGCCACCACCTCGAGCATGACCTTGCGCTGGGCCTCATAGACCGCGTCGCTGTAGACCGGCAGCTCCACCAAAGGCGTGTAGGGCGCTTCGGGGGAGCCGAAGGCGAACATGCTCAGGAGCTGGTCCAGGAAGCCCGAGGAGCGCTCCTCCTGCCGCCCCAGGTCCGCCACGGACTGGCCCATGGCCTCCGCCGCCAGCCGCAGGATGCGCCGGTCGCAGAACTGCCAGCCCAGCTCCCGCGCCGCGAGGAAGCCGGCCTCGGTGCCGCCGCTGCCGAGGCTGCGGGAAAGGGTGAGGGCGGGGTGATGGATCATGGCATCCTCGATGACTTAATCATGGACCCATTCAGGGTACGAAGGCTCCCCCGGGATCTTCAATAATTCACGTTAAAATGACCGGACCTCGACCGCACGCCAGCCACCCCCGGGAGCCGACCTGACCACCCCAGCCGACGACAGCGACCGGAGCGACGCCCCCGGGCACCGCCTCGAACAGATCCAGCTGATTTCCATCGGCGTGATGGCGATCAACTGGGTGGTCAGCCTCCGCCAGGGGAACCGCGAGGCCGTGCTGGAGCTTTCGGCCGCGGTGCTCTGCCTGGTCCTCGCCTTCGGGCTGAACCGCAAGGGGCGCTTCCAGGCGGCCACCCTGCTCACGCTGGGTTCCCTCACGGTCCTGATCACGCTGCTCCTGTGGAGCTTCGAGGGGCTCCACGACGGGGCCCTGCTGGCCTTCCCGGGGATCCTGGTGTTCGCGGCCATCCTGGGCGAGACCTGGCTCTTCACCGGCCTCCTGGCCTTCATGGTGGCCGTCATGGGCCTGCTGGCCATGGCCTCGGTCCGGGGCTGGCACAGCTTCCCGGTGCATCCGGTCGACTACGGCACGTTCATCGGCATGGCCGCCGTGCTCATGGGCTCGAGCATCGGGGTCTGGATCCTGGCCCGGGACCTGCGCGCGACCCTGGCCCGGCTCCGGGAGGAGAACCTGCGGGTGCGCCAGTCCCAGGGCCACATCGACTTCCTCACCCACTTCGACGGCCTGACCGGCCTGCCCAACCGGACCCTGGGCCGCGAGCGCCTGCAGGGGGCCATCGCCCAGGCCCAGCGCACCGGGGTCAAGGCGGCCATCGCCCACCTCGACCTGGACCACTTCAAGACCATCAACGATTCCCTGGGCCACCTCGCCGGCGACCAGGTGCTGGTGGAAGCCGGCCAGCGGCTCCAGGGCACGCTCAATCCCGCCGACACGCTCTGCCGGCAGGGCGGAGACGAGTTCCTGGTGGTCCTCGGGGACCTGGCCACCGGGGACGAGGCCGCCGCCCGCGCCGCGAGGATCATGGCCGCCCTGGCCGAGCCGTTCCACGTCAAGGCCCTGGACGTGGTGATCACGGCCTCCATGGGCATCGCCCTGTTCCCCGAGGACGGCCAGACCTTCGAGACGCTGCTCCAGCAGGCCGACACCGCCATGTACCAGGCCAAGGCCGCGGGCCGGAACGTCTTCCGGTTCTTCGACGCGGCCATGAACGCCAATATGCTCAGGCACCTCCACCTCGCCTCGGCCCTGCGCACGGCCCTGGAGCGGGGGGAGCTGATGCTGCACTACCAGCCCCAGTTCGACCTGGCCACGGGGCGCATGGTCGGGGCCGAGGCGCTGCTGCGCTGGCGCCATCCGGAGATGGGGCTCATCCCCCCGGCCACCTTCATCCCCGTGGCCGAGGCCTCCGGCCTGATCGGCGCCATCGGCCAGTGGGCCATCCAGGAGGCCTGCCGCCAGGCGCGCCGGTGGCGGGATCTGGGCATGGACCTGGTGATGGCCGTGAACCTCTCCCCGGCCCAGTTCAAGGGGGACGAGCTGGAACTGACCCTCCTCAACGCCATGGAGGCCGCGGACCTGCCCGCGAGCGCCCTGGAACTGGAGCTGACCGAGTCCATGCTGCTGGAGGACACCCCCGCCCTCACCCAGAAGCTGCGCAACCTGAGGGCCATGGGCCTGAGCTTCTCCATCGACGATTTCGGCACGGGCTATTCCAACCTGAGCTACCTCCAGCGCTTCGAGGTGGAGCGCCTCAAGATCGACCAGTCCTTCGTGCGCCGCGTGCCCCACAGCCCCCAGGACGAGGCCATCGTCCACGCGATCATCCAGATGGCCAGGAGCCTGAACCTGGCGACGGTGGCCGAGGGCATCGAGGACGAGGCCACCCTGGCGCGGCTGAAGGAACTGGGCTGCACGACGGGGCAGGGCTTCTACTGGTCGAAGGCGCTGGCGCCGGCGGATTTCGAGGCCTTTCACCGGGCCAGGTGAGGCGTTGGGGTCGCTCGGGCGGCCGCGGCCAGGACCTGCCAATCCTGCAGGACGTGCCAGGCCGTCGCAAAGGAGCCGTAGGTCCGCCTCGCCAGCTCCGATGCGGACAGGGAGGCGTCGCCGTCCAGCACGGCCCACATGTCCGCGCGATAGCTTGGCCCAAGCAGGATGCGCCGGAGATACGTCCTGTGGACCCGCGCCAGTTCGACCGGCGTGAGCACGTCGGCGGGGCGGTCCCGCAGGATGCCCGTGGGCACCCGCAGGGGGCCCCCCTGGAACCGGGCGTCCTCCCCGTGCCGGCTGATCTGGAAGTCCGTACCTGCGGCCAGGAGGTCGAAGCCGGGCGGGTCTGACCCATCGCGCCGCGCTTCGGGGGGGCCTCCGTCCAGGTTAAAACTGCGCCACCTGCTCCTGCAGCTCCTCCAGCCTGAACGGCTTGGCCAGCAGCACGACCCCGTCGTACTCCGCCGCCACCCCCCGCGCCGCCTCGTCCGCACGCCCCGTGACCAGCAGCACCGGCAGGTCCGGACACAGCCGGCGCAGAACCGTCAGCGTGCCGGCGCCGCCCAGCCCGGGCATGTTCAGGTCCAGGATCACCCCCTCGGGCCGGAAGCCCCCCGCCAGCAGGGCCAGGGCCTCCTCCCCGCCGCCCACCGACGTCACGTCGTGGCCGCTGGCGGCCAGCACCATCTCCGTCGACCGCCGGACCAGCTCGTCGTCGTCCACCAGCAGGATGCGCCTGCCCCGGAACGCCCGCGCGGGCTCGGCCTCGGGGGACGGCCCTTCCGGCTGGGCCCGCGCGAGGACCCGGCCTTCGGGCAGGGTGAGCACCACCCGGGTGCCCCGGCCGGGCTCGCTCTCGATCCGCACCCGCCCCTGGTGGGCCGTGACGGTGCTGTAGACCAGCGCCAACCCCAGGCCGGTGCCCTTGCCGACCCCCTTGGTGGTGAAGAAGGGATCCATGGCCTTCGCCAGGATCTCCGGGGGCATCCCGCACCCGGTGTCCGCCACGGCGATCTCCACCCCGCCCTCGTCCAGGTTGCGGGTGCGCACCGTGAGCGTGCCGCCGCCGGGCATGGCGTCCACGGCGTTGACGCACAGGTTCATGAAGGCGTTGCCCAGGGCGCTGCCGTCCCCCCGGATGGGGCGGAGGTCCGGGGCCAGATCCAGCGCCAGCGCCACCCGGGCCAGGGTGGTCCGCTCCAGGATCCGCCCCCATTCCTGGAGGATCCCGTTGAGGTCCAGCTCATGCTCCTCCTCCGGCTCCTTGCGGGCGAAGTTCAGGAGGCTCTTCACCATCCGCCCGCCCCGCACGGCGGCTTCCTGGATGGTCCCGAAGGCCGCCCGGGCCGGGCTCCCCGGGGCCTCGGCGCGCGCGTGGTACTCGGCCAGGGCGAGGATCGCCCCCAGGACGTTGTTCATGTCGTGGGCCACGCCCCCCGACAGGCTGCCCAGGCTGTCCATCTTCTGGGCCTGGACCAGCCGGGCCTGGAACCGCGCGTTCTCGCGCTCGGCCTCCCGGCGCTTGGCGACGTCGAGCAGGAGCAGGAGCAGGTGCGGCTCGCCGCCGGCGACGAAGGTGGTGAAGTGGCAGGCCTGGGCCGTGACCTTGCCGAAGCTGGTCCGGGCTTCGATCTCGAGGTAGCCGTCCTCGCCCGAGACCAGCACCCGCTCGGCCGCCTCCCGCAGGCCCGAACGGCGCCAGGATTCGAGCGCCCGGAAGTCCTGGGCCAGGAGCTCCGGCACCTTCGCCCCGACGGCGGCGGCCGCGCCCGGCGTGGCCAGGACGCAGCGGCCCGAGGCCGCGTGGTAGGCCAGGACGCCCATGGGGTAGGCGTCCAGGAGCTTCTGGCTGAACTCCAGGGTCTCCCGCAGCCGGACGTCGACCTGCCGGCGCTCCGTGATGTCCTCCTTGACCGCCACATACCCGGTGATCACGCCGGCGGCGTCCCGGATGGGCGAGATCGAGGCCTGCTCCCAGAACAGCGTGCCGTCCATCTTCCGGTTGTGGAGTTCCCCCCGCCAGACCCGGCCGGCGTGGAGGCAGGCCCACAGCTCCCGGTAGACCTCGGGCGGGGTCAGGTCCCCCTTGAACATGCGGGGGTTGCGCCCCAGCACCTCGGTGTCGGGATAGCCGGACACGGCCGTGAACCACGGGTTGACGTACTCGATCCGGCCCGCGGTGTCGGTGATGACCACCGAGGCCGGGCTCTGCTCCAGGGCGGCCGACAGCTTCAGGACATCGGCCTCGGCCCGGCCCCGGGCCTCCTGGGCCGCGCGGTATTCCAGCTCCCCCGCGGCGCGTTCGCCGACCTCCGTCAGGATGGCCCCGGCCACCCGCGAATCCTCCATGGGTTCGCGCCCCTTCAGGGTGATCAGCCCGATGGCCCCGCCGTGGGCCCCCCAGAGGGTCATCCCCAGGAAACTCTCGGCGCCCATGGGCTGGAGCAGGTCGTCCTTGGGATGGCGCAGCCGCAGGCCGCTGGGGATCCAGGCGAGCCCACGGTGCTTCAGATCGCCGCAGGGCGTGTCCTTCAGGGCGAAG
>Ga0316223_1003427_pt1 | contig 11842 bp, 7 predicted proteins | sample TBH18009metaG_FD_206007 | JGI IMG/M metagenome (GOLD analysis project Ga0316223, IMG submission 206007) | Freshwater microbial communities from Trout Bog Lake, Wisconsin, USA - TBH18009 | ecosystem: Environmental > Aquatic > Freshwater > Lake > Hypolimnion/Profundal zone | place: USA: Wisconsin...
AAGCCCGCCTGGGCGCACGAACCCGACCTGAGCACAGAGCATCCGCCCACGCTCACCCCGCGCTCCTTCATCCCACACCCCGAGGAGTACGCCTCTACCATTCGGCAGGCCGCCCCCGCACCACCGACACCGGTCGTCGACCGCCCCGCGCCCATGCAGCCTCCACCGCCAGTGCGCCAGTCGCCCGACTTCCGTGCCAGCCTCACCGAACCAGGCACAGCGCGCGCCAACGCCGACAGAGACCGCGTACGCATCTCCCGCGCCGACTTGATTCGCGAGTCCGCCGCTGCAGCCGGCCGCCAGCGCATCAGTTCGTCCACCCATCCGGTGGCCCCGCCGCCTTCGCCCGCCACGCCGTTCTGGACCGCGGACGCCCCGCGGCAGACCGCCCCCGCTGCCCATCCCGCTTGGCTCGATGAGCCTCCACTCCAGATGCACCGCGAAGAGCCGCCGCGCACACTCATCCCCGCAGAGGGAGAGTATGTTCCCCGCACAGGCCCCGCTTCGACGGCTCCCTCGCGCCAGTTCATTCCTGCCGCCCCGCCGTCCTATCCGCCACCGCAGCGCGAGGCGTCGCGCACCGACTTCCCGCCGGCCGCGCCGCGTCGCCCGTCCTCCGGTCAGGTGCCCATTGGGTTCTCCGAACCCCCCACTGCCCGCTCTTCAGTCGAGATTGACCGCATCCGCCGCTCCGGCTTTGTCAAGCGCCACGAGCCCGACATCCTGAGCTCCCAGCATCCCGACTCCGGCGCGCGCAAGGTCGTCAGCTCCGCACCCGAAGCCGCCTACGACCAGCAGGGCAAGCTCGAGTACGTCACCTACACCTTTAATAAGGTGGACTTCGACCGCCGCAAGAGGAACGACTGATGCCGCTCGCCGCCTCCATCTCCGTTCAACAGAGCCTGCTCCTCAGTGTGTTGCAGCAGATGCGCGAGCAGGCCGATGTCGGCATTGCCGTTGCCCTCACATCGGCCAATCCTGACGAGGGCGTCACCACAAGTGTCGTCTGGCCTGCAGCGCGACCCCGTCACCCGCACGCTGGAGGTGGATGCCACCGTGCTCCGACGCCTCGCCATCGAGCCGTCCGACATCGTTCAATCCGTCTCGCCCACAGGCTCAGAAGGAATCTACGTCCTCAATCCCGCCCCCTCCCACAACCCCGGTCTTTGGGAGGGCAATCTCCAGTACCGCAAGGAATGCCTCGAAATCCTCCGCAAAAGCTTCACCTACATCGTCGTGGATTGTCCGGCAATCTCCGCCTCCGGCGACGCATTGAACATCGCGCCCGTCGTGGACGGAACCGTTCTGGTTGTCGAGAGCGGTCGTACCACCAAAGACCAGTTCTCCCGCGCTGAGCGCAGCATCGAGTTCGCCGGCGGCAAACTCATCGGCAGCATCCTCAACAAACGCACCTACCCGGTGCCGGAGTGGCTATTCACCAAACTGTGATCCGTAGAACTGTATGAAGAGACTTTTCCAACTCGCGTTTGTCCTCCTCACCGTTAGTTCTCTGATGCTGGCCCAGGCCGGCGTGCACGAACGCTATCGCCTCCATCCCGGCGACGTCCTCGAGCTTAACTACCGCTATACGCCGGAGTTCAACCAAACCGTTACCATCCAGCCCGACGGCTACGTCAACCTCGCCATCGCTGGCCAAATGCATCTGGCGGGCATGGCCGTTGACGATGCCCACGACGCCATCATCGCCCGCGTCAGCTCTCAGCTCAACCAGCCCGAGCTCAACCTCGTCCTCAAGGAGTTCCTCAAGCCCACCTTCATCGTCGCCGGCGAGGTGGAGCGCACCGGACGCTACGACCTGGTCGAGAAGACCACCGCGCTGCAGGCTATCATGCAATGCGGCGGATTCAAGGACTCCGCCCAGCAGTCTCAGGTCATCGTCTTCCGCAACATCAATCAGGACATTGCAGAGGTCCACGTCATGAGCCTCAAGAAGGTCAAGCACGTCTCCGACCTCGAGCGCGACGTCCTGCTTGAGCCAGGCGACATCGTCTTTGTTCCCACCAACAAGCTCGAACATCTTGCGCGCTTCATCAAGTCCACGAACCTCGGTCTCTACTTCAACCCGGTCACTTACAGCGCGGCTATTCCCTAGGGATTCCCGCATCACTCGGCAGCACGCATGGACGGTTTCGATTTGGAAGGCAAAGCGCAGATGACGTTCTTCAACAGCATGGCCCGTTGTAACCGGTCTCAGGCCGGGGAGGAGCGCGCATGAGCCGCCAGCGCATCCTCTACTTGAACCACACGGGCCGGGTCAGCGGCGCCGAGTACATGCTCCTACAGGTGCTCAGCGTCGTGGACCGCACACAATACGAACCCATCGTCATGTGCCCTACAGACGGCGAGTTGGGCGAACTCGTTCGCGCCGCCGGCATTCAGGCCATCCAGATGCCCGCCGTCAAGGCGCGCTTTACCACCAATCCCTTCCTCTTCGTCCGCTATCTATTCTCCGTTATCGCCACCGCGCTGGTCACACGCCGCCTCATCCGACAGATCAGCCCCCGCGGCATCCACGCCAACACCGTGCGCGCCGCCATCGTCGCCACGCTGGCCACCACCGGCAGCGACATTCCCGTCATCTGGCACGTGCACGACAACCTGCCCGAGCGCAACCTCATCAGCTCCGGTGTGCGTCTGCTCGCGTTCCTCTCCCGCCGCTCCCACATCATCGGCGTCTCCCGCTACACCACCGGAACATTCTGCGGCAGATATAGGTTCGGCCCCCGCGCCGAAACGCTCTACAACTGCATTGATGTCGAGCGTTTCCCCCGCCGTCAGGGTCCCGACCCCTGGTTCAAGCGCGAGCTCGGCCTGCCCGACGACGCCTTCCTCTGCGCCACCATCGGCATGATTACGCCGCGCAAGCGCCTCGACTGCCTCATCTCCGCCATTCAACTCATCCACCAAAAGAACCCCGGCTTCCCCATCTATCTAGTGGACGTCGGCGAGGCGGTCTTCGACCACGATCGCGCCTACCGCGACGGTGTCATCCAGCGCGTTCGCTCCCTCGGTCTCGCCGACCGCATCCGCTTCGTCGGCTTCCGTCGCGACATCCCCGCCGTCATGCGCAGCGCCGATCTCGTCATCCTCAACTCCATCGACGAGCCCTACGGTCTGGTCGTCTGCGAGGCCATGGCCAGCGGCACGCCCGTCCTCAGCGCCTGTGCCGGCGGTCCGCTCGAGATTCTCGACAACGGCCGCTATGGCTGGCTGCTTCCCGCCCACGATCCCGCCTCCATGGCCGACACCATCCTCGACCTCGCTCGCAATCCACTCAAGCTCCATCGCCATGTGGATGCCGCCCGCGAGCGTGTCGTCTCCGCCTTCTCCCAGTCCGTCTTCCGTAGCGCCATCGCCTCGCTCTACGACCGTATCTTCGCTGGTCGCCGCTCCGCCTTCCTCCGCGAGGCCCCCAGCCGCGCCGTTCCGCTCTACATCCCGCCGCGCCACACCTCCTCTGCCTCCCACCCAGTGGCGGTCAAGGCGCCCGTGCCCATCACTCCCAAGCTTCAGCCGCTGCTCGCGCCCCAGCGCATCCTCTACGTCAACCACACCGGATTCGTCAGCGGCGCGGAGCGCATGTTGCTCTTCATGCTCAATATCCTCGACCGCACCCAGTACGAGCCTATTGTCATGTGCCCCGCCGAAGGGGATCTGGCCCGCATGGTCACCGAGGCCGGCGTGCGCACCGTCGTCATGCCTGCCGTCCGTGCCCGTTTCACCGCCAATCCCTTTCTCTTTGCGCGGTATCTTGTCTCCGTCATGGCTACCGCCTTCGCCACCCGCCGCCTCATCCGCCAGATTGCGCCCCGCGGCATCCACGCCAACACCGTTCGCGCAGCCATCGTCTCCACTCTCGCCACCTTTGGCATGCGTACGCCCATCCTCTGGCATGTGCACGACGACCTGCCCCGCCACAACCTCATCAGTACCGGCGTCCGCCTGCTCGCCTACTTCTCCCGCCGCTCCCACATCGTCGGCGTCTCCAAATACACCACCGGAACCTTCTGTTCGCGGCTCGACTTCGGCTCCCGCGCCGAGTCGCTCCACAACGGCATCAACGTCGAACGTTTCTCCCGCCGCGATACAGTGGACCCCTGGTTCAAACGCAAGCTCGGAATCCCCGACGACGCCTTCCTCTGCGCTACCATTGGCATCACCACCCAGCGCAAGGGTCTCGATGGTCTCATCGCCGCCATGCAGCTTCTCCGCGATAAAGCACCCAATATCTATCTGGTGGAGGTCGGTGACGCCGTCTTCGAGCACGATGTCGCTTACCGCAAAGCCATGCTGGAGCGCGTCCGCTTCCTCGGTCTTCAGGACCGCATCCGCTTCGTCGGCTACCGCGGCGATGTTCCCGCCATCCTGCACGGCGTGGATCTGCTCATTCTTAACTCCATCAGTGACCCCTGCGCCCTCATCGTCTGCGAGGCCATGGCCAGCGGCACGCCCGTGCTCAGTTCCAACGCCGGTGGCTCCGTCGAAATCCTCGGCCACGGCCGATTCGGTTGGGTGCTCTCCGACCACACGCCCGCTACGCTGGCCGCAGCCATCTTGGACCTTTCCTCCGACACGGATAAGCTGCTTCGCTTTGTGGAGGTCGCACACAAGCGCGCCATCACCACCTACTCGCAGTCCGTCTACCGCCAGGGCTTCGCCGATCTCTACGCCCGCGTCTTCCCCGTGCACAACGTTGCAGTCTTCCACGACAGCTTCAGCCAGCAGGGCGGGGCAGAGCGTGTCGCCGAGGTCCTGCTTCAGTCCTTTCCCGGCGCAGAGCTCTTCACCACCCTCACCGTCCCCGACAGGCTCACGCCCTTCCTCAAGAGCGCCCACCCCCACACCACCTGGATGCAGTGGCTCCCCTTCAAGGACCGCTTCTTCCGCGCCTTCTTCCTCCTCTATCCCATCGCCGTCGAGCACACCGACCTCAGTGCCTTCGATCTGGTTGTCACCAGTTGCACCGGCTACTCTAAGGGCGTGCGCCGTCGCACTGGCGCGCTGCACATCTGCTACTGCCACAACCCCATGCGCTGGGTCCACCGTACAGACAACTATCTGGAGCAGGAGAGCTTCGGCCGTTGGAAGGCCGTGTTGCTCCGCTTTTGTCTCAAGCCCCTGCGCGACTGGGAGAGTCGCGCCGCCCGCCGTCCCGACTACTACATCGCCAACTCCTCCATCGTCCGCAAGCGCCTCTACGACGCCTTCGGCGTGGACGCCACCGTCATCAATCCCCCCATCAACACCTCTCGCTTTGCCATCAGCGAGCAGGTCGAGGACTTCTACCTCGTCCTCTCCCGCCTCATCCCCTACAAGCGCATCGACCTCGCCGTCGCCGCCTGCACCCTCACCGGCCGCAAGCTTGTCGTCATCGGCGACGGTCGCGACCGCCATCGCCTCCAGCATCTCGCCGGCCCCACCGTCACCTTCCTCGGCCGCGTCGTCAACGACTACGCCTCCCGCTGCCGCGCACTCCTCTTCACCGGCGAGGAGGACTTCGGCATGACCCCCCTCGAGGTCAACTCCGCTGGCCGCCCCGCCATCGCCTTCCACGCCGGCGGCGCCACCGAAACCGTCATCGACGGACTCAACGGCATCTTCTTCAACGACCCCACCGTCGAGTCTCTTCTCGCCGCCATCGAACGCTTCGAGTCCATGGCGTGGGATCCTCAGGCCATCCGCCGCCACGCCCTCCAGTACGACACCGCTGTCTTCCAGGCGCGCCTGCGCGACTTCGTTCGCCAGGTCTCCGGCCAGCCCTCAGGCGAGTCCAGCGCCCACAAGCTCGCCCAGCTCCTGGTGAAGCAATGACAGACGCCGCCCCCATCACCTCCGCGCCAGACCAGTTGAAGAGTGGGGGCGGCTTCGCCGTCGTCCTCTCCATCGCCAACCGCATCCTCATCGTCATCCTTCAAATCGCCACCGGCATCATGACGGCCCGCATGCTGCAGCCCCACGGCCGCGGCGAACTTCAGGCCATGAACATCTGGCCGCTCTTCCTCGCCCAGCTCGCCACCCTCGGCGTTCCCACCTCGCTCATCTATTACATCCGCAAGCGCGGTCACGGCCGCACCTCGCTGGTCATGCACAGCTTTGCCGTCAGCATCCTCGGCGGCTTGGTCGCAGCCTTCGTTGGTGCCGCGCTCATGCCCCTGTGGATGCACCAGTACTCGCCCTCCGTCATCCACTGCGCGCAGGTTCTCCTGATTCTCACCCTTCCGCTCTGCTCCGTCATGCTCACCGGACAGTCCGCGCTCGAGGCCATGGGCATGTTCAGCGCCAGCAACGCCGTGCAGCTCATGGTCCCCGGCGCCACGCTCGCCTTCCTGCTCTACTTCTATTGGTCCCATCGCTTCAACGCCTACACCGCTGCCATCGCCTACACCTTCGCCTGGCTGCCCGTCGCCCTGCTCATCATCTATTACCTCTGGCGCCGTTGGGATCCCAAGGCCGTCTGGCACTGGAGCCTCTCCGAACTCCGCCTCCTGCTCGACTACGGCCTCCGCTCCTACGGCGTGGACCTTCTCAACGCCATCGCCGAGCGCGTGGACACCGTCCTCGTCATCGGCATGCTCGCTCCCGCGGCCATGGGCGTCTACGCCGTCATGGTCTCGCTCTCCCGCACCCTCAACGTCTTCCAGACCGCCGTCACCATGGTCCTCTTCCCCAAGGCCGCCGGCAGATCGCCGCAGGAGATCCTCGAACTCACCGAGACCTCCATGCGCATCACCGTCATCGTCACCGCCGTCAGCGCCGCCTTCGTCTGCCTCGTCGGCCCCTTCATCGTCGGACGCATCTACGGCCACGCCTACCTCACCGCGCTCACTGCGCTCCGCATCCTGCTCGTCGAACTCACCATCTCCTCCGCCATCAACGTCCTCATTCAGGCCTTCAAGGCCGCCGGCCGCCCCGGCGTCGTCACTATCCTGCAATCCTTCGGCCTCGCCCTTTGCGTGCCCATGATGTTCGCGCTCATCCCGCGCTACGGCGTCAGCGGTGCCGCCGCCTCGCTGCTCTTCTCCACCTGCTGCCGTTTCCTCTTCATCCTCTTCGCCTTCCGCTTCATCCTCAAAACCCGCCTGCCGCGCCTCATGCCCACGCTCGACGACCTCCGCCTCATGCACAGCGTCGTCTACAGCCGCCTCCGCCGCGAACCCGAACTCGTGGAGGGCCTCTGATGTTCACGCCCCGCGCCTTCGCCCGCCCCAGCGTCGCCAACGCCGACTCCGCCGAGCCCCGCGTCCGCCTCGACGTCCTCTCCCGCTTCGCCATCATCTTCTGCGTCGGCCTCACCGCCCTCCTGCTGGCCGTCGCGCCCAATCCGCTGCGCTACGCCTTCACCGGCATCTGCCTCATCACCGGCGTGGTGCTCTACACGCGCAACAAACCCGCCTTCGTCAGCTTCGTCCTCTGGGTCTGGATTCTCAGCGCCTGGCTGCACCGCGTCGTGGACTACCGTAGCCTGCACTCCGTCGAACCCAGCCCCATCCTCACCGCTCCGCCCGCCGTCACCATGCTCTGCGCCTGGAGCCTCATCACCCGCGCCCGCGACCTCGCACGCTCTGCCGCCATCCCCTTTGTCTGCGCCTTCGCCGGCCTCGCCTACGGAACCTTCATCGGCCTCCTCAATCCTCAGATCGGCATCCTCTTCGTCGGCAAGGCCCTCGCCCTCTGGCTCCCCGCCATCTTCTTCGGCTTCTTCATCTACGCCCACCGCGACGAGTTCCCGCTCATCCGCCGTGCCTTCGAGCAGACCATCCTCATCGCACTCTTCCTCTGCAGCCTCTACGGCCTCTACCAGTTCTTCGTCCTGCCTCCGTGGGACAGCGGCTGGATTAAAAACGTCGGCGAGGAGGGCGTCTTCGGCTTCGCGCGTCCCATGCAGGTCCGCATCTTCGGAACCATCAGCTCCTCGCAGGGCAACGCCGCCTACCTCATGACCAGCATCCTCATCGTCATCGGCCTGCAGAAAGGATGGCTCCGCATCCCGGCCATCATCTTCGGCATCTTCTGCATGCCGCTCACCTCGGTCCGCACCAGTTGGTTCGGTCTCGCCGTCGGTGTCATCTATCTGCTGCTGGCCAACACCCGCAAAGAGCGCATGCGTGTGGCCGTCTTCGTCCTCGGCGGAGTCCTCACCATCGGCGGCCTGCTCGCCCTGCCCCAGGCCGGCGAGTTCGTCACCAAGCGCTTCGACACCCTCTTCCACCTCAAGGAGGACGGCAGCGCGCAGGAGCGCATGCTCGGCACCAAGCGCGCACTCCACGAGGCCTTCAACAAGCCCACCGGCGACGGCATGGGCGCCATGGACACCATCCATCAGCTCAACATCGTCAAATTCAAGCACGCCCGCTACCACGGCGACCTCGGCCCCCACGACAACTCCATCGTCGAACTCCTCTTCAGCCTCGGCTACATCGGTTCGCTCCTCTACGTCTTCGGCCTCGCCTTCGCCGTCTACAACTGCTTCCACGGCCACAACGTCCACGATCCCTTCACCGTTAGCATGATCTCCGTGCTCATCAGCCTGCTCTCCCTCACCTTTTTGGACAGCATCATGATTGGCTGGTGGGGAATCATCCTCTGGCTCACCACCTCCATGGCCATCACCATGCAACTCAACCTTCGCGCGCAACATGTCGCCCAGCAGCGCACCCGCCCCTTGCCCTTCTGGCTCCGCACCCGCGGCTCGGCTTCGTCCGCCGCCGCATCCGGCTCAGCCCAATCCTGATTCTTGTTGGCGATTACTTCGTCGGCACCACGCACACAAACGTCGTCCCCCGCCGCGCTCCCGCCGTCGCAGACCGCACCCGCAGCCGTCCGCCCGCCCGCTCCATAATCTCCCGGCTCAGCCATAGTCCCAGCCCCGTGCCGTCCGCGCCCTTGGTCGTAAACAGCGGCTCAAACAGCCGCTCCTGCGCCGTCACCGGAATCCCCGCGCCGTTGTCGCTCACCACCACGCGCACCTCCCGGCCCGTCGCCCGCACACGCACCGCCACCACTCCGCCCGGCGTCACCGCGTCCAGCGCATTCACCAGCAGATTCACCACCACCTGCCGCAGTTCGCCCGCCGCCATCCCCACCGGCCCGTCGCTCCGCCATCGCGGCTCCAGAGTCGCCCCGCGCCGCCGCGCGCGGTTCTCCAGCAACTCCATCGCCGGCTCCACCACGCCGCGCACGCTCTCCGTCCCGCCTGCCGCGCCCGCACGGTAAAGCCCCAGCGTCTGCCGCACAATCTGCGCCATCCGCACCAGCTCCGCCTCCGCAGCCGCAATGTGGTGCTCGGCTGCGTCCGGCAGCGGACCCCCCGTCCGCGCCAGATACAGCAGGTTCATCGCCGCATCCAGCACATTGTTGATCTCGTGCGCCGCCGCCGCCGCTATCTGTCCCGTCGCCGCCATCCGTTCGCTGCGCTCCAGCAGTGTGCGCACCTCCGCGTCCAGCTTCGGCACATCCCCAGCGCGGTCGTTTTCGCTTCCCATCGTGCTCACTCCGTCGGCAAGCCCACAGTAGCAGAGCCGCCCGCCGACCGCCAACCCCGTGCATCAACCACGTGCCTCATCCGATAATGAATCATCCCTCCTCCGGAGCCTCGCTTGCCCCTCGCCCTGCCCGCCGATCTCGACCGCACACTCCACGCCGCATGGCGCGCTACCGCGCCCATCCCGGGCTTCCTCACCGAACCCGAAGCGCGCCTCCTCGGCGCCTTCGCCGCGCTCATCCCCGCCTCCGGCTCCATCGTCGAGATCGGCAGCTTCAAGGGCCGCTCCACCACCATGCTCGCCACCGTCGCCGCCCACTACGGCTCGGGCAAAGTCATCGCAATCGACCCGCACAACTCGCCCGTTCTGCTCCAGCAGGGAAGCACCTCCTTCGACGACTTCCAGCGCAACATCGCCCCCGTCGCCCCGCACGTCGAAGTCCACCGGGCGACATCCGCCGCCGTCGCTCCCACTTGGAACTGCCCCATCCGCCTCCTCTGGATAGACGGCGACCACTCTTACGCCGGCGCCAAATCCGACCTCGACGGATTCCTCCCCCACCTCGTCCCGGGCGGCGTCGTCGCCTTCCACGACGCGCTCCACGAGTTCGAAGGTCCCATCCGCGTCTTCGTCGAAGATGTCCTCGCCTCGCCCCGCTTCGCCGCCGCCGGCTTCGTTGGCTCCATCGCCTGGGCGCAGCTCCGCCCCGCAGATGGCGCGCGTTTTAACGAACAGCGCGCCGCGCTCGCCCGCATCGCCCGCCCGCTGCTTCCGCTGGTCGCCAACCTCCAGGACGGCCGCAAGCTCCGCGGCCTCCGCAAGCTGCGCTTCAAGCTCGCTCGCGCCCGCATCCCCCGCCGCGCCATCTCGCCCGCCACCCTCGCCAATCTCCTCGGCTGAAAGCGCCAACGTTCGTGCCGTACTGGTCGTTCACCCTCCGCCCCGGACTTTGATAAACTCATACATGCTGGAGCGGATGCGCAGCCTGCTCGCGTCGAGCAGGCGTTTTGTTGCCATTGCCTGCGTCCGATCTACCCTCCAGCCGCCGCACACACACGTCGGGGAGTGGCTCAGCCTGGTAGAGCACCTGCTTCGGGAGCAGGGGGTCGGAGGTTCGAATCCTCTCTCCCCGACCATTTAGTCTCACTACGTTTAGGCCCGATGATTCAGGCCCACCAATGTCGCATATTTTGCGGGGGAATCCGCATATTTGCTGGCACTAGAGAATTCTCTCCATCGCTAATTTCTGAGAACCGGGCCTGAAATCAGCCCATTTTCTCCCGATTCCCGAAAGTGGCCAGAGAAAGCTACCCAAGTTGCTGTTCGTGCCAGTCCAAAGGCAGGTTTTGGATTAGTCTCAGCACGGTCAGGTCGACCGGATGGCGGCCATTGAGGATCGACTCCACTAGTTGGGGGGAAAGCGCCGCGCAGTGCAGAATCCGGCGAACGTAACGCTTGTTTAGGCCCGATATTTTGACGAGGTCTCCTATTGTGCGCGCCTTTCCTGCGACAATAAGGTCCGCCCAGTGCCTGGACCGTGCCACCGCCTTCATGAGCGAAGGAACACCTTGTGCTTTGTTTATCTCCCCGGCCGAGAGCACTATCCGAACCTGTTGACCTCGTCTCTTGACTGCAAACGGGCAGGTCAGATGAATGCATTCATCGGCCTCATTCCAGAACTTATCTTTAGATGTTGGGCCAAGGAGCTCAATCAATAAAGCGTCGCGATTGAGCTCGATGTAAAGTTCGGTTTCGTGCACAATTACACGGCTAAGGATGCTACGCAGAAGGCGCCCCGCCTCTGGTGAGGAGATTTCGGTCAGCCGCTCTGCGCAGTGCTTCCCGGCAACATTCAATACATGCAGGTCTTTGATGGGTAGCGCCGAGAACCACTTCGATAGCTCCAACTGCGTCGACAGTAAAGATTGCATGCGGACGGCTATTACTTGCTCGATTTCGGTTGCGGGGATGCGTTGAATGACCTTTGACTTCCTTTTAGCAATTGCCGTCTGAGAGATGTAATAGCTGTATCGACGACTCGCTTTTGAGGAGTGGGAAGGTGTAAAGCCTTTGCCATCTGAATCATAGAGAAGGCCAAGAAGTAGCCGCCCAGACGGTAGATTCTTGGCTTTGCTGCGGTTGACGTGGTTGGCTTTCAGGAGCTCCGCAGCCTTATGCCACACCGACTCATCCACAATCGCTTTATGCCTGCCAGGGTAGTGGACCCCCTTGTGAGCTACCTTCCCGATGTATAGAGGGTTGCTGAGAAGGTGATACAGCATGCCGCGGGCCAGGATGGCTCCGCCTGACGAACGCCCGGTTAAACTCACCCTTCTCTT
>Ga0316223_1003446_pt1 | contig 11804 bp, 9 predicted proteins | sample TBH18009metaG_FD_206007 | JGI IMG/M metagenome (GOLD analysis project Ga0316223, IMG submission 206007) | Freshwater microbial communities from Trout Bog Lake, Wisconsin, USA - TBH18009 | ecosystem: Environmental > Aquatic > Freshwater > Lake > Hypolimnion/Profundal zone | place: USA: Wisconsin...
CTTCATGTCTCTTCCCTTTTTTACTTTTGATTAATTGTTTTTAACTCTTAGACCACTTTTGTAACTCTAAAGATATTTATTGAAATATCTACCTCGGGTTTTCCCCGAAAAGTTTGCTGTGTTGCACCAATTACCTCCGCTCTTATCTTGAAATTTCATCAAGAGGCCTTCTGAGCTTGCCTATTGCTACTTAATTCTATTTTTTACTGCCATTTACTTTAAATAAATTTGTTGTAATATAAACGAACGATCGTATTATTTTTACAACAAAATGAATAAATGAGTAAGCCCATGCTGATGCAAAGGACTAGCAAAAAGGAATTGGCTGAGCCAAAAAAGGGGTTGATGACTAAGGCCTTAATCTTGCATGCCGCTCTAGGAATTGCTAGTAAATCAGGGCTTGAAGGTCTCACTATCGGCACTATTGCGGAGATTGTAAACATGAGCAAAAGTGGTGTTTTTGCTCATTTTGGCTCTAGAGAAGAATTACAAGTTGAAGTTGTACGAGCCTACCATCAGGGTTTTGAGGAACAGGTATTTGCGCCCGCCCTATCTAAGCCCAAGGGGCTACCACGCCTAAACCAAATGATTGACTCATGGCTCAAGATGAGTGTTGGTGGCGATACCTCCAGCTGCTTCTTCATTTCAGGTGCAGCTGAATATGATGACCGCCCTGGCATTGTGCGCGATGAACTAGTACGAAGTGTTGAAGATTGGCGCGCTGCAATGCTCAGAGCTATTAAAGAATCGATTACAGCCGGCCATTTAAAAAAATCGGTCAATGCAGATGCCCTGCTGTTTCAACTTTACAGCATAGTGCTCGGCGTTCACCATGATTCGCGCTTTTTGGGCCACTCCAAAAGCCTTACCACTGCAAATAAGTTAATCAAAGAAATCTTTGCAAGCAACAAAGTAAATAAATAAACCTAACAACCATCTTTCTCGAAAAGTTATATGCCCCAATACAACCCTCCCTTGCGCGACATACAGTTTGTTATTCATGAGCTCCTCAATGCGGATAAAGCCTTTACCGCCTTGCCGGCATTTGCAGATGTAGATAAAGACACCATCAATCAGATTATTGAAGAGGCCGGAAAATTTGCAACGGAGATTGCCTTTCCCTTGAATCAAGTGGGCGACAAAGAGGGTTGTACACGCCATGAAGATGGGTCTGTCACCACCCCCGCTGGATTTAAAGATGCTTATCAGCAATATGTGGACAGCGGCTGGCCTGCATTGTCATGTGACCCTGAGTATGGTGGGCAAGGATTGCCGCAGTTACTCAATAGCGCTCTATATGAAACACTAAATTCTGCAAACCAGTCTTGGGCGATGTATCCAGGTTTATCGCACGGTGCATACGAATGCCTACATGCACACGGGACAGATGATCAGAAGAAAATTTATCTTGAGAAATTGGTGTCTGGTCACTGGACTGGCACGATGTGTCTCACCGAACCTCAATGTGGCACCGACTTAGGTATTTTGAAGACTAAGGCGGAACCTCTAGCAGATGGAAGTTATTCCATCACAGGCACAAAGATCTTCATCTCTAGCGGTGAGCACGACTTTACCGACAATATTGTTCACTTAGTCTTGGCGCGACTGCCAGACTCGCCTAAGGGCACCAAAGGAATTTCTTTATTTGTAGTTCCAAAGTTTTTGATCAATGCAGACGGCAGCTTGGGTGCAAACAATCAAGTTTCTTGCGGCTCACTAGAGCATAAGATGGGTATACATGGCAATGCGACCTGCGTCATGAACTTTGATGGTGCGATTGGTACGCTTGTAGGAGAGCCTCACAAAGGTCTTAATGCGATGTTTGTGATGATGAATGCCGCACGCTTAGGTGTAGGCATGCAAGGCCTTGGCTTGACGGAGGTTGCTTATCAGAACTCTGCCGCCTATGCCAAAGAGCGCTTACAAATGCGCAGTCTTACTGGCGCTAAAGAACCTGAAAAGGCAGCTGATCCGATCATTGTGCATCCAGATGTGCGCAGAATGCTGCTCACACAGAGAGCCTATGCTGAAGGTGGTCGGGCCTTTGCTTATTGGGTCGCCTTAATGATTGATACGGAACTGAATCATCCGGATGAGAGTGTTCGTAAAGATACTGCTGATATGGTCACCCTGCTCACCCCCATCATTAAAGCTTTCCTCACAGAAAACGCGTTCACGGCTACAAATGAAGGCTTACAAGTTTTTGGTGGGCATGGCTATATTGCCGAATGGGGCATGGAGCAATATGTTCGTGATGCACGTATTAATATGATTTATGAAGGCACTAATACGATTCAATCCCTTGATCTTTTGGGGCGCAAAGTACTTGGTGATATGGGTGCGAAACTCCGTAAGTTTGGCAAACTCGTTGAAACTTTCATTGAAGAAGAAGGTGTTCGCAAAGAAATGCAGGAGTTCATCGACCCCTTAGCCGACATCGCTACCAAGGTAGAGAAACTGACCAAAGAAATTGGCATGAAAGCCATGATGAACCACGAAGAAGTGGGGGCTGCGGCCGTTCCTTATCTTCGTACTGTAGGGCATTTGGTCTATGCATATCTCTTTGCCCGTATGGCCAAAATTGCTTTGGCCAATAAGTCAAGTAATGATCCTTTTTATCAGGCCAAAATCGCAACTGCCCGCTTCTACTTTGACAAGCTCCTTCCTGAAACTGCCACCTTGATTCGCCAGGCACGCGCTGGCTCGAAATCATTAATGGCAATGCCTGCTGAACTCTTCTGAAAGACTGGATATGACTGAAAATAACATCATTAAAAAAGTAGCCATTTTGGGTGCCGGAGTGATGGGCGCTCAAATTGCCGCTCAATGTATTAATGTTGGTCTCCCAGTAATTTTATTTGACCTGCCTAGCAAATCTGATGATGGCAAGACAGTGAATAAAAATGCTATCGCACTAAAGGCTATTGAGAATCTTAAAAAACTGAAGCCAGCACCCTTAGGCTTAGCAGTAGATGCAAATTTGATTATTGCAGCCAACTACGAAGATGATTTGGGTCTTCTAGCAGATTGTGATCTGATTATTGAGGCAATTGCTGAGCGTCTAGATTGGAAACATGCCCTCTATGAAAAAGTAGGGCCCCATATTCCGGCGCATGCCCTCTTTGCCACCAATACCTCTGGCTTACCGATTGGTGAACTTGCCAAGGGATTTTCTGGTGACCTGAAGAAACGTTTCTGCGGTGTGCACTTCTTTAACCCGCCAAGGTATATGCACCTACTGGAACTGATTCCAGCTACAGATACTGATCCAGGGGTATTAGATGCTCTTGAAACCTTCATGACCTCCACTATGGGCAAAGGTGTTGTTCGAGCAAAAGACACGCCGAATTTTATTGGCAATCGCGTGGGTGTTTTCTCGATTCTTGCTGTGTTTGCAGAGGCTCAAAAATATGGTCTTGGTTTTGATGAGGTAGATGCAATTACTGGCAGTAAATTGGGTCGTGCTAAATCAGCTACCTTTAGAACCAGTGATGTTGTTGGTTTGGACACCATGGCTCACGTCATCAACACCATGGAAGTCGCTTTACAAGACGACTCCTTTTCGACCCTATTCAAAACACCGGATGTTGTTGCCAAGTTAATTGCTAAAGGCGCTTTGGGTCAGAAGACTAAAGCGGGTTTTTATCGCAAGGATGGCAAAACAGTACTTGTATTAGACGCTACTACTGGAGAATACAAGCCCTCTACTGCCACAATCGAACCCATTATTGAGCGCATTCTTAAAAAGCCGATTGCCGAACGTCTTGAGCTTCTCAGAAACACCGATGATCCACAGGCGCAATTCTTATGGTCTATTTATCGGGACATCTTCCACTATTGCGCCATTCATCTAGGGAGTATTGCGGATTCTGCTCGTGAAATTGATTTTGCAATGCGCTGGGGTTATGGCTGGGATAAGGGTCCATTTGAAGATTGGCAAGCTGCTGGTATTACGCAAGTGGCTAACTGGATCAAAGAGGATATCGACACAGGCAAGACGCTCAGTAAAGAGCCTTTGCCAGCTTGGGTATTTAGCGGCCCTGTTGCAGAGAAGCAGGCTTTCCATACACCAGAGGGATCGTGGTCTGCAGCAGAAGGAAAATATATTCCGCGTTCCTCCCTTCCCGTCTACAAGAAGCAAGCATTTAGAGCATCTCTTCTGGGTGATGGTTCACCCGATCCAAGAACGGCTGGTACCACCATCTATGAGAATCCAGACCTGCGCGCTTGGGTAGATGAGCGTCAACCAGAGGTCTTGATTGCTTCGTTTAAATCCAAGATGAATACCTTTAGTCCTGATGTATTAAATGGACTTCAAAAGGCCGTTAAGATTGCTGAAGAACATTATTCTGGTTTGGTTATTTGGCAACCCACCTCATTGAAGTTAGGTACACCTGGCGGACCTTTCTCTGCAGGTGCAAATTTAGAAGCTGCCCTACCCATGGTTATGAAGAGCGGTCCGTCTGGAGTTGAGCCTTTTGTAAAACTCTTCCAAGACACCATGATGAGAGTTAAATACTCTCAAGTACCAGTGGTCGCTGCAGTATCGGGTGTTGCATTGGGTGGTGGCTGTGAGCTCGTGCTGCAATCCGCGCGTAGAGTTGCGGCAATGGAAAGCTATATCGGCTTAGTTGAAGTTGGTGTTGGGTTACTCCCTGCGGGAGGCGGCCTTAAAGAAGCGGCCATTCGTGCGGCTCAAGGTGTAAATCTTGCAGGCAACACTAACTTCCTAGATTTCACTAAAGCCTCTTTCGAAAATGCTGCCATGGCAAAAGTATCTTCATCTGCCCAAGAAGCAATGAAGATGGCTTACTTGAAAACAGGCGACATTATTGTCGCTAACGTATATGAATTACTTGCGCTGGCGCAAAGCCAAGTTAAAGCAATGCGTTATTCAGGTTATAGGCCACCGATTCCAACGCTTATTCCTGTAGGCGGACGTTCTGTTGCTTCAACTGTGATGGGCCAAGTGGTGAATATGCGGGATGGGGGATTCATCTCTGAACATGATGCCCATATTGCTCAAAAAATCATTGAAATTATTACTGGTGGCAATGTTGATGCAGGCACCCTCGTAACTGAAGAGTGGCTCCTGAAACTAGAGCGTCAAGCTTTTGTGGAATTGATTGGGCATCCCAAAACAATGGAGCGCATTATGGGCCTGCTCCAAAACGGCAAACCGGTTAGAAACTAGGCACTCAAACACAATACGAGAACATATTCATGATTAAAAATATTCAAGACGCTTATATTGTTGCCGCCACTCGGAGTGCTGTTGGCAAATCAGGTAGAGGCTCTTTACGCAACACTAGACCGGATGACTTGTTGGGCAATGCCCTTCAACACGTTCTTACACAAGTACCTACACTGGATCCTGCTGCGATTGAAGATGCCATCATCGGCTGCGCTATGCCAGAGGCACAACAAGGCTTAAACATTGCACGTATTGGTCTACTGCTGGGTGGACTGCCCAATACTGTTGGCGGCATTACCGTAAATCGATTTTGCTCCTCTGGATTAAATGCTATAGCAATGGCTGCTGATCGCATTCGGGTAGGCGAAGCTGACATCATGATTGCTGGCGGTGTCGAATCAATGAGTATGGTTCCTATGGGCGGCAATACTCCGTCCATGTCTCCAGCAATATTTATGGGCGATGAAAATATTGGAATAGCCTATGGTATGGGTTTAACCGCCGAAAAAGTAGCTCAGCAATGGAAGATCAGCCGTGAAGATCAAGATGCCTTCGCTCTCGCCTCCCATCAAAAGGCGCTTGCTGCTCAAGCCGCTGGTGAATTTAATGCTGAAATCTTTCCAGTAAAAATAGCCAATCGAGCTATGAACTTTGATCAAGGTCAAGTCGATATCGAATGGAGTGAGTTTGCAAAGGACGAGGGTCCGCGTATTGATACCTCTCTTGAAGGTCTGGCCAGACTGAAATCGCCTTTTGCTGCTAAAGGGAGTGTTACTGCTGGCAATAGCTCACAAACATCGGATGGTGTTGGTGTTCTTATTCTCGCTAGTGAAAAGGCCATTAAAACTTTTGGCCTCACCCCTCTTGCACGCTTTGTGAGTTTTGCGATCAAAGGTGTTCCCCCTGAGATTATGGGTATTGGACCCAAAGAGGCTATTCCCGCAGCACTGAAGTTGGCAGGACTCACTCAGCAAGATATTGATTGGCTTGAGTTAAATGAAGCTTTTGCTGCCCAGTCACTAGCAGTTATTCGCGATTTGCAGCTAGATCCGAGCAAAGTCAATCCATTGGGAAGCGCCATTGCATTGGGGCATCCCTTAGGTGCAACTGGAGCTATCCGTGCTGCAACAGCAATACATGCGTTACAAAGACGCAATCTGAAGCATGCAATGGTGACCATGTGCGTTGGCACAGGTATGGGCGCTGCTGGAATTTTTGAACGTTGTTAAAACGATTTGGAGACTCAATCATGATAAAAAAACAATTCTCTATCTTCTCCATCTGTTTGGTTAGCATAGTCTACGGCAATGCTTATGCTCAAAGTGCAGATCCTGCTATTGGTGTCTGGAAAACGATTGATGACAAAACTAATCAACCTGCTTCTTTAATCAAAATTGAACAAGTGAATGGGGTTTTGGAAGGAACCATCATTAAGACCTTTCCAAGACCTAATGAAACGCCATTGGTTTACTGCAATCTATGCAAAGATGATCGCAAAGATAAACCGATTGTTGGCATGAAAATCATGACCGACTTGAAGCAAGATGAATCTGGAGCTTGGTCAGGAGGAAAAATCCTAGATCCTAAAGAAGGTGAGATCTACAAGGTAAAAATTGTGACTGAAGATGGGAAAAAAATGGATGTCCGTGGCTATATTGGGATTCCCCTCTTAGGCAGAACCCAAGTTTGGTACAAGGCTGAACAGTAGGTTTTTCTAATTTGAAATATAAGCCAAGCTAATCTAGATCTTTAAATTTTGGAACACGTTTTTCCATAAAGGCGCTTAATGCCTCTTTGGCTGCTGGGCCTTTTAGCCTTTCCATAAATAAGCTCGCTTCAGCATCTATTTGCTCAAGTATTTCTGATTTCAATCTACCGCTCTTTAATAGTGCTTTGGTCTGTAATAGCGACCCAAAAGACATCGCTGTCAGCGCCTTTGCCCGCTCCTCTGCATAGTGAAGTGCGGAGGATTCCAATATTACCTTGTTAACAAAACCCATTTTGTGGGCCTCCTCTGCTGACAAAGGTTCGCCGAAGAATAAAATTTCTGAGGAGCGTTGGTGCCCAATAAGACGTGGCATCAATAAAGTGATGGCGCCTTCTGGAACCAAGCCTAATGCGACAAATGGAAAAATAAATCTTGCAGCTTTTTGGGCGTAGACCAAATCACAATGAAATAACATGGTTGAGCCAATGCCCACTGCAAAACCATCAACGGCAGCAATCAGCGGCTTTTTGAGCTCTGCAAGAGACCTAAGTAAATTAATGGGCGGAGCATCTTCGAGCGTAATCGGCGAGTTTATAAAATCCTGAATATCGTTACCAGCTGAAAAAGTATTGCCTGCTCCTGAAAGCAAAATGACCTTAACCGCAGGATCCAGATCTGCAGCAATCAGTACCTCCCTCAACTCTCGATACATCGCACTAGTAAATGAATTTTTTTTCTCGGGACGATTAAATACTATCTTCAGTATTCCTTCTTGCTGTTGATGCTCAATCATGCGATGAATTGCCTTCAGTTGTATCAATGGGATCGAATCATATCAACTGCCTTTTCGGCAATGGCCATGATAGGAGCGTTTGTATTGCCGCCAATGAGCGTAGGCATGATCGAGCCATCAACAACGCGCAAGCCCTCGATCCCGTGAACCTGAAGTTTTGAATTCACGACAGACATAGCATCATTACCCATCTTACAAGTACCTACAGGGTGATAGACAGTATCGGCCCTATTGCGGATGATCTGGCGAATATCATCATCAGTATGCACATTCGGTGTAAAAATATCTTTCTGCCTAATATTGGCGAATGTGGGGGCATCCATCAGTTTTTTGGTCAACTTATAGCCTTTCACCAGGGTTTCCAAGTCATCATCCTCCTTTAAAAATCCAGGATCGATGAGTGGTGCTTCATGCATGCTGTTGCTAGCTAATGTGAGTTGCCCACGACTCTTTGGCCGAAGCACACATACATGGCATGAGTAACCGTGAGCCATATGTAATTTGCGTGCATGATCTTCAACCAAGCTCACTACAAAATGTAATTGCACATCCGGTGCATCTAAATTGGGGTCTGTTTTGAGAAAGCCTCCCGCTTCTGCAAAGTTGGTAGCAATCATGCCTTGGCGCGTGCGGATGTATTTCATGATTTCGCCAGTTAGTCTTACCGTTCCACCCAGAGAGATGCCAATCAGATCTAAGCTTTTTGCAGAATAGCCAAATATAAAGTCTGGATGGTCTTGCAGATTTTTCCCTACCCCTGGTAGATCGTGAATCACCGGAATTCCGAACTTCTGTAATTGCTCTGCAGGCCCAACTCCTGAAACCATTAATAATTGCGGTGTGTGAAAAGCACCAGCGCACAAAATCACTTCTTTGTTGGCTCGAATGATGTGCTGCTTACCTCCCTGGGTATAGCTCACACCAGCCGCACGACGACCTTCGAAGAGAATGCGCTCAACCTGCACTCCAGTTTGGACGTGAAGATTTTGACGCTTGTCCATATGAGGGTGGAGGTATCCACGAGCAGCACTCCAGCGTTCGCCATTTCGATGCGTTACTTGGTAAATACCCAAGCCCTCTTGGCTCTCGCCATTGAAATCATCGTTTATTGGGAAGCCTGCTTCTTTTGCAGCATTGAGATAAAGCGCTTGAAAAGGATTGTGAGATTGCAAATGTGAAACGTGCAGTGGCCCATCATTTCCGTGGTATCCACCCTTAAATGAAGCGTTATTTTCGCTTTTCTTGAAATAAGGCAGCATATCATCGTATGACCAACCGTCATTACCAAGGCTTGCCCAGTGGTCATAATCTACTCTATGCCCTCGGGTATAGATCATGGCATTGATTGCGGAAGAGCCCCCTAAACATTTACCTCTAGGCTGATAGCCACGGCGGCCATTCAAACCAGGTTGAGGCACTGTTTCAAAAGCATAATTATTAATCTTGGTTGGCAACATCGCCACTGCTGCTGCTGGCGTATTAACCAACCAACTATCGCCCTTACCTCCTGCTTCTAGCAATGCAACAGTTGTATTTCCGTCCTCGCTTAGACGACCAGCCATGACACTACCACCAGATCCCCCGCCGATAACGACATAGTCAAATGTATTGCTAGCCATATTTGCCAGTCTTGTTGTGAGTAGTTATTCGAGTAAAAATGCTGAGTTCAGCCAGCGCCTATAAATTCTTGCACGAGCTGATGGCTGCAGATTTATTTTGTTCAAGTCGCCCGCATAGTGCTTGACTACACGATGATCCATTAAGGCAAACCACAGGGGTGGACAGTACGCAACCGTAATCATGGATGCGTATCCTCCAGGCAGTTGTGGCGCCTCATCAAAGTGCCGCAAGGCTTGATAGCGGCGCGTAGGATGGGCATGATGATCTGAATGTCTTTGCAAGTGATAGAGAACAATATTTCCAACAATATGATTGCTATTCCATGAGTGCTCAGGAGCGCAACGCACATATTGACCATTCGCATCCTTCTGACGAAGAAGACCGTAGTGCTCAACATAGTTCACCACTTCGAGCATCGAGGCGGCATATACACCCTGCAGCGCAAGAAAGATGAGGGCGCTCCAACCAAGCCAAGTGATTAGAATGCCATAAAAAAGAATGCTTAAAGACCAAGCCTGAAGGTTTTCATTATGCAAACTCCAAACGCCTTTACCTTGTCTTTGGAGGCGCTCACGCTCAAGACCCCAAGCAGAAACCAAGCTATAGAAAACGGTGCGCGGTAAAAATATCCAGAAGCCCTCACCCATTCTTGCGCTTGCTGGATCTTCAGGTGTGGCAACTCTTTTATGATGCCCACGATTATGCTCAACAAAAAAATGGCCATACATTGATGGTGCCAAAGCAATTTTTGCAAGCCAGCGATCCAAGATTTCTTGTTTATGCCCAAGCTCATGGGCTGTGGCTATGCCGATACCATTAATCGAGCCCACTGAGAACACTAAAGCGATGTAGGCATACCACTCTAGGGACTGCGTTGTTGCTAACCAAGCGCCGTATATCGTGCCAGCAATTTGAAACGGTACATAAGCCCACACCAATACTCGATAAAAAAAATCTTGATCAAGTTGTGCAACAGCTGATTCTGGCGGGTTACTGAAATCTTCACCGAATGTGAGATCAAGTAAAGGAATAATCAAATGAATAAAGATAGGGGCAAAAAGAAGATAGAGCCACTGACCAGTCCATGCGTAAGTAAGTAAGGATGCGGTAAATGCCGCTGGGATGGCTGGACTAAATAGCCAGAACCAGCGCTTGTCGTTCCAATTGTTATCACTAGACAAGGTGAATGAACTCATTTGCGCGCTCCATTTAAGGCGAAAACTTATCCATTAAGGATATAGCTAAGTCAGAATATCAACCCTAGATACAAACCCCAATCATTAGCCCTTGGTGATACAGACAAGCAAACTAGCCAAATAAAAAGCCGCCCGAAGGCGGCTTTCAGTAAAACAGTTAAAACGAATTAAGCGGCTTTACGGCTTTTTGCAGCTGGCTTAGCAGGTGCGTACTGACCCTGAATGTTTGCCAATGCAGCGTCAACACTCTTCTCAAAGTTTGCAAATGCATCAGTTGCAGTAGCGCGAACTTGATCAAACTGTTGGAGTGAAGTTTCGAAAGCAGATGTGAATGCAGAGATAAAAGCCTCTGAACCAGCAGGAGCAGTCTTAGTAGCTTGTTTAACAAACTTAACTAGATCGTCACGTGCATCATCAATAGAAGCGTCAACTACTTGAGCAACTTCTTTGTTACCGTTACGAACTACTTTGTTAACTTTAGCTTGGTAAGCAGCAGCGTACTTAGCGGCTTCTTGAGCAACTTCTGGCTGAGCTAATTTAGATAATTGTTGTGCATCTTTAATAGCTAACAACTGTGCGCTAGCGTCTTGAGCTGCGGCTAAAGCATCTTTAGCAGCTGCTTGATTGATTTCTGCTAATTCTTGCGCGCTTTCAACGGCTACTTGAGCTAAATGTTTTGCACTTTCAACAGCTTTAGCTTGAGCTTGAGAGATTTGATCGTTTAATTGGTTTTGAAACATGATTATTTTCCTTACTTAAGTAGATGAGTTAATTTGTTGCGATGCACCATTCTAAGGAAGTTTTTGTGCACTTGCAACATTTATTTGGTGCAAAGCAACAAAAAGTTAGAAAAGTGCTCTGAATAGCCTAAAAATGGCCATATAAGCCAAGATTATGTTGATTTTGCCCCACGCGGATGTAAAGAAAATGACCCTGGAAGAGACGATAGTATGATTCGGAGGGTCTAAAGGAGTTAAAAATGTTTCGTATTGCTTTGTTACTAGTAGTAAGTTTTGGGTTATTGGCTTGTGCCAATAACGATAAAAAGGTTGGTTCATGGGAAATAAACGATGTATATCAATCGACCATGGTCACACCCAATCCAGTTACTGGTGAAAAAACCTATGTTGGGCCACCCATCAACACAATGGATGCAGCCAATACTTACGAGATGTTTAGCTTAAGAAGCGAACAAACAAAGCAAGGTGTCAAATCGTATGAACTTCTCGTTCACCTCACCTATTTTTCACAATGGCGTTACTACGATTCAGCAAGCTTAGCGAACGCCCCTGC
>Ga0316223_1003457_pt1 | contig 11780 bp, 8 predicted proteins | sample TBH18009metaG_FD_206007 | JGI IMG/M metagenome (GOLD analysis project Ga0316223, IMG submission 206007) | Freshwater microbial communities from Trout Bog Lake, Wisconsin, USA - TBH18009 | ecosystem: Environmental > Aquatic > Freshwater > Lake > Hypolimnion/Profundal zone | place: USA: Wisconsin...
CAACTCAATCTCAATTAATGAAACACGAATGGAAAGCCGCGTTGAAGCGCCTGCAGGAACGTCAGGCGGATCCGCGCAAGCCGAGGCACTCCGGTTTCCCGCTCCGGGAAACGATGCGCTACCGACCCCGGATCCAGGCCCGGAAGCTGACCAGATAGCCGGGGTCCGCCAGCACCAGGGCCGCCGCCGCCAGGCCGTTGACCATCGCGGTGAGCAGGAACAGCCGGGGCACGGTGCACCCCAGGTGGAAGAGGGCCATGGACGCCAGGGCCGAGGCCACCATGAAGAGGGCGTTCAGGATGTTGTTCGCGGCGATGATCCGGGACTGGCGGGCGGGCTCGGTGCGGGTCTGGACCAGGGCGTAGAGGGGGACGATGTAGAAGCCGCCGAAGGCGCCCAGCAGGACGATGTCGGCCAGCAGGCGCCAGTGCGCGGCGGTGCGCAGGAAGGCGCCGACGGACAGGAGCGGGCCGGTGGGGGGGGCCGGACAGGCCAGGCAGAGATCGACGCCGAACACCGTCAACCCCAGGGCGCCGAACAGCACGAGCCCGGTCTCCACCCGGTGTCCCGAAAGGCGCTCGCAGAGCAGGGAGCCGACGCCGATGCCCAGGGAGAACACGGTCAGCAGGAGGATGAACACGTGCTCGTCCCCGCCCAGGACCTCCCGGGCCAGGGTCGGGAACTGGGCCAGCAGCGTGGCCCCGTAGAACCAGAACCACGACACCGCCAGCAGCGCGAGCCACACGGTGCGCTGCCTCCGCGCGTAGCGCAGGTTCCGCCAGGTCTCGGTGACCGGGTTCCAGTTGATCCTCAAGGCCGGATCGGCGGCGGGGGAAGCGGGCACGCCGCGGCTCGTGCCGTAGCCCAGGGCCGCGATGAGGGTCAGGGTGGCGGCGGTGGCCAGGCCCCCCCGGGGCAGGCTGGCCAGGGCGGCCCCCAGCACCTCGCCCAGGAGGATGGCGACGAAGGTGCCCATCTCCACCATGCCGTTCCCGCCGACCAGCTCGTCAGGACCGAGATGCTGGGGCATGTACGAATATTTCACGGGACCGAACAGCGTGGAGTGGACGCCCATGAGGAACAGCGCGGCCACCAGCGGCCAGAACTGGCTGGCGAGGAAGCCCCAGGCCGCCAGGAGCATCACCGCCAACTCGAACAGCTTCACGCCGCGGATCAGGACCGACTTCTCGAACTTGTCCGCGATCTGGCCGCTGGTGGCCGAGAACAGGAAGAAGGGCAGGATGAAGACCCCCGGCAGCGCCGTGACCAGGAGCCGCGGCGGCAGCGAGGTGAGCTGGCCCGCCCTGAACGCGACCAGCGTGATCAGGGCGGTCTTGAGGGCATTGTCGTTGAACGCGCCCAGGAACGTGGTGAAGAAGAACGGCCGGAACCGGCGTTCACGCAGGAGCTGGAACTGGCTGCTCACGGGCGCCTATGCGCCGGGCTACTTGCCGGGCATGCGGGAGGCGACCCCCTGCACGAAGTAGTCCATCTTCTCCAGATCCTCGTCGGCGATGACCTGGCCCGCGGGCACGCGGACCTTGCCGTCCTGGTCCACCACCGGGCCGGTGAAGGGGTGGAACTTCCCGGCCTTGATGCCCGCTTCGAGCTTGCGGACCTCGTCCGCGGCGCCCTTGGGCACCTTGGGGCTGATCGGCGCCATCTGGATCATGCCGGCCTTCAGGCCGCCCCAGACGTTGTCGGACTTCCAGGTGCCGGCGAGGACGTCGCCCACGACCTTCGTGTAGTAGTCGCCCCAGGTGTGGACGGTGCCGGTGAGCTGGGCGTGGGGACCGTACTTGATCTCGTCCGAGTTGTAGCAGAACACCTTGACGCCCTTGTCCTCCGCGGCCTGGTTGACGGCGGTGGAGTCGGTGTCGTGGGTCAGCATGTCGGCGCCCTGGGCGATGAGGGCCAGGGCGGCGTCGCGCTCCTTGGCGGGATCGAACCAGCTGTTGGTCCAGACCACGCGGACCTCGGCCTTGGGATCGACGCTGCGCATGCCCCGGGTGAAGGCGTTGATGCCCATCACCACCTCGGGGATGGGGAAGGCCGCCACGACGCCGCCGACGTGGGACTTCGTGAGCTTGCCGGCCAGGACGCCGTTCAGATAGCGCCCCTCGTAGAAGCGGCCGTTGTAGACGCCGACGTTCTTGGCGGTCTTGTAGCCGGTGGCGTGCATGAAGGTCACCTCCGGGAACTGGCCGGCCACCTTGAGGACCTGGTTCATGTAGCCGAACGAGGTGGCGAAGATGAGCTTGGCGCCGCCCTGGACCATGGTGCGCAGCACGCGCTCGGCGTCGGGGCCCTCGGGGACGCTCTCCACGAACTCCGTGGTGACCTTGCCCTTCAGGGCGGCCTCCATCTGCTTGCGGCCCAGGTCGTGCTGGAAGGTCCAGCCCGCATCGCCCACGGGTCCGACGTAGATGAAGCCGACCTTGACCGGCGTCTCGGCGCCCATGGGGACGGCGGCGGAGGCGACCAGCGCGGCTCCCAGGGTGGTGGCGAAGATCGCTTTCAGGCTCATGGACGGGGCCTCCGGGCAAGGGGTTGGGGTGCGTGAAGAATGAACAATTAGCTTACCATCTGAAGGGAGGCCAAGGGATGGTTCCCGTGGCCACCCCACCTCGCAGAAGGGATGCCATGACCCCCGCCGCCGCCCCAGCCCTGCCCCCCCTGACCGGAACCTATTCCCTGGAGGAGAAACGCAGCCGCATCTTCGCCATCATGGCGGCCTCCAGCGGCAACCTGGTGGAGTGGTTCGATTTCTACATCTACGCCTTCTGCGCCATCTATTTCGCGCCCGTCTTCTTCCCCAAATCCAACCCCACGGCCCAGCTCATGAACACGGCGGGCGTCTTCGGGGCGGGGTTCCTCATGCGTCCCCTGGGCGGGTGGCTGTTCGGCAGGATCGCCGACCGCAAGGGCCGCCGCCAGGCCATGGTGACCTCGGTGTCCATGATGTGCGCCGGTTCCCTGGTCATCGCCTGCCTGCCCACCTATGCCCGCATCGGCGCCTGGGCGCCCCTGCTCCTCCTCATGGCGCGGCTGTTCCAGGGCCTGTCCGTGGGCGGCGAGTACGGCACCACGGCGACCTACATGAGCGAAGTGGCCCTGAAGGGGCAGCGGGGCTTCTACTCCTCGTTCCAGTACGTGACCCTCATCGGCGGACAGCTGCTCGCGGTCCTGGTGGTCGTGATCATCCAGCTGCTGCTGACGGAAGGCCAGGTGAAGGCCTGGGGCTGGCGCATCCCCTTCGTGATCGGCGCGATCACGGCCGTGGTGGCCATGTTCCTGCGGCGCACCCTGCAGGAGACGACCACCGAGGCGAGCCGGAAAAGCGAGGGGGCCGGCAGCCTGCGGGAGCTGTTCCGCCACCACAAGGCCGCCTTCGCCACGGTCCTGGGCTACACCTCGGGGGCTTCGCTGATCTTCTACACGTTCACGACCTACATGCAGAAGTACCTGGTCAATTCCGCCGGACTGTCCATCCGCACCGCCAGCCACATCATGACCCTGTGCCTGTTCGTGTTCATGGTGATGCAGCCGGCCTTCGGCGCGCTGTCGGACCGCATCGGGCGGCGCAACAACATGCTGCTGTTCGCGGGACTGGGAGCCCTGACCACGCTGCCGATCCTGACCCTGCTGCGCACCGTGACCAACCCGGTCGCGGCCTTCCTGCTCATCACCCTGGCCCTGGCGGTGGTCAGCTTCTACACCTCGGTGAGCGGCATCGTGAAGGCCGAGATGTTCCCGGCCGAGGTGCGGGCCCTGGGGGTCGGGCTGGCCTACGCGATCGCCAACGCCCTGTTCGGAGGGTCGGCGGAGTACGTGGCCCTGGGGCTGAAGGCCGGCCACCATGAGAGCGTCTTCTACTGGTACGTGACCGTCATGATGGTCGTGGCCTTCCTCTTCAGCCTGCGGTTGCCAAGGGAGGGGCGGTATCTGCATCACGACCACTGAGGGCGCGGCCGTTGGCGCTCATTGCGCCTTTGCCCATGCCGTGTCCGATGGATGCAGGTAAGGGGGGAAAAAGAGAGCGGGCCAAAGCCCGCTCTCCTTCAGGGATGGGGATCCCGGTTCAGCCCTTCGGCGCGGGAGCCGGCGCAGCGGCAGGCGCGGGCGCAACTGCGGGAGCCGGCGCAGCGGCAGGCGCGGGCGCAGCGGCAGGCGCCGGCGCAGCGGCAGGCGCCGGCGCGGCGGCAGGACCGGCCGGGAACGACGGCGTGGCCGAAGTCGCAGGCCCGGGCGCACCCGCCGCGTGCGGCGGCGGCGCGGGGACCGCCTGGGGCTTCGGCTCGGGCTCGCGGTAGCCGACTTCCTTCTTCACCTTCTCCATCAGGTCCTTCTTGGCCTTTTCCTTGCGCTCGGGCAGCATCTGCTGCTTGACGGTGTCCTTGACCTTGTCGAAATCGGCGTCGGCCTTGGGCGTGCGGGACACCACCTGGATCAGGTGGTAGCCGAACGTGGTCTTCACGGGCTCGCCCACGACGCCGAGGTCCTGCTTGCGCACGGCCTCCTCGAATTCCTTGGCGAAGCGCCCGTAGGGGATGTCCTCGTAGAGGCCGCCCTTGGCCTTGCTGCCGGGATCGTCGGAATACTCGTTGGCGAGCTCCTCCAGCTTCTTGCCGGCCTTCAATTCGGCCTGGACCTTTGCGACCCGGGCCTTGGCCTCCTCCTCGGTGAGGGCCTTGCCGCCGTTCGCGGGCTTCAGGCTCACCAGGATGTGGCGGGCGGAGAACTTCTCGGGGGTGGCGAAGCGGGCGCTGTTGGCCTTGAAGTAGGCCAGGACCTCGAGCTCGGAGGGATGTTCGGCCTGCTCCTTGGCCTTCATGGCCTCGCTGCCGGCCCGCTCGTCGTCCATCAGGATCTTGGCATACACCTGCTGGGTGACGGCGGCCATGGTGTCCTTGAATTCCGGCAGGGCCTCGAGCTTGTCCTTCTTGCCCTTGGCGGCGTAGACCTGGATGTCCAGGTACTGCTTCATGGCCTGGGTGCGGCTGCCGGCGGTCTTGCGGACCTGGGCGGCCCGGGGGCCCGCCATGAGGCCCAGCCATTTGGTGAAGTCGGCGTAGTGGATGGTCCGCTTGCCGAGGTAGGCGATCACTTCATCGTCCTTGGGCTCCGGCGCGCCGGGCCCCATGTTCGGGGGCATGCCCGGCATCCTGGGCGGCATGGGCCGGGGGGAAGGGGGCACCGGGGCCTGGGCGAGCAGGGTCAGGGAAAGCAGGGGAAGCATGATTTTCAGCATGGCCGTCCTATGGATGGGGGCAAACCGTTCCCGGAGGGAGGTTGCCCCCCAGTTATACAACATGTCCGCTTGAATCCCTACGGGGACTGTCCGGCCGGCCGGAAACACCCTATCCTGAGGGACCTCCCCGCCCCCACCCAGGAGTCCCGCTTGCCCAGTTCCGCAAAGCATCTCCAGGCCATCTTCAACCAGGCCCCCATCGGCATGTTCCGGTCCACGGTCCAGGGCCGGTTCCTGGAAGCCAATCCCGCGGCGGCGGCCATGCTGGGCTACGATGACCCGGAGGACCTGATCGCAATCGTCAACGAGAAGGGCATCGGCCAGACGCTGTTCGCGGACCCCGCCAAGCGGGTCGCCTTCGTGGCGGAGATGCAGGACCGCACCGAGGCCTGGCACGTGATGGAGGTCAGCTACCTCAAGAAGAACGGCGAGGCCCTCGACGCCATCCTCTCCATCTGCCTGCAGCATGATCCGGAAATCGGCGCCAAGGCCTTCTTCGGCTTCATCCAGGACATCACCGAGCGCAAGCGCCAGGAGGCCCACCGCCAGCACACCGAGAAGCTCCTGGCCCTGGGCACGCTCGCCAGCGGCATCGCCCACGACTTCAACAACCTGCTGGCGGGCATCCTGGGCTATTCGGACCTCATGACCACGGAAAGCGATCCCGGGCGGCTCCAGACCCTGGCCACCCGCCTGCACAAGGTGGTGGTCAAGGCCCAGGGCTTCACGTCGGGCCTGCTGCGGTTCTCCCGGCAGGGAATGCAGGAGGCCACCCGGTTCGACGCCCACGAACTGATCCGCAACGCCCTCTACCTGTTCGAGCCGGTCCGCCCCGGCGGCGTCCAGGTCCACCTGGCCCTGACGGCCCCCCAGGCCACCCTCCAGGGCTTCCCCGACCATTTCCAGAACGCCGTGCTGAACCTGTGCCTCAACGCCCGGGACGCCATGCCCGAGGGTGGCAGCCTGAGCCTGCGCACCTGCGAGGCGGAGCCCCCCGCCGGAGCCGAGCCGATGCCCGCGGGCCCCTGCCTCTGCCTGGAGATCCAGGACACGGGCCTGGGCATGAGCGCGGAGACCCTGAAGCGATGCCTGGACCCCTTCTTCACCACCAAGACCGACGGCACCGGTCTCGGCCTGCCCAGCGTCCGGAGCACCGTGGCCGACCTGGGGGGCGTCATGACGATCCACAGCCAACCCGGCGAAGGCACCCGCTTCCGCCTGTTCCTGCCCCTCGCGGAGCCCCCGCCATGCGCCTGACCGGTCCGATCCGCCTCGCCCTCGCCCTGGCCTGCGGCTCCGCCGCGGCCGTGGAGGTCCACCCCGCCTGGGAAGCCGGCCTGGGCGGCCTGAAGGGCGAACTCGGCAACTTCAAGTCGTGGGCCGGGGGCCCGGGAGCGGGCTTGTGCCTCCTGGTGGACTTCGGGGGCGGCCACCTGCTGCGCCCCCGGGTGGGCGAATGGGTGTTCATCCGCAGGCAGCAGATGGGCGACCCGTACGCCTACACCAAGATCACCCACACCGCCGCCATGACCTCCCTCGGCGTGGACTACCAGTACCTCCCCGACGGCAACGTCAACGAGGGCTTCTACGTGGTGGCCGGCGGCGGCGTCACCCGCACCCACCTCAACCTGGACCTCCCCGTCCCCCTGTCCGACACCTACGCCCTCTTCCACGTCACCGGCACGAGCACCAAGCCCTCCTACGACCTGGGCGCCGGCTACCAGTTCAATTCGGAGATGGGCATGGAATTCCGCTACGAGACCGGCACATGGATCGGACCTCCGGACCTGACCGGCGTGCAGACCTACCGGCTCAACATGATCAAGGCCGTGGCCACCTTCCGGTTCTGACTTTTTTTCCGGGGCTTGATCCGCGTCAAGGTTGCCTGACCGGATCGGTCGGATATTGGGTTCGAGCCCGGCGGTCCAGCCAGGCGCAACCCAAGCTGAGGGGCCTCCGGCCCCGGATGGAGCAAAGCCATGACCTTCGACGCCCAGACCAAGATCGGTGACATCGTCCTCGCCCTGCCCGGCACCATGCGGGTCTTCGAGGCCCTGAACGTGGACTACTGCTGCGGAGGCCACCGGACCCTCGCCCAGGCCTGCGCCCACGCCGGCAGGAGCGTGGCCGAGGTCCTGCCCCGGCTGGAGGCCCTCCCGGCCTCGGCGCCCGCCCCGGCCGACCCGGGCCGCTGGCAGTCGGAGAGCCTCACCGCCCTCATCGCCCACATCGTGGCCGAGCACCACGTCTTCACCCGGACGGAGCTGGCCCGGGTCGCGCCCCTGATGGAGAAGGTCCTGAAGGTCCACGGCGAGCACCACCCCGAACTGGCCCGGATCAGCGGCTGCTTCGAGGCGCTGCGCGCGGACCTCATGCCCCACCTGGACAAGGAGGAGATCATCCTGTTCCCCTTCATCCGCGCCATGGAAGCCGGCACGGCCCAGGGCGGCCACTGCTTCGGCACCGTCCAGAACCCCATCCGGGCCATGCAGAACGAGCACGAGGCCGCGGGCGACATCCTGAGGGACCTGAGGGAGCTGACCCGGGACTACACGGCCCCCGAGGACGCCTGCGGCAGCTACCGCTCCCTCTACCTCGGCCTGGAGAGCCTGGAGCGGGACCTGCACCTCCACATCTACCTGGAGAGCCACCTGCTCTTCCCGGCGGCCATCGCCCTGGAGACGGCCACCGTCTGAAAACCTGTTAAAATTGCCCATGTCCAAAGAAACGCTTGCGCATGGGCCCGCAGGGCCGACCCAGTCCCGGCGGGAAATCCCGTTCAACTACACCTCCGCCGACGACCACCAGGGCATCTCCCTCCTCCTGGGCGAGGACCTGGTGGCGACCCTGGAGGAGCTGCGCAGCCGCCGGGTCACGGGAAGGTCGGCGCGCCTGCTCATGCGGTTCTTCGGGGAGATCCTGATCCACCGGCGGAACCCCTACCTGTTCGAGGAGCTGGTCCAGTCCGGCGCCCGGCGGCGCCGCCTCTTCACCCACACCCTGAACGACCTGGCCATCATCGAGGCCCACGCCGCCGGGGAGACCCGGGTGCTGGGGGTGGTGGCCGACTGCCGCCGCCTCCTGGAGGCCTTCCGGATCGAGGTGGAGGGCGCCCCGGAACTGCGCCGCCGCCTCACCCGGGACCTCGGCGCCATCGTGGGCGCCGCCAACGTCCTGTTCGACCCCTTCGCCCGGGTGGCCCACGCCACCGACGCCACCGACTGGCGGCTGCATCTGCCCCTGGCGGTGGTGACCCCGGTCCGGGAGGACCAGGCCGCCCCCCTCCTGGCGGCCATCGCCCGCCTGGGCCTGCGGGCCATCCCCCGCGGCGCGGGCACCGGCCTCACCGGCGGCGCCGTGCCCCTGCGCCCGGACTGCGTGGTGATCAACACCGAGCGCCTGAACCGCGTCCTCGGCCTGCGCGAGCAGGTCTTCCAGGGCGAGGACGGCACGCCGCTGACCGCCCAGGTGCTCGCGGTCGAAGCCGGGGTCATCACCGAGAAGGCCATGGAATACGCCGCCGAGCGCGGCCTCGTGTTCGCCACGGACCCCACCAGCGCCTGGGCCTCCAGCATCGGCGGCAACATCTCGGAGAACGCCGGCGGCAAGATGGCCGTGCGCTGGGGCACCTGCATCGACAACCTCGTCTCCTGGCGCATGGCCATGCCCGGGGGCCGCACCTGGACCGTCCGGCGCACGGACCATCACCTGCGCAAGATCCTCCACGCCGACACCGTCACCTTCGAGGTCGCCGGCGAGGACGGCGAGGTGGTGAAGCGCATCGCCCTGAAGGGCTCCGAGATCCGCAGGGAGGGCCTCTGGAAGGACATCACGAACAAGACCCTGGGCGGCCTTCCCGGCGTCCAGAAGGAAGGCACGGACGGGGTCATCACGTCGGCCGAGTTCGTCCTCTACCCGAAGTTCGAGTCCACCCGCACCCTCTGCCTGGAATTCTTCGGCCCGGACTTCGACGAGGCCAGCCGGGTGATCCTGGCGATCGCCCGGGCCTTCCCCTTCCCCGACCGGGGCGCGGAGACCCTCCTGGCCCTCGAGCACTTCGACGACGAGTACGTGCGCGCCATCGGCTACAAGGTCAAGGCCGCCCGCACCGAGACGCCCAAGGCGGTGCTGATCATCGACGTCGCGGGCCACTCCCTGGAGGAGACCGCCACCGGCGCGGACCGGATCCGGACCCTCCTGGACCCCTTTCCCAACACCGAGGTGTTCGAGGCCCGGGACAAGGCGGAGGCCACCCTCTTCTGGGCCGACCGCAAGAAGCTCGGCGCGATCGCCCGGCGCACCAACGCCTTCAAGCTGAACGAGGACATCGTCATCCCCCTGGACACCCTGGCCGAGTTCGCCCGGTTCATCGACGGGATGAACGTGGAGGAGGAGCGGCACAGCCAGGGCCTCTTCCTCGAAGGGGCCGAAGCCGTCTTCCGGAAGGCCCGGGAGGGCGAGGAGGGCGAACAGCTGGCGCACCGGGTGCCGGCCGCCATCCAGGCCTGCCAGGACGCCCGGGGCGACCTGGGCCGGGCCGAGCCCGGGGCCCTGCGGTCCCTCGCGTTCCTGGAGTCGGTCCGGCAGCACCTGCACAGCCTGGCCCAGGGCTACCCCGCCCTCCTCGCCGAGCTCGCACGGGTCCACCAGGAGGTCCGGGAGCGGCGCATCGTGCTGGCCACCCACATGCACGCCGGCGACGGCAACGTCCACGTGAACGTGCCCGTGCTCTCCAACGACCGCGCCATGTTCCGAAGGGCCGACGGGGTGATCGACACCGTGATGGCCAAGGTGACGGCCCTGGGCGGCGTGGTCTCCGGCGAGCACGGCATCGGCATCACGAAGCTGAAGTACATGGACGCGGCCGTCATCGGCGAGCTCTCCGCCTACCGGCGCGAGGTGGATCCCGGCGGCCTCATGAACCCCGGGAAACTCGAGGACTACGGGGCCCTGAAGCACCTCTTCACGCCCTCCTTCAACCTCCTGGGGCTGGAGGCGCGGATCCTCCAGCATGGCCAGCTGGCCGAACTGGCCAACCAGATCGCCCACTGCGTCCGCTGCGCCAAGTGCAAGCCCGACTGCTGCGTGTTCCACCCCGGACGCGGCATGTTCTACCACCCCCGGAACAAGAACCTGGCCATCGGCTCGCTCATCGAGGCCCTGCTGTACGACGCCCAGCGGGACCGCTCCACCCACTTCGAGCTGCTGCAGTGGCTGGAGGACGTGGCCGACCACTGCACCATCTGCCACAAGTGCCTGAAGCCCTGCCCCGTGGACATCGACACCGGGAAGGTCTCCATCCTCGAGCGCGGGATCCTGGCCGGCTCGGGCTTCAAGAAGACGCCCCTGGCGACCCGGCTCACCCTGCGCTACCTGGACAGCCGGTCCGTGCCCTTCAACCGCCTGTTCAGGTTCGCGGTGGTCAAGGCCGGCGGCCTCGCCCAGCGCACCCTGCAGCGGCTGGCCGCGCCCCTCCAGCCCAAGGACGGCCCCTCGCCCCTGTATCCCCTGCGCCTGCTCAGCTCGGCGGTGCCGCCGGCGGCCCCGGGCACCCTCCGGGACGACCTGCCCTTCTGCGAACCCGACCAGACCCTGGTCTTCGAGCCGGGCGGGCCCGCCCTGTCCACGGTCTTCTACTTCCCAGGGTGCGGCTCCGAGCGGCTCCACTCCCAGGTCGCCAAGGCCGCGATCCACCTGCTGCTCGAGACGGGCACCCGGGTCGTGCTGCCCCCGCCCTTCCTCTGCTGCGGCTTCCCCGCCCACGTCAACGCCAAGACCGACGGGCACGACCGCATGGTGCTGAGGAATTCCATCAATTTCAGCCAGATCCGGGGCATGCTGGCCCACCTCGACATCGACGCCTGCGTCGTCAGCTGCGGCACCTGCATGGAGGGCCTGGAGGCCATGGACGTCCGCAAGCTGTTCGGCGGCCGGGTGCTGGACGTGGCCGCCTACGTCGCCCAGCGGGGCCTGCGCGTGGACAACCGGGCCCACCACCTCTACCACACGCCCTGCCACGATTCCCTGGGCGGCAAGGCCCCGGCCGTGCTGAAGGAACTGGGCGCCATCGGCCGGCTGGAGACGGTGCCCCACTGCTGCTCCGAGGCCGGCACCCTGGCCCTGTCCCGCCCGGACATCACCGACGCCATGCTGCACCGCAAGCGCGAGGCCCTGCGCGAGACCCTGGACGGCCCGGCCACCATCCTCACCAACTGCCCCTCCTGCCTGCAGGGCCTGGGCCGCAACGCGGCCATGGGGCTCACGACCAGGCACATCGCCGTGCTCCTGGCCGAGAGCCACTCGGGGCCGGCCTGGCAGGACCGTTTCCGGGCCCAGGCCAGCCAGGCCGTCGCCTTCACCTTCTGAGGATCCCATGGACCCGGCCCGCGAGCCCGCCCCGAACGTACCGGCCGGCGCCGGGGCCGGGCTCGGGACCCTGATCCGCTACCAGCCCAACCCGCCGCTCACGCGCGTGTGCTTCTCGTTCCTGTTCACGGCCGCCATGATCGCCTTCCTGTGCGCGGCGCTG
>Ga0316223_1003464_pt1 | contig 11768 bp, 11 predicted proteins | sample TBH18009metaG_FD_206007 | JGI IMG/M metagenome (GOLD analysis project Ga0316223, IMG submission 206007) | Freshwater microbial communities from Trout Bog Lake, Wisconsin, USA - TBH18009 | ecosystem: Environmental > Aquatic > Freshwater > Lake > Hypolimnion/Profundal zone | place: USA: Wisconsin...
GCTGAGTTGTTTCATCCTGCTATTGCATAGCAATAAGTCAGCCTATTTTGAAGCCAGCGCCACAATCATTACTCTGGTATTGCTGGGAAAATTGCTGGAAGTTCGTGCCAAGGGGCGTGCTTCCACCGCACTGGAGTCTTTGATCAACCTGCAGCCCAAAATAGCGCATCTGGAACGTGACGGTATCATGACAGATGTACCGGCAGCTCAGGTCAAAGCAGGAGATGTTTTTATGGTGCGCTCCGGAGAAAGCGTGCCGGTGGATGGAGAGGTGCTGGAAGGTTTTTCCAGTATGAACGAAGCGATGCTTACCGGGGAGAGTGTGCCACGGGCCAAAACTCCCGGAGACAAAGTGTATACCGCCACCATCAATCAATCCGGCCAGCTGAAATGTCGAGCGGTGGCCGTGGGGTCACAAACCCAGCTGGCAGCCATTATCCGTCTGGTGGAGCAGGCGCAAGGCTCAAAGGCGCCCATTCAAAAACTGGCGGACCAAATTTCCGGCATTTTTGTTCCGGTCGTGCTGTTGATTGCTGCATTGACTTTCATTGTCTGGTGGATGCTGGGTAGCGGTTATGCCGGGGCATTAATCAATGCAGTATCGGTGCTGGTGATTTCATGTCCCTGCGCATTGGGGTTAGCCACTCCGACCGCTGTAGTCGTTGCTACAGGACGAGCTGCCAACGCGGGTATTTTGGTCAAAGATGCAGCAGCACTGGAGCATGCTCATCAACTAACCGTGCTGGTAGTGGACAAAACCGGGACGTTAACCGAGGGGCAACCCCGAGTGACCAATTTACTTCCAGCAACAGGCTCGGACAAAAAAAGACTGTTGCAAATTGCCGCCAGTCTGGCGCAAGGCTCTAATCACCCCTTGTCGCGTGCCTTGCTGGAATACGCGCAGCTACAACAGGTAAAACTTCTCGAAATCCGTAACCTGACTGAGCAATCCGGCAGTGGGTTGAGTGCAGAGATAGAAGGAATCAATTGTTTGCTGGGTTCCCCGGCATTCATCGGCGAAAATGGAATTACGCTGGACCAGGTAAATATATCCTCATTGCAACTGCAAGGTCAAAGTGTGATCGCTGTTGCACAAGCTGGGGCTTTACTTGGTAGCGTTGCTTTCGCCGATACTATCCGACCGGATAGTGCCGCTGCAGTTAAAAAATTGATTGCGATGGGGATTCGCGTGGTGATGCTTAGTGGCGACAACGTACCTACCGCACAGGCGATTGCCAATCAAGCAGGTATTGCTGAACTTCGCGCCGAAGTGCTGCCGCAAGACAAAGCAGCCCATGTGCAGTCTTTCAAGTTGGCGGGAGAAGTGGTCGGCATGGTGGGCGATGGAATTAATGATGCGCCGGCGCTGGCCGTTGCAGATGTGAGTTTTGCCATGAGAAGCGGCAGCGATATTGCCATTGAGGCGGCAGATATTACTTTGATGCGCAATGATCTGATGGGCGTGGTTGATGCTATCGAACTGTCGCGCACTGCACTTAATAAAATCCGCCAGAATCTGTTTTTCGCATTTGCCTATAATGCGCTGGGCATTCCCCTTGCCGCGTTGGGGATGTTGAATCCTGTCATTGCGGGCGCGGCAATGGCTATGAGCTCGGTGTCGGTAGTCAGTAATGCCCTTCTGATCAAGCGCTGGCGGCCCTCTGGCAAATCAATCTAAGTTGTGTACCAAAACAGCCCTTCAGAATAATCAACGAAAAAACGATTGCAGTGCAATCACTTCATTGATATGATGATATCAATGATTACAAACGGGAAGGTTAGTATGGCTACCAATCTTGTTGTTCGCAATGTTGATGAGAATATTGCACTCGCACTCAAGCAGCAGGCTGCATCGCACGGAAGAAGTGCTGAGGCTGAGCATCGTGAGATTCTTAGAACGGTTTTGCAACGGCCGAAACGTCGATCTGTTGCAGAGATTCTGTCAAGCATGCCAAATGTGGGTGAAGACACCGACTTCAATTTCAGAAACTTATAGGAGTTCATGTGTACTTGGTAGATACCAATGTCATCAGCGAGGCTCGTAAGGGTTCAAAAGCCAACCCCGGAGTTCGGAAATTTTTCCAGACAACTGATGCCATGGATATCTATCTCTCTGTCCAAACGATTGGAGAAATCCGTTGTGGCCTGGAGAGCATTAGGCATCGGGGCGATCTAACCCAGGCAAAAAAACTTGAGAAATGGCTTGGCCAGATAGTGGACGATTACGCAGATAGAATTCTGGGCTTTGATGAAGAATGTGCCCAAGTGTGGGGGCGATTAATGTCGCCACATCACCAACATCCAATAGACAAACAGATTGCCGCAATTGCATTGATTTACGATCTGATAGTGGTAACCCGCAACACGGATGATTTTCGAGGAACAGGGATAGGTCTTAATAACCCTTTCGCTTGAACAATGACCGGAATCAGTTGTGGGGCTGACATATTTGAATGGACATCCGCTCATTTTTCACATCCATCAACCGCCCTATCCTGCCGGTGCTTTGGAAAGCTGAACAAACAACACGATCTACCCCGGCCGATTTGACGAAACGGCGCATTGGTTTGCACGCCATTACATGGTGAATGAAGCCATACGCCCCCTCATTGCAGGTGCGGAAAACAGCGAGTCGTAGCCCGGATGCAGCGTAGCGGAATCCGGGGATGCGTTACATCGAACATCCCGGATTCCATTGCATTGCATCCGGGCTACGCTTGCTCCAATAGGTTAGAATTAAACCAGCGGGGCAATGCCTGCTTTAGACTGCCAAGAGACATTCTGGTGTCGGCAACCAGCGACCGCAACCGACCCGTTGCTGCCCTTGGCGAATGTCCGCAATTCGGCAAACAAATTGGCGGGACTAATTTGTCCAACGACTCCAAGCATTAGTTCATAAATCTCAAGAAATTTCAGGCATCTCATATTTCGTCATACGGTTATCATCTGATATATTTCAACAGACCTATCACCTTTTACATTGTCTTGGAAGATACAAGGGGAGTCACTTGATAATTGCTTCATACAACCTGCATTTCGGTGGCCACACTGGCGTTGCTAATCATTGGCAAAAGCTAAACGCAGAATTTTTACCCGACCTCATATGCGCACAAGAGTCTTGGCATCCATCAAAGTACTTTTCGCCTGAGGAATTTGCTCAATTCAAGGGGTGCATTCATTCAAATGTACATCATGGCAAATGGGGAAGCGCTATTCTTTCAAGAAATCACGAACTAGAAGATATCTCTTTGTCTTTACCAGAATTCGAAGGTTGGGTTGTTGGTGCCAGAATTCCTGACCTTGTAATTGGTGGAGCCGCTCAGCCCGTATTGATTTTCAGCATTCATGCGCCCTCACCGGGCCCCTATGAGCCACGCTTAATCCGGATGCTTGATGCGATTGCTCAACAATGGGGGAATACTCCTATGATTATTGCGGGTGACTTCAATATCACAACTGCAATAAGAAAAGAGACAGAACAACTAAAAAACTCCTCCGGTGAAATCAAAATATTGAATCGGCTCCAGAACGAAGTTGGAGTGATTAATGCATGGCAGCACCTTCATCCAAATGATGAATTGCCTCAGACACTACGCTGGTCAAACAAACCCCTAGACTGCTACCACTGCGACGGGATCTTTGTAAGTAAAATACATATACCAAATTTGAACAGCCTAGAAATAATAAGTACTGGCGTTTGGGCCACAATGAGCGATCACAACCCTTTGGTATTGACGTTAAAATGAAGCAGCAAAGACAGCTTTTGAAAAAATAATATTATTATTTCTCTCATACACCGATTATCATTCCCGTCCTAAACAGACTATGACGTTGGATCATCCGAAGGTGTAAGGTATAGGTGAATCGCCAAACCCACCTACCCCTAGCCGAAGGAGACCCAACGTGAACGCATCATGCAGCATGTTTAGCCAAATACTCAAGCTTATTCCACGCACCGAATTTGCCCGCCTTGTCAAAGAAACTAAGGCCGAACACCGCAGCAAGGGGGTATCGAGTTGGAGTCAATTTGTTGCCATGCTGTTTTGCCAACTCGGACGAGCCCACTCATTGAGGGAAATCGAGGGAGGTCTGAAGAGCTGCGAAGGCAAGTTGGCGCATTTGGGTATCGAAGCGCCTGCGCGCTCGTCCTTGTCCTATGCTAACAGCCACCGTCCTGCGGAGTTGTTCGAGAAGGTCTTTTACGCCTTGTTCGATACTGTTTCCAGTAAAGCGGTTGGCAAGAAAAAGTTTCGGTTCAAAAACAAACTGGTCAGCATGGATTCGACCGTCATTGACCTGTGCCTGTCGATGTATGACTGGGCGAAGTTCCGACGGACTAAAGGTGCCGTGAAATTACACCTGGTACTCGACCACGATGGTTATCTGCCGTGTTTCGGGCTAATCACTGATGGCAAGGTCTCCGATGTGAAAGCGGCGTGGCAAATTGACTTTGCGCCCGACACCATCGTCGTTGATGACCGGGGCTACAACGACTATCGGCTGTTTTCGAACTGGACAGAAGCTGGCGTATATTTCGTCACCCGTATGAAAGACAATGCCCTGTTCGAGGTGGTCGAAGAGCGCGAACCACCGAAGAACCGCAACATCGCCAAGGATCAGATCATCCGTTTGACCGGTACAGGTGCTCAACAAAAGTGCACACATCTATTACGCCGGATCCAAGCCGTCCGTGAGGATACGGGCGAAATACTCGTCTTTCTTACTAACCATCTTGGTCTGGGTGCTTCCACCATCGCGGCAATTTACAAAGATCGCTGGCAGATAGAACTGTTCTTCAAGGCGATCAAACAAAATTTGAAGATCAAGACTTTCGTCGGAACTTCGGCGAACGCGGTCAAGACACAGATTTGGACAGCATTGATCTCTATGCTGTTGCTACGCTATTTGCAGATGTCATCGAAGTTCGGCTGGAGTTTGTCTAACCTTGTGGCGCTACTACGCATGAATTTGTTTACGCATCGGGATCTGATGGCATGGCTTAACCAGCCGTTCTCCATGCCACCTGATCCGCAGGATGAACCTCAGGCCAGCTTGGCCTTCGTTTGATCTTGGACAGCATGAGGGGCACGATCTTGAAAATACTCCATTACCCTGTCCAAAAAGGCGTCATATCAAGAAATAGATCGGAAAGCGGAATCTATCTTGGACAGCAATGACCGATTATATTAAATGAACGAAATTTACCTAATGCACGAGGATTCACGTACGGTCTCTTTGGAACGAGTACGCTGCAAAAATGAGGATCGGGAGCTACAGAAGCTTCTGGAATCTAACCTCAATCTTCTGCCGGGAGAGCAAATTGATCCTGACAAGCCCCGCCTTTGGCTTCTCATAAAGCGAGAAATGCCGGTAATTGATCCCACAACAGGAGCGCCTCGTTGGTCAATCGACTTTTTTCTGGCTGATCAGTATGCAATACCGACTTTAGTGGAATGTAAGCGTTTTGATGATAGTCGTTCTAGGCGTGAGGTAGTTGGCCAAATGTTGGAATATGCCGCTAATGGCCATCACTACTGGTCTGCCTCTGAAATGCGAAGTTATGCGCAAAGCTCCGCAGGAGGGGCTGAGGAACTGGCTGCTGCACTTAAGTCAATCCAAGTCAACGACGATATTTCTGTCGAGGATTTCTTCTCCAAGGTTGAGCAGAATCTTCGTGAAGCCAAGATGCGGCTCATTTTCTTCCTAGAAGATTCCCCTAACGAGTTACGAAGCCAAGTTGAATTTCTGAATAACCAGCTCAAGGAAACTGAAGTTCTTTTGGTTGAGGCACGTCAATACCAACAAGGTAATAGCAGAATCGTTGTACCTTGGCTTTTTGGATTCAGTGAAGCCGCACGAGTCGCAAAACGTGAGTCAAGAGCTGAAACCCTAAGAGAGTCAGGAGATAGGGGTGAGGAGGCATTTTGGAAGAGCATCCAATCCAACGATCAACTCGGTTCTCATGAGCATGCAATGAGAGATTTTGTTAATGACTGGAAAGCTGGCCCAATATCAGAATACGGAGAGCCTTGGTGGGGGGTGAATTGTGTATTCGTTGTGCGGGGCATGCTCACAAAAAGAGGGCTTTTCTCGCTATGTCGCAATGGCTCGCTCGAAATGTATTTCGGCTACTGGGATGAGAGCAAATATAAGGATATCGGAGGTGTTCAAATCGCATTCCGCGATGCTTTCATTTCAGCAATTGAACAGCATATTGGTGTGACATTTTCTGTTAAGCAGCGTAGCGGTTTCCCAAAGATAGCTTTGGAGAAATGGCTTCCCCACGTTGTAGCAATTCAAAAGTCGCTAATTGAAATTCTTACTAAACACTTACGCAAGTGACATGAACATCACGATTGTTCCCCGACCTTGCCACCCCATCAGCAATGCTGTCTGATACCCGCAAGCAAGTGTGTCTTGGGTAATAACGCACAGTGCGAATTACCTCTTGGCACGTTGTTGCAGGTCATGTTCGGCTGCTTTCTTGTTGGATGTTTCACACCTCGACCAACCGCAACTGGCACACAACCGACCGCCGTTATGTTACACCAACGGTCGACTCTTGTTGCATTGCCGTCAATGAACCTTCGTCGTTCAACCCTATTTTGCACAAAACGGCTCACTTTCAAAGTGCCGTTGATACCTGGTTTTCAACCTCAGATTACAAATGACCAAACAATCTAAACCAAAGTTGAATTGATCAATACCTGGGAGCCTCCTACCATGCGCCAGCTATTAACCGGGTAGATGCCGCAAGAGCAGGCCAACACAGGACGAGCTGCCCAGTCCGAAAATAATACTAAGGAGATAGATGAGATGGCTTTATTAAATCGGATGGATTGGTACGACATTGCCAGAACGACCAACTGGTCGGCGAAATACGTCACTGAAGATGAGCTGTTTCCGCCAAAATTGGCAGGCGATTTTGGTTTGCCTCAGGATGCATGGGAAAAATATGACGAGCCTTACAAGCAGACGTATCCGGAATATGTAAAAGTTCAACGCGACAAAGATGCCGGAGCGTACTCGGTTAAAGCTGCTTTGGAACGAAGCCGAATTTTCGAAAATTCGGATCCCGGCTGGAAGTCCGTGATGAAAGCGCACTATGGTGCCATCGCACGTGGTGAATATGCGGCAGCCAGCGCAGAAGCTCGCATGATGCGTTTTTCCAAGGCTCCGGGAATGCGGAATATGTCGACTCTGGGGTGTCTGGATGAAATTCGTCATGCCCAGATGCAGCTCTATTTCCCTCATGAGCATGTTTCCAAAGATCGTCAGATGGACTGGGCTTTCAAAGCCTATGACACCAATGAATGGGCAATGATTGCCGCGCGTCACTTTTTTGACGACATCATGATGACGCGTGATGCAATCAGTGTTTCTATCATGCTGACCTTCAGCTTTGAGACTGGTTTTACCAATATGCAATTCCTCGGGCTGGCAGCCGATGCGGCCGAAACGGGCGATCACACCTTCGCGAATCTGATTTCCAGTATTCAGACGGACGAGTCTCGCCACGCACAAATTGGCGGCCCTGCGTTGAAGATTCTCATTGCAAACGGCAAGAAAGCCGAAGCTCAAAAGCGTGTAGATATCGCTGTTTGGGGGGCATGGAAATTATTCTCGGTGCTCACCGGTCCGATCATGGACTACTACACCCCCCTTGAGCATCGCAAGCAATCGTTCAAGGAATTTATGGAAGAGTGGATTGTTGCCCAGTTTGAGCGCGCCCTCACCGATATGGGGCTTGATCTGCCTTGGTACTGGGAGACCTTCCTTGAGGATTTGAGCAATACCCACCATGGAATGCATATGGGCACCTATTTCTGGCGGCCGACTATTTGGTGGAATCCAGCTGCGGGCGTGACGCCTGCCGAGCGTGATTGGCTGGAAGAAAAGTATCCCGGCTGGAACGACACCTGGGGCCAGTGCTGGGATGTCATCATTGATAACGTCGTCGATGGCAATATGGCAATGACCTACCCGGAAACCTTGCCCATGGTATGCAATATGTGCCAGTTACCAATTTTGGGAACACCAGGGAAAAAGTGGAATGTTAAAGACTATCCGCTTGAATATAAAGGACGTCTCTATCACTTCGGTTCAGAAGTGGATCGTTGGGTATTTGAACAGGAACCGGAGCGTTATGCGGGTCACATGAGTATCGTTGATCGATTCCTGGCTGGAATGATTCAGCCGATGGACCTGAGTGGTGCACTTAAGTACATGGATATTGCACCCGGTGAAATGGGCGACGATGCGCATAACTATGCATGGGCGGAAGTGTACAGAGCGCTGCGGGCTACCAAAAAGGCCAGTTAAGGCTTGAATGGAAATGCGGATCGGCGGGTGTGTTGCCGGTCCTTGATAAATAGGAGGATTGGATAATGGCATTGTTTCCTGTGAGTTCGAATTTTGAAGGCGATTTTGTGTTGCAACTCCTGGCGGTGGATACGGAAGACACTATGGATCAGGTTGCAGCTGCAGCTGCTGTGCATTCAGTCGGTCGGCGTGTAAAAGCAAGGCCCGGCAGTATTATGCGTGTTCGCCGTCAAGGCGAGGAAGACTTCTTTCCCCGCACGCTGAAAGTTTCCGAGTCAGGACTGAAACCTACCGAAACCATTGAGATTGTTTGGGAAGCTCCAAAACACTGAGCATGAATCTCTCTAAGGTCAGTTCTGGATTGTTTGAAAATAACAGGAGTTAAAAATGAGCTTCACAAAAGTATGTGCCCTGGACGACCTTTGGGAAGGTGAGATGGAGTCGTTTACGGTGAATGGCCAGGAAATTCTTCTGGTTTGCGCCGATGGTGGTGCCGTCAAATCGTTCCAGGGAATTTGTCCGCATCAGGACATTCCTTTGGTTGAAGGCAAGTTTGATGGTAAGACGGTTATTTGCCGTGCACACCTTTGGCAGTTTGATGCCAATAGTGGTAAGGGCATTAATCCATCTGATTGTGAGTTGGCTGAATATCCGGTGAAAATCGATGGAGATCATGTTTTTGTCGATACCGAGGGTGTCGTACCGGTATTTTCACATAGCTAAAGCTTTATACCGAACTCAGGGGGGAAATAATGAAATTAATTAGGGGAAAAGTTTATGAGTACTAAAACGTCGGCACAGGCTTATGTCAATAATATGGTCGGACCGGTGATGCGAGCGGGTGAGTTGGCTCAAGCCATTATTGAGGCTGCACAGGAGGACAATCCCGGCAAAGAGGTTTTTGTGGATGATAAGCGGGCTTACATCCGTATCCACACAGAGCAGGAGATGATTCTGAATCGGCAAACCATTGAAGATGCGCTGGGTCGTCCGTTCAAGATGAATGATCTGGAAGTGGATCTAAGTTCTTTTGCTGGGCAAATAGAAAGCCGGGATGACTCCGTGCGCTTTTACCTTGAAAAACGTCTTTGAGCCTGTAGGTCTTATCAAAAAATAACACGAGATATCTGAAGGAGACAACATGTCTGATACACAAGTATTGAAACCACTGAAAACATGGAGCCATCTCGCCGGGCGTCGTCGCAAACCCAGTGAGTATGAAATCGTGAGTTCTAATTTGCATTTCAACGATCGTGATGCCAATGCTCCCTATGAGCTTGACCCCAACATGTTCATGAACGAGTGGTACAAGAAGAATACTTTTGCTACTACGCTCAAGCATGTTGACTGGAATGCCTTCCGCGATCCCGAGGAGGTTATTTACCGTACCTACAACATGATGCAGGATGGTCAGGAAACCTATGTTTTCAGCCTCTTCGATCAATTTAACAATCGTGAACACGACAAAGCCCTTGATTCGCGGTGGGCAGGTACACTGGCGCGTTTGTATACACCGTCCCGTTACTTGTTCCATACGGTACAAATGGCTTCGGCTTATATTGGCCAAATATCACCCGCCAGCACCATCACCAATTGTAATTATTTCCAGATGGCAGATTCTTTACGCTGGGTAAGTCATACTGCCTACCGTACCAAGGAGCTTTCAACGGCCTTTCCTGATAAGGGGTTTGCGGCTGACGAGCGGAACTATTGGGAGAATGACCCTTGCTGGCAGGGGTTCCGTGAACTTATGGAAAAGGCATTGACGGTTTGGGACTGGGGTGAAGCCATCGTGGTCATCAGTTTGGTTGCAAAACCTGCCATTGAAGAATCGGTACTGCGCAAGCTGGGAGAATCAGCCCGCCATAACGGAGATACTTTGCTTGGGCTCCTGACCGATGCACAACTTCTTGATGCGGCACGTCACCGTCGTTGGGCAACCGCGCTGGTCAAGATGGCGCTGGAGACCCCCGGCAATGCTGAAATCATCCAGAAATGGATTGCAAAGTGGGAGCCGCTGGCCGACCAAGCTATTGAAGCTTATTGCAGCGCGCTCCCTGATGTTTCCAATGCGGCGGCCTCAACAAAACAGGCAACCCGGGACTTTAGACAGTCGCTTGGTCTGTAATACATAGCAAAACTAGCTAAAAGCTGAATGTAACCCGTTAGTGAAACGCTAACGGGTTACATTTTGTTTGACAAGGACGCAGGTATGACAGAGCATAAAATATGGATTGAAGGAGCCGAGCCGGCTTACTTCCAGGCTGCAAACGATACCTTGTTGCAAGGAGCATTGCGTGCCGGAATCGGGTTCCCCTATGAATGCAGTTCGGGTGGATGCGGTAGTTGCAAATTCGAATTGCTCGAAGGGGAAGTCGAAAATTTGTGGCCGGAAGCAGGTGGCCTCACCGACCGTGATCGCCGCAAGAATCGCTTGCTGGCGTGCCAGTGCCGTCCCAAGGAAGCTCTGAAAATCAGGGTCAATACCTCGTCCGAATACAAACCCCTCACTTTACCCAAGCGGCAACGTGCCAAGTTGGTCGAGACGCTCGATATTACCCACGATATCCGCGAGTTCCGTTTTGTGACGGAAGGGGATGCTGAATTTCAGGCAGGCCAATACGCATTGCTATTTATTCCGGGCGTGACTGCGCCACGGGCCTATTCTATGTCCAATACCGGCAATCAGAAGGGCGAATGGCATTTTCAAATCCGCCTCGTTCCCGGTGGAAAGGCGAGCGGCGGCCTGTTTAATGAGATTAAGACCGGCGATATGATCGATCTCGACGGCCCCTTCGGCGTCGCCTATTTACGAAAGAATACTGCACGCGACATCGTCTGTGTAGCGGGCGGTTCAGGTTTGGCGCCGATGATCTCTATCGCCCGCAGTGCGTCGCAAAGCGGCCTGCTGGAAGACCGCAAATTGCACTTTTTTTATGGCGCACGCACCCCCCGAGATGTGTGCGGTGAAAAGATCCTGAGTGAATTGCCCGAGTTGGGTGGAAATATTCAATATCACGCTATCGTTTCCCAAGCTGAAGAAGGTTCAACAGCGTGGAATGGAGAAACCGGCTTCGTGCATGAGTTGGTGAAACGCACTTTGGGTGCGGACATGCCGAAGTATGAATTTTATTTTGCCGGTCCTCCCCCGATGACGCAAGCCATTCAGGAGATGTTGATGCTGGAGCATCGGGTACCTTTTGAACAGGTACATTTCGATCGTTATTTTTAATAACACCCTGGAAAACTGGGGGAAAAGCAAGAAGTAGCAGTACGTTTAAATTTGTATTTCAACATTGAGGAGAAATTGTATGAATATAAAAAAGAAACTCAGCACACTGTTGCCGCTGTTGCTGGCCGGTGTGACCAGCGTGGCACTGGCAGCGACCGATGCGGATATAGAAAACTCGTTCAATCCGTATAAAAACGGAACCCCGTCTTTCCCC
>Ga0316223_1003467_pt1 | contig 11753 bp, 10 predicted proteins | sample TBH18009metaG_FD_206007 | JGI IMG/M metagenome (GOLD analysis project Ga0316223, IMG submission 206007) | Freshwater microbial communities from Trout Bog Lake, Wisconsin, USA - TBH18009 | ecosystem: Environmental > Aquatic > Freshwater > Lake > Hypolimnion/Profundal zone | place: USA: Wisconsin...
AACTGCATGAGGGCGACCAAGTGTGGGAAGGAAGCGTGGAACGTAAATCGCGAGCCGATGTACAAGAACCGCATATAAGGCGTTGCCAACCAAGGCGAGCGGGCACAAAACCGCAAAGCCTTTGTGACCAAGGGCCTGGAGACGTAGATGCGGCGGTTGTGCGATGAAGGAGTGCGTTCTTACCTGGGGAGATCTCGCCTTATGGGTGAAAGCCCGACGGTACTACCGGAGCGAGAAGTCAGCAGAGGTCGTAGTAGTGCTGGTAGCGGGCCGATGAGGCGGGAGCCAGGGCACGAAGGACCGAACGAGAGTAAGTGACCGAGGACAGACGGGATGTCAAAGGCCAAGCGTCAGATGCCGGAATCATCCGGGCGGGTGGGCGTAGCGCACGGTGAAGCCGCGCGTGATCCTGCCAGTGACGAAGCCTGCGACCCGCTCGCTGAACACCCGGACACAGGGTCGGCAAAGTCAAAGTCGGGCACTGGTGGCCTGCTGGAGATGGCACTGACAAGAGAGAACCTGCAAGCAGCATGGAAGCGGGTCAAGGCCAATAAAGGCGCACCGGGAATGGATGGACTCGACATCGAGCAGACATTCCAGATGCTGCGCTCGAACTGGCCCCAGATTCGCCAAAGTCTGCTGGCAGGCAAATACCGGCCACAGCCGGTACGCAGGGTAATGATCCCCAAGCCGGATGGAAGCCAGCGCGAGCTGGGTATTCCGACGGTGCTGGATCGGCTGATTCAGCAGGCACTGTTGCAAGTGCTGCAGCCGCTCATTGATCCCACCTTTATCTGCTCGACTTGCCTCGCTCGCTGGCCATACTTACGCCCGCTGGTGAGGCCATAGCCCTTTCGAACATCCGAAATTCATTCGAGGCCGAGAAAAAGCTACGGTCCAGTGCATACACTTCAGGGTTCGATTCCTATCATGGTATCTAGTCGTCCCTGATTTATTCAAAGTAAGCGTCCCGTCGCAGCACCTTGAATCCGTGCCGCAATCACCTGACCATCGCGGTCATGGCAACTCGTTGTTATCGGTTTTTGAATTCAGTGGCGCGCAGTATGGCGCCCCTACTGCTATTTGCAATGCTGTTATGGCGCTGCAGGCGGCTGCCAGCCGTGCGGCAGCAGTTCCTCAATGCGGCTGTTGGGCTGCGTAGGCAAGCGGGTGAGCACATCCTTGAGGTAGGCCCACGGGTCATGGCCACGCAGCTCCCCGTGTATTGCCGCACATAATTTTGTGCTCTCTTACAGAGAGGATGAGCATTGGGAATGCTCGCCCCTCAGATGGATCTGTGGTGGCGTCGTTGGCTGGGACATCAAACCTGATGGCAGAAAAAATGGTTTTCAATTTGCATGCACAAAAATTTGCCCAGAGCGGCGCATCGCAGTGATGGGCTGCCAGAGGTTTGTACCCTTACCCCCGTGGGGGGGTGAAATCTCTACGGTCCATCTGGTTCGATGCGCGCGCCTGCCAAGATTTTTGTGCGTGCAAATTGAAGCATGGGGGGGTATCCATGAAAAATCCCAAATCACAGCATGCGGTTGTCGTTCCTAGATTGACGCTTTGCTTGATCAAGCTTTGGGTGTATTCACGGTGGCCGTCAAAGCGCCTGTCTGGTAGACTGATGACGACTTAAAACGACTTTGATACATCTTTGAATACCAATGCCATGCGTACCGAACCTTGGGTTACTGCGATCGACGTCGCCCGGCATCTGGGCGTGGTGAAGGACACCATATATCGCTGGCGCGAACGCAAAGGCTTGCCCGCGCACAAGATCGGTCGGCTGTGGAAATTCCAGCTCTCCGAGGTAGATGAATGGGTTCGAGCTGGCGGTGCTGATGACGACACGGATAGTGGGGACGAAAAAAAATGAATCCAATGGTGGAGGGTATGGCGTGAGTCTGGAAGGTCAACTCCTCGATCAGAAGTCCTTGCGGGCAGTTGCTGGCAAGACGGCAGACTGGAACGAAATTGCCAAGGATTGCATTGCGTTTGCCAATGCAACCGGCGGTCGCCTGCTGCTGGGCATCGAGGACGGTCAAAACGCGCCTCCAGCCGACCAACACATCCCGGTAGGCCTGCCCGACACACTGCGGCGCAAATTGGCCGAGCGTACCGTCAACGTAGCCGTACTGCCTGATGTCGTCACCGCCCCGAATGGCGGCCAGTACATCGAATTGCGCATTCCGCGTGCCATGGCCGTGGCGTCCACCACCGACGGCCGTTACTTCCTGCGCGTGGCAGATCAAAGCAAGCCCGTCACTGGCGATGACGTGATGCGGTTGGCCAGCGAACGTGCCGCACTGCCTTGGGAAACGCAGACCACCTTGCATATTTCGCGCAGTGAGGTGGATGCCGCCAAGCGTGACAAGCTACTGATTGCCTTGCGTGCATCCGACCGAGTCAAGGCCTCGGTCAAGGAAAAATCCGACGACGAACTGCTTGATCACTATCAGCTTGCCCAAGGGCAGGACCTCACCAACTTGGGCGTGCTCTGCTTTGGTCTGCAGCATCACCGCGCCCAACTGACCACGGCACCGGTCATCCAGTTCATTAAGTACGACGAGCACGAGCAGAAGGTCAATAAGCTGGTGTGGGACGACCACACCCTGAGTCCGATGGAGCTGATCGAGGCGGTGTGGCTGGAGGTGCCTGACTTCCGCGAGCGCTATGAACTGCCCGACGGCCTGTACCGCCAGAACGTGCCAGCGTTTGATGAAATCGTGGTGCGTGAACTGCTGGTTAACGCGCTGGTCCATCGCCCCTACACCCAGCGTGGCGATATTTTCCTGAATCTGCATCCCGATCGGTTGGAGATGGTGAACCCCGGCCCACTGCCGCTGGGAGTCACGCCACAGAACGTGCTGCACACCACCGTGCGCCGCAACGAGCACCTGGCTCGCCTCTTCCACGACCTGAAGCTGATGGAACGCGAAGGCAGCGGCTTCGACAAGATTTTCGAGGTGCTGCTCTCACAAGGACGCCCGATGCCGGAGTTGATCGAAACCCACGACCGCGTGCAGGTCACGGTGCGTCGCCGCATCCTCAAGCCCGAAGTCATCGATTTCATTGCCAGGGCAGATCAGACCTATGAGCTCACGCAGCGCGAACGCATCGCACTGGGTCTCCTGGCCCAACACGACGCGCTGACTGCCCGCGAACTTGCCGACACCCTGGAGCTGTCCAGCGTCGAAGCCCTGCAGCCGTGGCTCAAGCGACTGCTCGACTGGCACTTGGTGCAGAGTGCCGGGCGCACCCAGGCGACGCGCTATTTTGTTGATCCAACCCTACTGCGTAACCTGAAGTTCACCGGCGAGACCACCCTCAAGCGCATTGAGCCGCACCGCTTGGCGGCACTGGTGCTGGAGGATTTGCAGCGCTATCCACAATCAGCCATCAGCGAAATCCACCAGCGCATCGGCGGCGAAATTCACCCGAAACAGGTGAAACGCGCGCTGGAAGAGCTGATTGAACGCGGTGCAGTACGCTTTGAGGGCAGCAACCGCTGGCGGCGCTACTGGGCCATGCCATGAAGATGCTATCGGACAACATGCGCGATATCGGCGATAGCTGGCCGATAGAAAGTGGCCGATACGTTGGCACTGGTTCAATGAATCACAGGGTTCTATCGACCAAGGGCGATAGAGATTGGTCGATAGCGATGCCACGCGCTCTGGGCAGACAGTTGGGGGAAGGTAACGCATGACCAAATCCGAGGCACAAACCCGGTCAGCGTTAATTGACCAACAACTTGCTCAGTCGGGCTGGAACGTCAAAGACCCAACGCAGGTCGTAGAAGAAATCGACATCCTGACGGCTTTGCCGCCCCGCGTAACGGAACCGCGCACGCCTTATGAGGGACACCAGTTCAGTGACTACGTACTGCTCGGCAAAGACCGTAAACCGCTGGCGGTGATCGAAGCAAAAAAACCAGTCGCGATGCCGCCATTGGCCGCGAGCAGGCAAAGCAGTACTGCTACAACATCCAGAAGCAGTTGGGCGGAGAACTGCCGTTCTGCTTCTACACCAACGGCCACGAGCTCTATTCTGGGATCTGGAAAACGCGCCGCCACGCAAGGTGGTCGGTTTTCCAACGCGCGACGATCTGGAACGCTTCGCCTACATCCGCCGCAACCGAAACAAGGCACGCCGCAACGGATAGCAGCACGGTTTTTTGTCGGATGGTTGTCCAGGTGCTGGGCGGGGGCGTCGGCGTCTTGGGTGTCTGTTTGAGGTTGGTTGCGCGCTTGCGTGCGGGCGAGTGCTGTACTGGTGGCATATTTAGCTCTTTTGAATTCTATGGGGTCGCGTGTCTTTATGCCAGTGACTTTCTAATTTTCACGCTTGTGCTTACTCTTTTTGGTTTGTACGTGAAGTACCACATTAAATAAGTCGCTCCTGGAACCTCCTGGCAATGTACACGTGGGCTGGCATCAAATCCCTTTCCGCCAGGTGCGGCTGTTGCCAGCGGCACGCAGACGGTTGCTGCCATTTTGAATAATGCCAATGTATGGCCCCCAATCGCAGTCCCTCGCCAGGCAGTGGCGCAGACGCTCGTTGTTGTCTGCGGGGCGCAATACCATCTGCGCAGCGCAACTCTTGCACGCTGCGCAATCTTTGGCATCGCCCACAACCACAGTGAGCGGCAAGATAAGATGATCTGGCACCAACGCTGGCGCACCCACCCTGCTGCGTTGACAATCGCCACGCGCAGTTTCGCCAAAGCCCGCAGGTTTTTTCCTCTAACGCTATCGTGGCGTGCCAGATAGAATGGAACGCAGACACTTTTTGGCCTGGTGCGCAGATGTAAACGCCAGAGGGTCCTTGAGTGCAGCGGTATTTCGGAGTATTTTCTGCCTTAATGAATATTAATATACGCAACCAGTGACCCGTCCCGCACATAAGCAGCACCTGAAGCAGCGACTTGCCCTGCCTCGATATTTATCAGTTTCATTTCTTGCGGCTATTCACGGGTAGTGCACTGGGGGCCGGGAGATGGTTGGAATTAAGTATTTAAATACGTTGGGGATATCAATTGTATTCAAGGTTGCCTCATAAAGTGTTGCTAAAACATGTCCGATTCAATGGACTTTTTTATATAGCTTCCACAGCCTTGTTGATCGCTCTGGCTATTGCGTTCCAAGTCAAGAGCCTGCAACTGAGTCATGAGCAATACAGCGAGCGCGCCCGCCTGAATGCACAAAATCTCGGCGCAACCCTCGCAGCGAGCATCGAAGGGTCATTCCGAAATATTGACATCACGCTGTCTGCCGTTACGGATCACGTTCGTACGGAAAAGTCACTAAAAGATATCGACAAACGAGTCTTCAACGCCACTTTGCTTGAACTACGCAACCGGGTGCCATCGCTCAGTTCACTGCGCGTGACCAACGCGGCCGGCGAAGTGGTGTTTGGGCTTGAAGACGCTACAAAAATCCAATCCAGCGACCGTGAATACTTTCAACAGTTGAAAGTGAACCCCAATACCGGCATGATTATTTCCAAGCCTGTGGTTGGGCGCGGTATAAGAAAATGGATGCTGATTTGCGCACGCCGATTTAACTTGTCAAACGGTGAATTCGGTGGTGTTGTTTTTGCGGCCGTTGAACTGGAAGGTATGGCTGAAAGACTATCGGGGAAAGAAATAAAACTGGGCGGGCAGGACGTGTTTATTCTGTTTGACAACGACCTGAGCATAATTACCCGATACGTGCATGGCAAACAAGATATTCAGGCTGTTGGAAAAAATCTCCCATCGCCTGACCTGATGAAGTTTAAAATGGTGACAGAAAAGTCCCGGTTTTATGTTTCTAATTCCACGATTGACAATATAAATCGCATTTACTACCTACAGAAAATCTCGGGGCAGCCGCTGGGATTGGCAATCGGCTTGTCCGCAGACGATGCATTTTCCGGCTGGGAGCGAGAATCCAAAAATGCCCAGATAACCACCGGCATTTTTTCACTGGTTGTTTTGGTGGGCGCCTGCCTGATGTATAACGCGCAAATGCGCAGGTTGAAAGCGGTTGCCAAACTGGAAGCTGCGATGAATTTCAACCAGAAGGTAATTGACAGTTCTGCAATAGGAATTCAAGTATGTCGCCGGGATGGTCAATGTGTTTTGGTCAACCCGGCGCTTGCACAAATGGTGGGCGGCTCCGAGCAGGAATTGCTGCAACAAAATTTCAGGAATTTGCCATCCTGGAAGCGTTGTGGCGCGCTTGATGTTGCGAACAAATCCTTGCTAAGTGGCGCGACTCAGCATTTGCAGTCGGAAGTTACAACAAGTTTTGGGAAAACTATCTGGGTGCAGTGGTTGTTTATACCGTTTGACAATCAAGGTGAGCAGGAATTGCTGGTGATGATACGAGACATTACTGATATTCAGCATACCCGAAAGGCACTGGAAGAATCCAATTGTAGATTGATGCAATTGAGCAAAATCGATGGTCTGACTGGAATTGCGAATCGTCGTGAATATGACGATATTGGTGAGCGTGAGTGGCAACGTGCCTTGCGGACTCAAGAATCACTGGCGGTGGCGATGATAGATATTGATTACTTCAAAGCGTATAACGACCATTATGGACATCAGGCCGGTGACCAGTGTCTTCGCGCCGTTGCACAAACACTCGCCGCAGGGTTGCGCGGTGGTGGCGACTTTGTTGCCCGCTATGGCGGCGAAGAATTCATCGTCATTTTGTCTGGGCATGACGCGACAAGTGCCTACCAGGTCATTGATCGACTGCGTCGTGATGTTGAAGCATTGGCATTAATCCACAAGGGAAGTACATGCGCGTTGACCGTTACGTTTAGCGCGGGCATTGCCGCCGCTGTGCCGCAGTATGGCTCGACGCTGTCCGCGTGCGTGGCTTTGGCCGATCGGAATTTGTACGAAGCCAAGCGCAAGGGTCGGAATCAAATTTACAGCACTTGATTTTGGCATCCCGCCCCGCGACAGCGGATTCGTCTTTGGGCTGCAACGCGACGACTGCCATGACGTTGCACTTGGGTCACAATCCAGGAATGCTCCCACCAAAACCCTACCTTAGCGAAACCGAAGTCCCGACCCGTGCCGAGGTGAATGCCTTGCAGGGGTTGATCCTGCTTGAATTCGGTTCAAGTGGGTGTGGCCATTGCCGCGCCGCCCAGCCCCTGCTGGCCGAAGTGCTGCCACACCACCCGCATTGGTGCTACTTGCGGGTTGAAGACGGCCCCGGACGCCCGCTGGGGCGCAGCTACCGCGTCAAGCTCTGGCCCACGCTGGTACTGCTGCGCGATGGGATGGAACTGGCGCGCCTGGTGCGCCCCACGCAAGCCGCAGACATCGCGGCCGCGCTGGCATCGTACGACGGCACCAGCAGTGGCAGCGCCATGGTGGCAGATCGAAGCTGAGTGCAGTCGGTGGGCCGACGTGCTGAAAGCCGGACCCGAGTCCGACTTTCAGGGGTGTCCCGCCGTCTCGTGATGCCAGGGATTCTGTTTCTCAACGTGCGGCTTTTAAGACGTCTTCCCTGGTGCGGAAGTCGATGTAGGCCTTCACGGCCCAAACAGCTTCCTGCGTAAATACTGCGCTGTAGGCTGGCATGGTGTAACGCCCCTCACCATTCTTCTTGCCGCTCAGCGTGATTCCCTTGAAGTAGTCGTCGGTATCCGCCAAGCAGGCATCCTGTTGCGCCTTATCGGACAGGCTTACGCAGTCGGCGGCGAGTTTGAGCAAATCAGGGGCAACGCCCCCCGATACGGCATGGAGTCCGTGGCAACCGGCGCAATTGTGCATATAGCCTTCGGCGCCCACTTCAATGGCTTTCTGGTTGTCGCGATAGGGATTGGTCTGGGCCCACTCAGCGCCAATCGGATCCAGGCTCGATGTGTCGATAGGACGCGGCGTCACGTCACCATGCGCAAATACGTTGTGCATGAAAAATCCGAGAAAAACACAGATTGCCAATCTGTAGCGCTTGTCTGCCTGCATGGATAGCTCCTCTTGAAATAAATAGAAACGTGCGCATGCGAGGCCAAAGCCGGCGCCACAAGGTGTCGCACGCAATCCCGGTCAGCGTCATCACGCAACGCGTAAGGAGCATATGGAACACCATCCGCAAATTCGATGCCAGTTCCTCCGCGCCCGCCACTGCACAAACGCGCAAGGGTCAGAACAGTTCGCGCATCAGGGCTACACACGCCAAATGCCGGTGGCTGCGACACAATTCGCGGTATCGGCGGGTCATTGTTTAATTTCAGCGCGTATCGTGTTGCAGCGAGCCGGGCACTTCCCGCCGCGTTGGCGCATATGTAGAATCAACCGGTTTCCAGGGCGTGTCGTGGGTTGTTCCGAAATAGAGCAATCATGTGTCATTCAATGGCAGCCGCGGTACGCTATCGGCGGGTGCCTGATCGTCGATTGCGCGCGTCCAATGGGCAGCGCTTGCAGTTGCCGACGATTGGGCTTTGAACTGCTAGTTTGGTCCTATCATGTGCCGATGACCATTTGTCACACTGTGTAATAGCCGTTTCATGAGCGACCATTCATACCCCGAATTTTTTATTGGCCGGATTGCCACCGCCGGGCTGTCGTTTGATGCCTGGGCTAACCTACCGCTGCTGCACTCGATGGAACAGGGCGGGATTGATTGGCGCAGTTCCTGCCGCAATGGAACTTGCCGCACGTGCATCGGGCATTTGGCGCATGGAACGGTCCGCTACCAGATTGACTGGCCGGGCGTAAGTGCCGAGGAAAAGGCCGCGGGAATGGTGCTTCCTTGCGTGGCCTACCCCTGTTCCGACGTGGTTTTGGCTGATGCAGATTGATTTTGTTGCGCCGCGTTCCGCGTTCCGCGTGCCGATGCAGTCGCATCGCCAGACCCCGGAGCGTCTCACCACGCTTAACGAAACCCTGCTGGAGCCGGTCCACGGTCGAAAAGATGTCGAACCTATAGAGAACGTGGCAACTTTCTTGCGCGTACTGGCCAGGCGATTGGTTCAGCGACAAAACCGTGATTGCCGAAATAAGCGGATGGCAGCCTTCAGACACTGAATTCACGCCCCCTCACCGACCGCTTCTGGGTCGACGGCGTAAATCCAGGCAGCGCGCTCCTTGCCAACCATAAGGACCGCAAGCCTGCACACCAACACACCAGCCGCTGCCCACCGGCACGCATACAGTGCGCATTGGTGCAACGACCTACAATGACCCACCTCATCTTGAGCCTCCATCATGGGCATCTCCACTGTCGGTATCGTGTCTCCCAAAATTGTGGTCATCGGAGCGGGCGCTGTGGGCTGCTATTTCGGCGGCATGCTGGCCCGTGCCGGCCATGACGTAACCCTGATCGCCCGGCCCGCGCATGTTCATGCCATGGGTGCGAACGGCTTGCGGATGGAAGCGAAGGCTTTTGACGAATACGTTCGCGTGCGTGCAAGTACCGAGATCAGTGCCGTGAAGGATGCACAGTTCGTGCTGTTTTGCGTCAAGTCCACCGACACAGAAGACGCGGCCACCCAAGCGCTGCCCCATGTGGCACCCCATGCCGTGTTGCTCAGCCTGCAAAACGGTGTGGACAACGCCGAGCGCCTGCGCAGGTTGCTGCCCAACCATGGGGTGGCAAGTGCGGTCGTTTATGTTGCTGCCGAGATGGTCGGTCCTGGGCATGTGAAGCACCGGGGGCGCGGAGAATTGGTCATGGAACCTTTCCTGGGCAGTGCAATCCTGACACAAATGCTGCTTGCCGCAGGTGTTCCCGTGGAGGTTTCTGACAACGTACGCGGCGCGCTTTGGCACAAGCTTATTCTCAACTGCGCGTACAACGCGATGTCAGCCATCGTGCAGATGCCATACGGAAAGATAGCGATGGGCGATGGCGTGCAGGACGTAATGCGTGATGTCGTGGATGAATGCCTGGCCGTGGCAAAGGCAGAAGGCGTGGAGGTCGCTGGCAATGTGGATGCTGCCGTTCGTATGATTTTTGAAACCATGCCGGGCCAGTTCTCATCCACCGCACAAGACCTGGCGCGCAGCAAGCGCAGCGAAATTGATTATCTGAACGGGTTGATCGTGCGCCGTGGCGCAGCGCTGGGGGTAGCAACCCCGGTTAACCGGGTGTTGTGGTCCATTGTGCGGCTGCTAGAGAGCAAACACAGTGCAGTGGGCTAAACTCATCATCTACCCATGCAAAGATGGGCCGAGGCAGTGTGTCCCTAACCGTTTTACTGTGGCGACAGCCACACTCCACATGCTACATGCCATACGCAATGAAAACAGGGGTCGGTCGTGAGCTCGCGTGACAGGTCACAGCAGGCGCCTGCTGTGGGGCATGCGTTGCCGACGGAAATGGATCGTAACGAAGCCTACCTGGCGGAGATCAATTCCCGTATTGCACGGCTGGCCATCTCCCTGCATGTTCCGCTCGCCAGTGACGAAGACATTCGCGCGGCATTGCACGCACTCGCGCAGGACGTGGTGCCTGCACCGGCGGATGGTTCACTGCGGCGCGATCACGCCTTGCGCGCTGAATTGCGCGGCTTGCTGGTGATGCGCTATGGGGCCGAGCAACGTCTGGTGGAGCATTTGGGCGTAGCGGCCACGCAGAAACTCATGGCGGATACCGAGGCCCGTCTGCAGCGCGAGGGCTTCCAGCCCGGCGCCGATGGCGTCAACCTGAACCATTTGTTCGACCCGGACTGAGCGCCTTTCTGAGCGCAGCCCCCCCACCGAGGGGCTGTTGCGTTTATTGACGCGGTGTGGTGCTGCGCTTGCGCGGTGTTTTGGCGACAGGTCGGACCGGGTCCGGGGTCGCTGGGGCGCTCAGCCCCGCAGGCACAGCCGACGCCTCCGGTGCTGTCACCTGCAGCAACTGCTCCATGCGCACCAGCAACTGCTGCGACTGGGGTTCCATGTCGTCACGTGCGCCCACGATGTAACACACCAGCTCCAGCGCTTTGGCCCGGTCTGCTGCGTCGGGCAACAGGTGCGGCAGTCCGATGACGGCCTGCTCCGGCTCAAATTCAGCAATGACTGATTGTTCGTGAATCAGCGTTGCGCGCCGTTCCGACCCCATGGTCTTGAAGGGGGCGCTTTCCGTCAATACCTGCGCTGAGCGCTCAAGCCGGTCGCGCCGGACTGAGCCGCGTGAACCTGCCAGCATCACCAGCATGCGGATGACGGCGGCGGCGATGTCGCCATGGTTGATGTTGGCCAGAATTTTCTGAACTTCGGGCAGGTAGCGCAATTCTTCCGGCTCCTGACGCACCCGTGGATGGTTGTGCGTATTGCCGATCCAGCGCAGGTACGGCGCTCCATAAATCGACAGGAAGGCCAGTTCGTAACTGGCATCGCGCACATCACGCACAGCGTCCATGCTGTAGTTGATGCCTTTTGCCAACAGACCTTCCAGCGCAAGGTAGGGGTTGGTCGCATCGACCGACTTGCGTTCGGCCTGGGCCCACGCGGTCCAGGGTTTGAGCCACGCCATGGCCGGGTTGGTGTCCGCATACATCTTGCGTGACACGCGGGACGGATGGCTGTCGCGCAGCATGTCGGCGCTGAGTTGCGTGACCATGCTCTTGATCAGCGGACGCAGCGTCATGTCGTACATTGCGCTGCCGATTTCGGACAGGCGCGCCACTGCGGCAAAATCGTGCTCCTGCTCGCGGTCATTGGGCACGGTGGCCAGGATGTCGGCCATGGTGCGGTCGTGAAAACTGACGAAGAAATGTTCGTTGCCTTCGTCTCCGGCCGTCTCGTC
>Ga0316223_1003468_pt1 | contig 11752 bp, 7 predicted proteins | sample TBH18009metaG_FD_206007 | JGI IMG/M metagenome (GOLD analysis project Ga0316223, IMG submission 206007) | Freshwater microbial communities from Trout Bog Lake, Wisconsin, USA - TBH18009 | ecosystem: Environmental > Aquatic > Freshwater > Lake > Hypolimnion/Profundal zone | place: USA: Wisconsin...
TTACTCCCCAAAACAGGTGCCATCCTGTTCTTTGACACAATGGCTATCCCTGTCGATGCGCAACATGTGGAAAACGCCTATAAATGGATCAGCTACATTTATCGTCCAGATGTAAACGCAGGCTTGGTCAATAAAGTGTTCTATTCCAATCCGATACCGAGTGCAGCCAAATTCATCAAACCCGAAGTGCTGGCTGATAAGACAGTATTCATGAAACCGGAAGATCTGGCCAGGATGGTTCCCCCTGATATGGTGCCAAGCGACATTCGCCGCCTGCGTACGCGTCTCTACACAACGTTTAAAACTGGCCTCTAACAGTCAGAACAAAAGCGGGAGTGGTTGCGGCCACTCCACATAACAACTCGGTTAAAGGGAGTGCTGGGTATGGCAGAGGCTATTGCGGGTTCCAAAAGTCGTGTCGAAGATTCGAGTTTCGTTAGAATTGACCGGTTGAGCAAACATTTTGACGAAGTGGCAGCTGTCGACAATGTTTCTATCGATATAGAAAAAGGCGAAATTTTCGCTCTATTGGGATCTTCGGGGTGCGGAAAATCCACCCTTCTGCGCATGCTGGCGGGATTCGAAATGCCCAGCCTTGGAAATATTTTCCTGGATGGGGCTGATATTGCCAAGCTGCCTCCCTACGAGCGGCCCATCAACATGATGTTCCAATCGTATGCACTTTTCCCCCATCTAACTGTTTGGGAAAACGTCGCCTTTGGCCTCAAGCGCGATGGCATGCCAAAAGAACAAATTGCCGAGCGTGTTGAAACGATGCTTGGGATTGTCAAACTTAAACCGTATGCCAAACGCAAACCTCACCAACTTTCGGGTGGGCAGCAACAGCGGGTTGCTTTGGCGCGGTGTTTGGCCAAGAGTCCAAAGCTCTTGCTGCTTGATGAACCGCTGGGTGCCTTGGATCGCAAGTTAAGAGAGCAGACTCAGTTTGAGTTGGTCAATATCATTAAGAAGGTAGGGGTTACTTGTGTCATGGTGACGCATGATCAGGAAGAAGCCATGATTATGGCAGACCGGATTGCCGTCATGCAGGAAGGTAAATTTCTGCAAGTCGGACATCCCACCCAAATCTACGAAACACCCAGTTGTTTGTTTGTTGCCGGTTTCATTGGAGATGTGAACCTGTTCAAAGGTACGGTTGAAGTCGATCAACCGGACCACGTAATCATCGGTTCAGCGGAATGCAAACATTATGTCAGCCACGGTATCACGGGCACGCTGGGCATGGAGGTGAGCATAGGCTTGCGTCCTGAAAAAATCTGTCTGCAAAAGCTCGAACCTACCATCGAACAGCGCGAATCTGCTGAGGAGCATGGTTTTAACCTGGCGCAGGGCACGATTGAAGGTATTGCCTACTTCGGGAAATTTACCGTGTTCCATGTCAAGCTGGAGAGTGGCATGGTCATCAAGGCATCACGCGAGAACGCTGCACGGCACGAAGAGAATGCATTGGAACGGGGGCAAAAGGTATTTGCGTGGTGGGACGGCAGTGATGTTGTTGTATTGACCAACTAAGCCACAGGAGCCTGGACAATGGACATCGCTAAAAAGATCGAAAAAAACAGATTCCTGCGTTTCCTCAAACTGGACTGGGGAAAGCGCTCTGTCATAGGGATTCCTTACATTTTCCTCATCGTGTTTTTTTCGCTGCCCTTTTTGGTGGTACTGAAACTGAGTGTGTCGGAGGCGGATGGAATTCATTATGAAGACCTGACCAGTTACGTTGATGGCATAGTTAACATCAAGATCAAGTTATCAAACTACATTTTTCTAAGTACCGATCCACTTTATGTGGAGACCTACTGGTCTTCGGTCAAGTTTGCCACGATCAACACGGTGATCTGCCTGATTATCGGTTATCCCTTTGCCTACTTCATGGCAAGATCGTCACCCAGTATTCGGCCAGCTTTGCTGATGCTGGTATCTCTGCCGTTCTGGACTTCCTATCTGTTACGAGTCTATGCCTGGAAAGGGTTGCTCGACGACCATGGCGTCTTTAATAATATTTTGATGTGGGCTCACCTGATTGATGAGCCGATCAAAATGATGCATACCGGATTTTCGATGACCATCGGTATGGTTTACACCTATGTGCCCTTCATGATCTTGCCGCTGTATGCCAATCTGGTGAAGATGGATTTGCGTTTGCTGGAGGCAGCCAAGGATCTTGGAGCGACGCCATGGAAGGCCTTCTGGCTGGTGACGGTGCCTTTGTCGAAAAACGGGATTGTCGCAGGCTCCATGCTGGTTTTTATCCCAAGTGTGGGTGAGTATGTGATTCCTGAACTGCTGGGCGGCCCCAGCACATTGATGATCGGACGCGTTCTGTGGGATGAATTTTTCAGCAACAACGATTGGGCTATGGCCTCCTCGGTTGCCGTTACCATGGTCGGATTGATCTTGTTACCGCTGGTTATTTTCAATAAATATCAGGCCGATTCCGGCGGCGCAAAGGGGGTATAAGCAATGGATAGCAAACTCGGTAAAAGTTGGCTGTTAGCTGGGTACATTTTTCTCTACCTTCCCATCGTGACATTGATTGTGTTCTCATTCAATGATTCGAAAATGGTGACATTGTGGGGCGGATTTACCTTCAAATGGTATGGCGTCATTGCCCATGATACTGAAGTTGTGGACGGGTTTATTCTGTCCATGAAAATCGCCTTGCTTACGGCAACGGCTTCTGTGGTGCTGGGCATGCTCGCTGCTTTTGCCATGGTGCGCTATAAATCGTTTTTCGGGCGCACCACCTTTTCTGCCCACATTAATGCTCCACTGGTGGTACCGGAAGTGATCACCGGTTTGTCATTGCTGCTTTTCTTTGTGATGTGCGAAAGATTGTTTGGTATGCCTGAGCGTGGCATTTTCACCATCTGGGCAGGTCACACTTCAATCGGCATGGCCTATGCCGCAGTGGTCATTCAGTCTCGCTTGCTGGAAATGGACAAATCGCTTGAAGAAGCGGCCATGGATCTGGGGTGCAAGCCTTTCCAGGTGTTTTATCTTGTTACGTTGCCACTGATCGTTCAGTCAATCATGTCGGCATGGTTACTGACCTTTACCATCTCGCTTGACGATGTGGTGTCAACAGCATTTCTCTCCGGGCCGGGTTCGACGACATTACCTATAGTCATTTTATCCCGGGCACGCCTGGGGCTGAATCCTACCGTGAATGCGATTGCAACGATTACGGTCGCAGTAGTGGCGGTGGGGGTGCTCGCCACAAGTATGTGGTTGAGTCGTCAGGAAAAGATGCGGGCAGCGGAGCAATCTGCGGCGTATCGCGAAGGGATGCAGGTGGTTGAAGCATGAAGGGGGTTGTACGGTCATAGCCGAACGATTTAAACCGATCTGGTTGGGCTGTTGACGATCAGAACTATGTTGTGCAATTTTTAAAAGGAGAGCTCATGTTTAAAATTAAAAAAATAGTGCTTGCTATGGCCTTGGCTTTGCCAATGGTTGCGAGTGCTGAAACTAACGAGGAACTCAAGAGCGAGATCGACTTGCTCAAGGCTCAGGTTAATGAGCTCAGAGCCTTGGTGAAACAACAGGCAGCAGCACCTGCACCTGTTGCAGAGGCTCCTGCACCTGCGGCTACCGTGGATGTAAGTGATTTTAATCAGCTTCAAACCAAAGTTGAGGGACTCATTGACGACAAGGAAGTGACCGGACTTAAAAGTTTGCGCATCACCGGCGGTATCGACCCAACTTATATCAATAACCGCGCCAAAGGAACCTCGTCTTTCGCTTTCCTTAACAATGCAGGTAGTATCAATGGTAGCGGTGAGGTTTTCGGGTATGACAATTCTACCTGGGGAATGGCCTATCTGGATTTCCAGAAAGAAATGGAAGGCGGTACCAAGATGCGCATCACGCTGGCTCCGAGCAAGAGCGCAGGATCAGCGTATAACTGGGGCAATATCGTTCACGAGGCTTACGCTTCGATTCCTCTGTCTGATGCACAAACTCGCTTGCTGGTCGGACAGTTTGCAGATGTGTCGGGTTACCAACCTTGGTTGAACACTTATATCGGTGCCAACTCGATTTACAGCAATCAATTGTTTCCCGGTTACGGCGAATACTTCATTACCAAGAACCTGCTATTTGATTTTACCAACCCCTATTTTTATACCGGCGTCGGGCTCGACCTGACCAGTGGCCCGTGGGAAACCAAGTTGTATCTGGCCAACTTCAATTCGGCGCGTAATGATGTAAATGGCTGTCCGGCTGCAACACAGAGCGTCATAGATACTACAACTACTCCACCGACTGTAACAGTGAGTGGCTCAAACGTTGGCTGCCCTAGCACTAGCCGCAATATTCATCCAACCATCATTTATAACGCGACCTACGCAAAGGAAGAATTTTGGGGTTTTGAATTTACTGGCTATGAAGGGGTAGTCGCCAACCCAGTGGCTGCTACAAATAGCGTTGCGGCTAATAGTCGCTTGGATCAATTCGAGATCGACGGCAATTATACACGCGCTGAATTTAACGGAAATATTCAGTATACGATCGGGCAACAGCAAAATGCTGCCTACAATGGTGGCAATGCCCATTGGTGGGGATTTTCCACCTTGCTTTCACAACGGGTACTACCCCAACTCACGCTGGCAGCTCGCCTAGATTATCTGGCTAATCATACAAATGGCGGCGGCACCTACGCGACGGCTGTGGCCATACCGTCGACAATCGATAACGGTGGGTTAGTCACTTATCTTGGCGACTTCTACAATGGATTTGGTCCTGGGGATCCCAATGCACCTGGCTACGACAAAAACAAGGGAGCCGATCGGTCTTCTCTTACTTTGTCGTCAACCTATCGCTTGACTCCGAATGTCGCGTTTCGTGGAGAGTATCGTTTTGACCACGCAACGACTCCATCGTTTTATTACTGGAACACTCAGTCGTTCAGTCATTCGAACCAGGTTTTCGGTATGCAAACCGTGGTCAATTTTTGATCGCTTAGCGTAGAGTGTTGGTCGGGGCAGAAATGTCCCGACCAATTACAGAATCAAAATTATAATAAATCGCGAATAGAGTTGCCCGAATACACAAATCGGGTACGTTTGACGTTACAAAACAATTCATAGGCTATGGTTCCAGCTCGTTGTGCAATCTCACTGACCGGAACTTGATCACCCCAAAGTTCGACGTGACTACCCAAGTTTGCTTCGGGTAGATCAGTTATATCCACTGTCAGCATGTCCATGGAAACGCGCCCGATCAATCGGGTCAATTTGCCCGCCACTGCGACAGGTGTACCTATTGGAGCAATACGCGGGTAGCCATCGGCATAGCCGCACGCCACGACTCCTACACGAGTAGGGCGCTCGGCAACAAAAGTGCAGCCATACCCTACGGGCTCACCGCTGGCAATATTGCGCACCGAAATGAGTTTGGATTCGAACTGCATGACTGGGCGCAGACGACTTACTGACGGTGATCCAGAGTGTTGTGTTTGATCCTCAATGGGATCGACTCCATACAGCATAATCCCGGGGCGAGCCCAATCTGCGTGAGAAACTGGCCACCCGAGCACACCCGCCGAATTAGACAGGCTAACGGGCGCATTCAGTCCGGCAATTGCACTACGAAAAGTGTTTATTTGATGACGCATGTACTCACTGCCTGCTTCATCTGCACAAGCGAAGTGGCTCATCAATACTATGTTCGCCACATTGGGGTGACTGGCCAGTTTTTCATAGGTTGACCGGTATGCTTCCGGCGATATGCCCACGCGGTGCATGCCGCTATCCATTTTTAACCAGACAGTTACAGGCTGGGGCAATTGGGCATTCATCAGCGCCTCAACCTGCCATAAATGATGTACGACGATCCACAAATTTTGAGAAACGATTTCAGGGAGTTCGGTTGCTTCGAAAAAACCTTCCAGCAACAATATGGGCGAGCTAATTCCAGCTTTGCGGATGACTATTGCTTCTTCAATTGCTGCGACAGCAAACCCGTCCGCTTCATCTTCGAGAGCACAGGCACATTGCACAACACCATGCCCATAAGCGTTGGCCTTGACTACGGCAAGCGCACGACCTCCGTGTAATTCTCTCGCCAGAAGATAGTTATGGCGCAAGGCATCCAAACGGATATGCGCAACGGTCGGGCGACTCATGGGGATATACTGCTCATCGTGCTAAAAGTCCACCGGTCTGTGTTTTTAAATTGTTTGCAGCAGGCTTGGCTTCATAGCGGCTCAAAGCCAAATCATCTGAAGCTATGGCGGGGCGGCGTCTTGCCATCAGATCAGCCAACAACCTTGCCGAGCCACAAGACATGGTCCAGCCCAATGTGCCATGACCGGTATTCAGCCACAAATTATTGAAGCGGGTGCCACCGATGATAGGTGTGCCGTCGGGTGTCATGGGACGTAGCCCGGTCCAGAAAGTCGCGGCCGGGATGTTTCCGCCCACCGGGAAAAGGTCGTTGGCAACCATTTCCAGCGTTTCACGGCGACGCGGATTAAGGCTGAGATCGAAGCCAGATAACTCGGCCATGCCTCCCAAACGGATGCGGTCATCAAAACGGGTAATCGCCACCTTGTAGGTTTCGTCCATAACGGTAGAAATGGGTGAAGCGACTGGATTGGTAATGGGTACGGTTAACGAATACCCTTTAACCGGATAGACCGGAATATCAATACCTAATTTTTTTAGGAGAGGGCGGGAATAGCTCCCAAAGGCGACAACGAAATGATCGGCCAAAATTTGTTCTCCCCCCGTTTCAATACCAGTTATCCGACCGTTTGCATGGACAAGTGACTTAACGGAAGTGTCATATTTGAAAACCACACCTAGCTTCCGTGCTTCCTCCGCGAGTCGGGTAGTAAAGAGTTGGCAATCCCCAGTTTCATCTCCGGGCAGACGCAAGCCGCCCACCAGTTTTTCTTTGACTAGCGCCAGCGCGGGTTCAATCCGTGCACAGCCGTCCCGGTCGAGCAATACATACTGCACGCCACATTCAGCCAGCACAGCAATGTCTTTCCCTGCAGCATCCAACTGCTGTTGGGTTCGAAACACCTGAAGCGTGCCCTGGGTGCGCTGTTCATACTGAATACCTGTATCACTGCGCAATTCGCGCAAGCAGTCCCGACTATATTCGGCTAAGCGCACCATGCGAGACTTATTCAAGTTATAACGTTTGGTTGTACAGTTACGCAACATCATCGATGCCCACTGTAGTTGCCATAAAGAACCATCGGGGGAAATGGAAAGGGGGGCGTGTCGCTGAAAGAGCCATTTAAGGCCTTTGAGTGGAATGCCAGGAGCTGCCCAGGGAGCTGAATATCCCGGAGAAACCTGTCCCGCATTGGCAAAACTGGTTTCCAGCCCGGGGCCTGTCTGGCGATCTACCACGGTGACTTCAAAACCGGCACGGGCCAGATAATACGCACTGGTTACACCGACTACGCCACTTCCAAGAACCACGACTTTCATCGCACACCTCCAGAACTTCAGGGTACCGCAAGATATTCAAATTGGATCGCACAGAGTAGATTTGGATTCTAGATGGATTAATTTAACCATTTGATTAAAATAAACTATTAAATATCTGAATTGCGATCAGGTTTATTTTCTGCCTAAATTGGCTATCTTACAAGAGCCATTTTGATAATTTTGTTAGAGCCATATAGTTACGCAGGAGGGATTTTTGGTACCAGCTAACGACTTGCAAAAGATTTTTCATCGAGGATTAGATTCCTCGCTGAAAGTCAGATAATTCAAACCACAGAGCAAGTTAACGGCAGATTTGGTGATACTTGCCCGGGTTAACGCCTGTCCAGTTTTTGAAGGCGCGGTGAAAGGCACTAGGTTCGGCAAACCCGACGGAATGTGCCACGTCAATGACTTTTGCATTGGGGTGGCTCAGGTAGATGATCGAAAGATCGCGCCGCAAGTTATCCTTGATAAGCTGATAGGACTGCCCCTCCTTGTCCAGCCTGCGTCGCAAGGTCGATTCTGTAGTCATGAAATGCGCCGAAAGTGCCTTAAAGTTAGGCCATCCGGCAGGGGGAATTTCGCGCAGGTGACGGCGTATTTTGGCGGTGAGGCTATCGCTATTGCGATATTTGACCAGGAAATTGGCTGGTGCTCCGCGCAAAAAATCTTTCAAAGTCTGCTCGCTTTGCAAGACCGGCAAGGCTAGATAAGAAGCATCAAACCCGAGGCTGGATTGGGTCGTGTTGTAACGAGTCTCAGAACAAAACAGGACTTTGCATTCGCTGGAATATTCGGGTTCGCCACAGCGAAAATCAGCTTTAATAATTGGAATCCTACGATCCACCAGCCAGCAGGCAAGTCCATGTAGTAGCACAAAATAGGTCGCATAGGTAAACATACGCCGAGGAGATTTCGATTCCTGCAATTGTATTTGTGCGAGGCCCTCATTCAGGCAGAGTTCGCCACTGATGTCATCCAGAATCACTCTAAAAAAACGTAATGCTCTTCTCAACGCCACGTCCAGAGTTTTGCAGTAAATAAGTGTGTGGCATAACAATGAAAAACTGCCGGCTTTCATCGGATGCGAGTCCATGCCGAAGAACTCGTCGTCTAATTCCTTGGATAACAACAGCCACAGAGAAGCAAAATGTTGTGATGAAATACGCGCCTGTGAGGCGTTTAATAAAGTAGGATTGATACCTGCTTCCTTAAGTAATGCATCAGCATTGATGCCTCGCTTTTGGGGTTCCAGCAAAGCCTCTTTGACAAAATAAATTGAAATCGTGCCCTTATCCTGTTTTTCTTCTTTTTTGTGGATTTCACTCATTTATTGTGTGCGCTAAAAACAGATGCTTTCATTTCGTTTTATAAGACGTTGCAAATTACTTCAACTGATTTGATGGATTTCAGCATGGCAACAAGCGAAGCCATATAATAATATATCAATACGAGTAAATGAAACTTACTGATCAGCTAGAAGTTTTAGTGAAGATCCGGAGTGATGCATTCCAACGGACTCCTTAATGGTTGAAAAAAAGGCGCATGAAAACTATACCAACGCACAACAAGCCAACGGGTTACAAGCTCAAGAACAAAGTTCGCTTTGTAACGGCAGCCTCTCTCTTTGATGGACATGATGCCTCAATCAACATCATGAGGCGAATTTTGCAATCAAGCGGCGCTGAGGTCATCCATCTGGCACACAATCGGTCCGTGGGAGAAGTGGTCAATGCAGCCTTGCAGGAAGATGTTCAGGGTATTGCCCTGACCAGTTATCAGGGTGGACACCTTGAATACTTCAAATACATGGTGGATTTGCTGCGCAGTCAAGGCGGCGGGAACATCAAGATATTTGGCGGGGGAGGGGGAGTCATTGTTCCAGAGGAAATTCATGAGCTGCATGATTACGGCGTAACCCGCATTTACTCGCCTGAAGATGGTGCTACGCTCGGCTTGCAGGGCATGATCGATAATGTATTGGAATTGTCGGACTATGATCTTACGCCTGAAGCACCCGATGCTGAAAAGCTGCTCGACATTTTAGCAACCGGTGACCGTAGGCAACTCGCCCGTGCGATCACAGCTCTGGAAAATAATGTCTATGGGGATGAAGTCAAGCTAAAACTGCGTGAAGCAGCGGCGAATCGGGTAGTCCCGGTACTGGGGATCACCGGCACTGGCGGTGCGGGTAAAAGTTCCTTGACTGATGAACTGGTGCTGCGCATGCGCCTCGACCAGAACGACCAGCTTAAATTAGCCATCATCTCGATAGATCCCTCCCGCAAGCGTACCGGCGGAGCCTTGCTGGGAGATCGCATACGCATGAATGCCATTGAACATGAAAACATCTATATGCGCTCAATGGCTACACGCAGCTTTGGAGATATGGGTGGATCTGAAATTTCTCCCTCGCTGCCCGAAGTCATTGCGGCCTGCAAGTTGTCGGGTTTTGATCTGGTTATCGTTGAAACTTCGGGAATCGGCCAGGGTGATGCGGCGATTGTACCTTTTGTTGACCTGTCGCTGTACGTCATGACGCCCGAATTCGGCGCAGCCAGCCAGCTGGAAAAAATCGAAATGCTCGACTTTGCCGATTTTGTTGCGATCAACAAATTTGACCGTAAAGGAGCAGAAGATGCAATGCGGGATGTGCGCAAACAATTCCAGCGCAATCATGAACTGTTTTCCACTCCGACGGAAGAAATGCCGGTATATGGCACACAGGCCAGTCGCTTCAACGACGACGGGGTAACGGCGCTGTATCAATCCATACTGCCCGCGTTGGTGGGAAAAGGGCTTAAGGTCGGAACGGGACGCTTGCCACGGGTAACAGTTAAAGCCTCAACCAGCAGCCGGGCGATTATATCGGCCGACCGGGTCCGCTATCTGGCCGAAATCGCAGACTCGGTGCGCACTTACCACCGGCAAATTGCCAGCCAGTCTCAGCTTGCCCGGGAGCGCCAGTCGCTCAAGATTGCCAGAGGGTTGTTTGAGAAGTGTGGCAAAGACATTGGATCCTTTGCCGAATTGCTTGAACTGAAAGATGCCGAACTGTTACCCGTTTCCAAAAAACTGCTGGAACAATGGCCTCTGACCAAAAAGCTTTATGCGGCGAATGAATATGTCGTCAAACTGCGCGACAAGGAGACCCGTACCAGCCTGATCAGCGAGTCTTTGTCCGGTACCAAAATTCGCAAGGTGTCGCTACCCAACTTCGACGACGAAGGCGAAATCCTCAAGTTTCTGATGCGGGAGAACGTTCCCGGCTCCTTCCCTTTTACTGCCGGAGTATTTGCTTTCAAGCGTGAAGGTGAAGATCCCACCCGGATGTTTGCGGGCGAGGGAGACGCATTCCGCACGAATCGTCGCTTCAAGAAAGTCTCCGAAGGGATGCCCGCGCATCGTCTTTCAACCGCATTTGATTCGGTGACCTTGTATGGCTGTGATCCCGACCTGCGTCCGGACATTTACGGCAAGATCGGTAACTCCGGCGTTTCCATTGCCACGCTGGACGACATGAAGGTGCTCTTTGACGGTTTTGACCTGTGCGCACCCAGTACCTCGGTCTCCCTGACCATCAATGGCCCGGCGCCCATTATTCTGGCCATGTACTTCAATGCCGCGATTGACCAGCAGACTCAGAAATTTCGTTCTGACAATGCCCGCGAACCCACTGAAGATGAAATTGAGAAAATTCAGGAATGGACGCAGTCCACCGTGCGAGGAACGGTACAGGCTGATATTCTGAAAGAAGATCAGGGACAAAATACCTGTATCTTCTCCACTGAATTTGCGCTCAAGATGATGGGGGATATACAGGAATATTTCGTCCACCATCAAGTCAGAAATTTTTATTCGGTGTCCATCTCGGGTTATCACATTGCCGAAGCGGGGGCCAATCCGATCAGTCAGTTAGCCTTCACGCTCAGCAACGGCTTTACTTATGTTGAAGCGTACCTTGCCCGTGGCATGAACATCGACGACTTTGCCCCCAACCTGTCCTTCTTCTTCAGTAACGGGATGGATCCAGAATACTGCGTACTGGGCCGGGTCGCTCGCCGTATCTGGGCGGTTGCGATGAAGAACAAATATGGTGCCAACGAGCGTAGCCAGAAGCTGAAATATCACGTTCAAACCTCCGGCCGCTCCTTGCATGCACAAGAGATGAACTTCAACGATATTCGCACCACGTTACAGGCCTTAATTGCGATTTACGACAATTGTAACAGTCTCCACACCAACGCCTACGACGAGGCGATCACCACCCCGACCGAGGAATC
>Ga0316223_1003471_pt1 | contig 11742 bp, 11 predicted proteins | sample TBH18009metaG_FD_206007 | JGI IMG/M metagenome (GOLD analysis project Ga0316223, IMG submission 206007) | Freshwater microbial communities from Trout Bog Lake, Wisconsin, USA - TBH18009 | ecosystem: Environmental > Aquatic > Freshwater > Lake > Hypolimnion/Profundal zone | place: USA: Wisconsin...
GCGAAGGGAGAGGAGGCTTTCCATCACTCAGCTATCCTACTATTGCCTGGCCCCTTCCGGTGCCCGGAGTCAGGGGGGAAAGCATGCCACGAGGTTCAGGGTCGGACGGATGGAACCCGCGCCGTTTCACGAGCTGGGTGCTGGGGGTTCTGGTCCTCGCGGGGGCGTCCCTGGGCGCCCAGCCCCACCGGAGCTTCGATCCGGAGCGGGACGTGCAGGTCGCGTTCAGGAAGGGCGCCGTGGTCCTGACCGTGCCCGAGGGCGCCCACCTGAAGGCGGCCTTCATGGAGGTCGCCCTGAAACCCGGCACGCCCGGCACCCTGAAGGTCGGGCCCCTGCCCCCTCCCAACGCCAAGGACGAACTGGGCGACGGCATCTGGCATGACCGGGTGGCCATCCCGCTGCACGGCGAGGGGTTGCCGAACCCCGTGGAAGTGGTCGTCACCTACCAGCCCTGTACGGAAGGCGAGGGCGGCATCTGCTTCCAGCCCGCGGACCGCACACTCTCGATCGATCCGGCCGACCTTCCGGCCCTCCACGCCAAGGGGAACGCCGCCGCCCCGGGCGCACCCGGCGCCCCGGTGGCAACCGCCGCGCAGGTCCCCGCCGCCCCGATGGCGATCGCCGCGCCGCCCTCGCGGGAGGCCCAACCCCCCTCCCCAGTCCCGGCGGCGCCCGCCCCGTCACCGGCGGCCCCGCCCTCCGGGGGCGTGCTCTGGCTGTTCCTCGCCGCCTTCGGCTTCGGCCTCCTGGCCTCGCTCACCCCCTGCGTCTACCCCATGATCCCCATCACCATGGCCATCATCGGCGCCACCAGCCGCACGGGGCCGGGGCAAGCCGAAGGGGCCGGCAAGGGCAGGGGGTTCGCCCTCTCCCTGACGCTGGTGCTGGGCATGGCCGTGACCTACACCTCCCTGGGGGTGGCCGCCGCCCGCACCGGCGCGGCCTTCGGGGCCTTCGCCCAGGCCCCGGGTTTCCTCATTCCCGTCTCCCTCCTGTTCGGCCTGTTCGCCCTGAGCCTCCTGGGCGCCTTCGAGCTCAACCTGCCCCAGGGCCTGCAGGCCCGCCTCCAGGGCGGCCCCCGGAAGGGGTTCGCCGGCGCGTTCCTCATGGGCCTGGTCCTCGGGCCGCTGTCGGCCCCCTGCGTCGGTCCCTTCATCGGCACGGTCCTCGTCGCCATCGCCAAGGACGGCCGGGTGCTCCTGGGCGCGGCCGAGCTGTTCACCTTCGCCCTGGGCATGGGCGTGCTGTTCATGGTCGTGGGCACCTTCTCCGCCGCCCTGCCGCGGTCAGGCAACTGGCTGATCCGCCTCAAGCAGGTCATGGGCCTGGTGGTCCTGGGCTTCGCCGTCTGGAACGTCCGGCAGGTGGTGCCGGAATGGCTCCTGCTCTCCCTGTGGTCCGTCACGCTGCTGGTGGCCGCGCCCCTCGCGGGGGCCTTCGAGCCCGCCGCGGAACTGGCCGCCGGGGTGCGCAAGGGCCTGGGCGTGCTGGCCCTGGCCCTGGGCGTCCTGCTCGGCGTCCGGGCCGTGGAGACGGGCCTGGGCTTCAACCTCCTGCCCCGGGGCGGGGCCCCCGCAGGTCCCGCCCCGTCCGCCCCCGGCGCCTGGCTGGCGCAGGACCTGGAAGGCGCTCTCGCCAAGGCCGACGGCCGGATGGTCCTGGTGGACACCTATGCGGACTGGTGCGCCGAGTGCAAGGAACTGGACGCGCACACCTGGCCGGATCCCGAGGTCGCCGCCTGGATCCAGGCGCACGCGGTGGCCGTGCGGATCGACACCTTCAAGGTGCGCAAGGACCTCGGGCATCGTTTCGGGATCCTCGGCTACCCGACCGTGCTGCTTCTGGATGGGAACGGCAGGGAGCTGCGGCGGTCCATCGGGTATCTGAAGCCCAAGGACATGCTTGCCTTCCTGAAGGGGTGAGCGAAACATTCCAGTGTTTTTGAGTTATAATTGTATATTTGCTCAAAACGCAAAAAGCTGCCACGCTTTTCACTGGAGCCTGCCATGAGCATCCTGACCAAGGCGAAACCCAAGCCCCCGAAGGCCCTCGCGGCCGACGGTGAAGCATCCGCGCTGCAGCGGGGCGGGCGTCCTAAACTGTTCGAGGAACCCACGGTCCGCCTCAACCTGTCCCTCCCCGAGCAGACCGCCAAGATCTTCCGGCACCTCGCCGTGGAGGAGGGCCTCAGCCTTTCCCAGCTGGTCGATGGGTGGGTCCGAAAGGCCGAAATGGATCATGCCCTGGCCCGGGGAAGCAAGGCCCTCCTGGAAGGCCGGGTGGTCGACCAGACCGAAGCCGAAAAGAGGCTCGCGCGATGGGGGTGAGAATTACCGCCACGCCGCCCATGAACTTGGCCAGCGCGTCACACGAGCGACCCGCGGATTGCGGTCCTACCCCAGACAAGGCCGGATGGTGCCTGAATACCAGGAACCTCACCTACGGGAACTGATCATAGGGCCGCTCCGAATCCTCTACACACTCGCAGATCCCATGCGCATCACCATCCTTGCCTGCGTCCGTTCCGAGCGCCCCTTGGACCCGGAACCCAAGCTCCCTGAGGGCTATTGACCCAGATACTTCTCAAGGGTCCGCTCCAGCATCGCCCCATGGAGATCCCCGCCATTGGCCACGATCCGGCTGTCCGGCCCCACCAGCACCGGCTTGGGTATGCTCTTGACGCCGAAGGCCTCGCTGAGGGGGTGCTTGAAGCCGCCCTCGAGGAAGGTGTGCTTCCAGGGCATGGGGGTCGCCGGGCGCTGGCGGTAGGGGGCGATGTGCTCCACCCTCCGGTCGAAGGACAGGCTGAGGATCTCCAGGCCCCGGTCCTTGAAGCGGGCGTAGGCGGCGTGCAGGGCGGGCATCTCGACGGCGCAGTCCGGGCACCAGGTGGCCCAGAAGTCGATGAGCACGTAGCGCCCCTTGAAGGAGCCCGGCGTGAACCGGACGGCGGGATCGGTCAGGGACGGCACGTCGAAGGGCGGCACCAGCTCGCCCACGGCGGTCTTGCGCTCGGAGGCGAGGCGCTCGTTGGCCTTCACGGCTTCCGGGGAGCGCGGGAAGGCCTTCTGGAGGGCGTCGAAGGCCGGCCTCCAGGCCGCCTCGGGGCGGGTGTCGATCAATTCGGTGAAATGCTCGTAGAGGAGGTAGGCCCGCACCTCGGGGTCGGGGAACGCCGCCCGGGCCTGGGCGAGGTAGGGACCGGCCAGATCGGAGGCCCAGCCCTCCAGGCTCAGGATCAGGCTCCGGTCCAGCGCCCAGCCCTGGAAGATGGCCGGGACCTCGCTGAACGTCTGGGCCAGCAGCTCGGGGGATGGCGTCTCCCTGGCCAGCCGGAGCAGGTAGAGTTGGCTCACGATGAGGGCCTGCCGCACCGCGGGACGGGTTTCCGAGGCGAGACGCGCCGCGAGGGCGGCCACGTCCTTGCCGACGTCGCCCTTGAAGTCCTTGCTGTTATGGCCGGCCTCGATGAACGCGGTCCGGGCCTGCAGCACCGCCTCGCCCCTGGCCTTCGCGCCGCGGAGGACCGCCGACTCCTGCTCCCGGGCCTCGGCGGGGGAGCCCGGCGCGGGCTGGGCCGGGACGGGGAGACTGAACGCCAACAGCAGGACAGGAAGCGCGAACTTCTTCATGGGTGCTCCGGAGTTCCGATCAGCATACCTCAGAGCGCCGGCGGGGTCTCGGCCCTCAGGCCCGCCAGGGCCTCCGCGGTCCGGCTCAGGTACCAGGTGAGGCCCCGGCCGTCGAGCCTCCGGATCCGGGCCCCGGGCAGGCGCCGGGCCAGTTCGGCCTCGTGGCGCCGGGTGAAGCGGTAGGGCTCCGAGGGCAGCAGCACCAGCTCCGGGGCCAGGGCCTCCAGGTCGGCGTCGGTCAGCACGGGGTAGCGGTCCGGCCCGATGGGCGTCATCCCGGCCTGGCGCACCAGGTCGGCCACGTAGGTGCCCGGTCCGGTGCTCATCCAGGGATCCTTCCAGATCAGGACGAGGGTGCGCGGGCCCTTCGGGGGCCTGGGCCTGATCAGCGCCTTGAGGGCGGCGGCCTGTGCCCGGGCGGGGCCGGGCGCGCCCACGGCGTCCCCCAGGGCCGCCAGCGCGGCCAGGCAGTCCTTCACGGAGCGCACCTCGAGGACCAGCAGCCGCAGGCCGGCCGCGGCCAGGGCCTGGGCGGCCTCGAGGGTGTTCTCGTCCCGCTCGAGGATCACGAGGTCGGGGCGCAGGGCGACGATCATCGCGACGTCGGGGTTCTTGGTGCCGCCCACGGCGGGCACGGAGGCCCGGATCCAGGGGGGCTCCACGCAGAACGAGGTGCGCGCCGCCAGCCGCGAGGCGAGGCCCCACCGCACCAGGAGCTCGGTGACGCTGGGCACCAGGGAGACGATGCGCATGGGGCCGGCCGGAGGCGCCGGAGAGGGCGGATCCGCGGCCCCCGGGGTCCTCGACGGCGCGGCCTCGATCAGCCGCAGCCCGGTGTGCGGATCGGGGTTCCGCCCCAGGCCCGTGGGGCAGAGGGGCCGCAGGGAACAACCGCCGCAGTCCGGCTTGCGGGCGGCGCACACCCGGCGCCCGTGGAAGATCAGCTGGTGGTGGAGGTCGATCCAGACCGCTTCGGGAAACAGGCGGCAGAGGTCCGCCTCCACCTTCTCGGGCGTGGCCGCCGCCGAAAGCCCCAGGCGGCGGGCCACCCGGAAGATGTGGGTGTCCACGGCCAGGGCCGGCACGGCGAAGGCGTTGGCCAGGACGACGTTGGCGGTCTTCTGGCCCACCCCCGGCAGCCGCGCCAGGGCCTCGCGGTCCCCCGGCACCTGGCCGCCATGGCGTTCCGTCAGGGCCATGCCCAGGCCCAGCAGGCTCTTGGCCTTGTTCCTGAAGAAGCCCGTGGGGCGGATGAGCGCCTCCACCTCGGCCAGGTCCGCGGCGGCGAGGCTGGCGGCGTCCGGGTAGCGCGCGAAGAGCGCGGGCGTGGTGACGTTGACCCGGGCGTCGGTGCACTGGGCGCTGAGGATCGTGGCCACCACCAGCTGGAAGGGATCCCGGTGATCCAGGGCGCAGCGGGCGTCGGGGTAGGCCCGGTTCAGCCCGGCGAGGAGCTCCGCCACGGGCGGGGAGGGACGGGCCTTCGCGGCGCGGGCCATGGTCCCGGCCCGGCCCTACTGCCCGGCCGGGTCGGCCAGGGCCGCGGCCCGGCTGGCGCGCCAGATCACCAGGAGCTGGTCCAGGAGGGCGCCGAACGCGTCCAGCTGGATGGCGTTGGGGCCGTCGCTCAGGGCCTTGGAGGGATCCTCGTGGACCTCGAAGAAGAACCCGTCGACCGCCGTGGCCGCGGCCCGCGCCAGCGTCGGGATCATCTCCCGGGCGCCCCCGGTGCTGGCGCCCAGGGCGCCGGGCTTCTGCACGCTGTGGGTCGCGTCGAAGATGACGGGAGCGCCCGTGCGGCGCAGGTGGGGGAAGCCCTGGAAGTCCACCACCAGGTTGCCGTAGCCGAAGGAGGAGCCGCGCTCGGTCACCCACACGGGCCCGTGGCCCGCCACCGTGCGCACCTTCTGCACGGCGTGGGTGAGGTCCCAGGGGGCCAGGAACTGCCCCTTCTTGATGTTCACGGGGCGGCCCGTGGCGGCGGCGGCCAGGAGGAGGTCCGTCTGCCGGCAGAGGAAGGCCGGGATCTGCAGGACGTCCACGGCCGCGGCCGCCGGCGCGCACTGCGCGGATTCGTGCACGTCCGTGAGCACGGGCACCCCGTGCCGGGCCCGGACCTCGGCCAGGATGTCCAGGCCGGCCTCCATGTCGCCGCCCCGGTAGCTGCCCAGGGACGTGCGGTTGGCCTTGTCGAAGCTCGCCTTGAACAGGAAGGGGATGCCCCGGCTTGCCGTCATCTCCTTCAGTCTGGCGGCCAGGAAGTGGCTGTGCTCCCGCGACTCGATGACGCAGGGCCCCGCGATGAGGAAGAAGCTGCGGTCCGTGTGGGGGTGCTGGAAATCCATGGGGGCCTCGTGTCTGAAAAGTATAGGACGCATCTGTCACACTAGGGCTTCGAGAGGCGGGGGATGACCAAAAAGCTCATGAGCGACGACCTGAACCGACGGCTGGTCGCCGCGCTCCAGAAGGAGGGGCGCATCAGCCACGCGGAACTGGCCGAGCGCATGGGCGTGAGCCGCCCGACCATCATCGACCGGGTCAAGCGCCTGGAGGCCGAGGGCGTCGTCAGCGGCTACAGCGCCAACGTCAGCCCCGCTTCCGTGCTCAAGCCCTGCGTGGCCTTCGTGGCCGTGCGCTACGAGTCCGGCAACGACGACGCCCTGGAGGACCGGTTCATCCAGGCCCTGGAGCAGGAGCCCGACGTCCTCGCCGCCTACAGCACCGCCGGGGAGGACAGCCTGCTCCTGAAGCTCGTGGCCGAATCCCCCATGGGCCTGCATGACCGGCTCCGGCGCATCAAGGGCCTAGGCCCCCACGTGACCACCCGCACCACCGTGGTCCTCAAGACCTACTTCGAGAAGAACGGCCCCTCGCCCTTCGACCCGGACACCCCGGAGGACTAGCCATGCCGCCCAAGACGACCGCGCTCCTGTTCATCGACGTGCAGAAGGCCTGGGACGATCCCGCCTGGGGCGCCCGCAACAACCCCGGCGCCGAGGGCGTCCTGGCCGACCTGGCCGCGGCCTTCCGCCGCTCCGGCCTGGACGTGCTCCACAGCCGGCACGACGCCCGGGATCCCGGCTCCCCCCTGCATGCCGGGGAACCGGGCCATGCCTTCAAGCCCGAAGCCGCGCCCCTGGAGGGCGAGCCGGTCTTCCCCAAGTCCGCGCACTCGGCCTTCGCGGGCACGGGCCTGGAGGCCCACCTGCGCGCCCGCGGCATCGACCGGCTCGTCATCGCCGGCTTCACGACCACCCGGTGCGTGTCCTCGACCGCGAGGGCGGCCTGCGATCTCGGCTTCAAGTGCGTCGTCGTCCGGGACGCCTGCGTCTCCTTCGACCTGGAAGGCACCGACGGCGGCTCCATCCCGGCCCAGACCCTCCACGACGTGGGCCTGGCCGAGCTGCACGGCGAGTTCGCCATGGTGCTGCCCGCCGAGGCCATCCTCCAGCTGCTGAAGTGACGATCCGCGCCCGGAAGGCGTCGTAGATGGACGCGCCGCTCCTCCTGGCCCTGGCCAACGGCCGAATGCTGGCCGGAGAACCCGCCATCCAGGGCGTCTGGGCCTCGCACCGGGCCCTCGCCTTGCTGTGGGCTCCGGACCGGCGCGGCGGGGTCGGGCCCGGGACGGCGTGGGTCTTCCTCCTCAACCCCTCGCCCGAACTCTGGCTGCTCCATGAGAAGGACGAGGCCTACCTGCACCTGAAGGCCGAGGCCAAGGGCGACGCGACCCGCCGCTGGGCGGTGGAACTCAAGGGCACCCGCCTCGCCGCCGTCGAGGGCGATCCGCGCGAGCGCTGGCTGGGGCTGGTCCTCCGGCGGCGGGTCATCACCGGCCGGGTGGAGGCGGCCCGCCTGGCCTTCCAGGCCATTCCCGGGCGCGCCGGCCTGCGCCTGGACGGCCTGGATCTGAACCCCGTCCGCTTCGGCCTTGGCCAGCTGTTCGCGCCCGGAGCCCCCGCGCCATTGGGCGAGCCGCCGCCCTACCGGCGCTGGCTGGAACGGTTCGGGGACCAGTTCCCCGCCGCCCTGTCCGGCACCCTGCCCGAGGTCCTGCCCGGGGAGGGGGACCTGGCCGCCCGCCACCGGGCCTGGTCCCTGGAGCGCGCGGCCCGGCTCATCCTCGCCCCCCGCACGGCCGGCGTTGACCGCAAACTGGTGGCCGAGCGCAAGCGCCTGGAACGCTACCAGCAGGCGCTGGCCTCCGATGCCCTGCGCCACACGAAGACCCTGGAACTCAAGGGCCCCGCCCAGGCGCTGGCCGCCGAGCTGTACCGGCTCAAGGGCGCGGCGGGGGAAGTCGAGTTCCTGGACGGCACGCGCCTCGTCCTGCCCGAGGGCGAAAGGGCCGAGGACACGGCCCAGCGCTGGTTCACGGCCGTCAAGCGCGCCGCCCGCGGCCTGGACCGCGTGGCGGAACTGGACCGCGAACTGCAGCGCGGGCTCCGGGAACTGGAACGCCGGGAAGCCCACAAGGAAGCCGAACCGCCCCTCCCCGCGCCCCGGCGCGGTCAGCCCTCAAGGAAGCCCATGGAGAAGCCCGAGAAGCGCAAGGACGTCAGAGCCGACGGCAAAGGCAAGGCCTTCCGCAGCGTCATGGTCGAAGGCTTCGAGGTGCTCATCGGCAAGGGCGACGCCGACAACGACCAGCTCACCTTCAAGGTCGCCGCCCCTCTGGATCTGTGGCTCCACGTCGCCAACAGCCCCGGGAGCCACGTGATCATCCGCAATCCCGAGCGCATCGCCGACCTGCCCCGGAACGTCATCGAGCGCGCCGCGGAGCTCGCGGCCTTCTTCAGCAAGGCGCGGGACGGCGGCAAGGTGGAGGTCCACTACTGCCGCGCCGCCGACGTCTCCAAGCCCCGGGGCTTCGCGCCGGGCAAGGTGATGCTCAAGCAGTGGAAGAGCCTGCGGGTCTATCCCAGGGAATAGCCCGCTGGCCAGCGACTGTCCAGAACGCCTAGCCGATCTCGATGTCGCGCAGTTCCTTGCCGGGCTTGAAGCGGATGCTGCGGCCCTTCGGGATGTCGACACTGGCGCCGGTCTTGATGTTGCGGCCCATGCCCCGCTTGCGGGGCCGCGGCTCGAACACGCCGAAGCCGCGGATTTCGATGCGCTGTCCATCCAGAAGGGCCTTCTTCATGCGTTCCGTCAGCAGGTCCACCACCTGCAGGGCGGTGGCCTTGGCGACGTGGGTGGACGGCAGCGCGTTCATGAGGGCGGTGGCGATATCGATCTTTATCATGAATACCTCAGCCTTCAGGGAGATGGATGGATGTAAGTTTACTTACAAGAGCACCTGGGGGTGCAACATTAATATCAGGTGAGAGATGACAAAGGAAGGTTCGATCCCGCCCCGAACCTTTTTCCCGGCCGGGGGCGCGGTCCGGGGTCGGGGAAAGGTATGATGCGCAAAGGCAATCCTTGCCCGATGGAGTTCCGCGAGTGGAAGAATTCAACCTATTCCTGGCCAAGACCATGTCGGCCCTCAAGCATCCCCAGGAGCGCAAACGCGCGCTGGCGCTGCTCACCCGCTGGACGGGCGCCTGGTCGGGTCCGAAGCGCAACGTCACCTGCGCGTTTTCCAACCACGGGGCCTTCCTCCAGTTCAACCAGCTCATCGGCACCACCTGGTCCCACGTGTTCACCTTCCATGCCGCCCACCGCCACGGCCTCTCCCTCCGGGGACCCGACACCGACCGCACCCGCAAGTCCCACAAGCGCCGCGGCAACCCCATGGACCGGGAGGGGCTGGACGCCGTCTTCGAAGCCTGGTCCGCCCATCCCGCAGCCCGGCCGGCGGGCAACGCCATCGAGCTGTTCCTGGAAGAGGCCGCCGACGACGTCTGGGAGGCCTGCCTGGAGGAGGTCCTGAGACTCCTGTAGCTCAGCCGCCGATATGGAACATCTCGATGCGGCGAAGGGAGGCCGTGCCTTCGGTGCGGCGTTCCGAATAGCGGTCCTCTCGGCGCTTCCAGGCGCTGCCCACCAGGGCCGCCAGATCCCGGTCGGAACCGCCCGACCGCAGGAAGGTCTTCAGGTCCAACCCCTCCTCGGCGAAGAGGCAGGTGTAGAGGGAGCCTTCCGCCGACAGGCGGGCCCGGTCGCAGCCCGCGCAGAAGGGCTCCGTGACCGAGGCGATGACGCCGACCTCCCCGCGGCCGTCCTGGTAGCGCCAGTGCTGGGCGACGCAGTTGGGGGCCTCAGCGTGATAGCGCGCCAGGGGCCAGCGGGCGCCGAGCCTCGCGATGATCTCCCGGGCCGGCACCACCTGTTCCAGGCGCCAGCCATTGCCGGTGCCCACATCCATGTACTCGATGAAGCGCAGGACATGCCCCTCGTTGCGGGCGAACTCGGCCAGGGGCAGGATGTCGTCCTCGTTGACGCCCCGCTTCAGGACGCAGTTCAGCTTGAGGCCGGTGAACCCCGCGGCCCGGGCGGCCTCCAGTCCCTCCAGGACCCGGTCCAGGGTCACCGGGGTGTCGGCCAGGGTCTTGAAGCGTTCGGGGTCCAGCGTGTCCAGGCTCACCGTCAACCGGTGCAGGCCCGCCTCCCGCAGGGGGCGGGCCAGGGGCCCCAGCAGGGACCCGTTGGTCGTGAGGGCCAGCTCCCGGAGGCCGGGGACCCGCGCCAACTGGGCAACCAGTGCCGGCAGATCCTGCCGGAGCAGGGGCTCACCACCGGTAAGCCGCACCTTTTCAACCCCCATCCCCACAAAAATCCCCACGAGACGGGTGATTTCCTCGAAACTGAGAATCTCCTTCTTTTCCAGGAAGGGGAAAGCCGCCCCGAATTTATCCCTGGGCATGCAGTAGGGGCAACGGAAGTTGCATCGGTCCGTGACCGAGACGCGAAGGGCCTTCATGGGCCTGTTGAGGAGATCAAGCACCGCCATGGTCTCAGATTACGTCAAACTTCCTCCCCCCTTCGGGCAAAATAGAAGTTCATCTTTGGATTCGACATGGCCTTTTTTTCACGCTTCTTCTCCACCCCTGAGCGCGCCCCGCTTCCCACACTGGAAGAACTCCTGGGAGCCAGGAGTCTGACGGCGGATCTCCCCGAGCTGGCCCCCCTGAAGGCCGATTTCCTCGCCCTCAACGCCGCCGAGCGCGCCCACTGGGCTGATGCCATCGCCGACCTCCTTGGGCACGGGTGGCCGCTGCCGCCGGTCTGGCTCGACGCCCAGTACGAGCTGGCCCCGGAGCTGGTCCCCAGCTGGGTCGCCGAGAAGGAGGGCCTGTACGCGAAACCCGTCTTCGAGGGCCTGTCCATCCGGATCCGCGCCTGTGGGCAAGTCATGCCGGCCGCATGGCTCGCCATCTGGGGCGTCACCGCGGCCGAAGTCACCGACCGCGCCCTGGAGCAGCTGCTGGAACATTCCAAGGGCGTCGCCTTCCAGCGCCTGCCTTCGGGCATCTACCAGGGGCGGTTCCCGGACGGCTTCAGCGCCAGCCGCATGCTCCTGCCGGAACTCTGGCGCGGCCTGTTCCCCGGGCAGAACACCTTCGTGGCCGTCCCTTCCCGGGACACGCTGCTCGTCTCCCCCCAGGTGCTCCTGCCCAAGCTGGTCGACGCGGTGGTCAAGGATCTGGCGGGGCCGGGGCCCCGGCTCCTGGCCACGATCTTCCAGCAGATCGACGACAAATTCATGCCGGCCAATCTCCAGGATCCCCACCCCATCGCCCAGCCCCAGCGCGAACTGCGCCAGGCCGACCTGCTGGACGCCTATCGCGCCCAGGAAGCCGAGCTCACCTCGGACCTGGGCGTCCCCGCGCCCGTTGGCGTCCTCAAGACCCAGCAGGGCCGGTCCGTGAGCATGGCCACCTGGCTGGAAGGCCAGCCCACGCTGCTGCCCGAGACCGATCTGGTCGGTTTCGTCGCCCGGAACGGGCAGCCCCTGGGCCTCTATTTCAGCCGGACCCTCCCGCGCATCAACGAACTGCGCGGCAGCCTCGTCGAGATCTGGGGGCCCCGCCGGGTGCGCTACGAAGGCTTCCCCACGGTCGCCCAGCTTGAGCGCCTGGAATGTTTTGCCGATGGCGACCAGATGGCCGGGATCTTCAAGGCCGCCCAGGCGCCCGCGCAGCGGGCGCAGCCCGGCGCCTAC
>Ga0316223_1003472_pt1 | contig 11734 bp, 18 predicted proteins | sample TBH18009metaG_FD_206007 | JGI IMG/M metagenome (GOLD analysis project Ga0316223, IMG submission 206007) | Freshwater microbial communities from Trout Bog Lake, Wisconsin, USA - TBH18009 | ecosystem: Environmental > Aquatic > Freshwater > Lake > Hypolimnion/Profundal zone | place: USA: Wisconsin...
GTTTTCATCAACATACCTTTGCGCCTTCTCGTTTAATTTTACACCAAGATAGACGTGACTGCGACTGCCATTGGTTCTATCTAAAGCAGTTTGAATACCATGCTCTTGAGTTGCCGCCCAAAAACGACGCTTGAATGCTAATTCTGTGCCGTAAGGTATGTTCTTCCTTGTGGCCCAATGTTTGTAGCAAGCAAAGACATCATCTTTGTTTACCTTAGCCTCTGGTTCAAACACCAATACTTCTTCAACAAACGAGCCGATTGGATTACCCAGATCAGACATCAACTCTAACAAGTCTTTACCGGACTGAGGTTGTAGGAAGTGACCACCGCGAGCTAGTCTGCGCTCTAAACCTTCCATCGCCCAGTTAAAGATGCCCGACAACTCTTTAGACAACTTGTGTGACAGGTCGGTATCTTCTTTGTCATAGAACGATTTAGTCATCTTGAGCACAATCATACGGCCGGTGAGCGCGTTGGAGTTCTCAGTTAACTGTAATGCCTCGTTACTGTAAATAACAATACGAGTAGGCAGATAACCATTCCAAGCTTCTTTGTTTTTCCGGTTGACAGTAATGGTATCGCCCCCCACAATACGAAGGAGCTGAGATACAACAGCAGATCTATTTCGTTCAGGTGCTCTTGCGTCAGTAAAAGAAGCGAGGAGCTTACCAAGCCAAGGCTGCAAACCAAAGGAATCACAAAGTTCTCCTAATTCTGGTGCTACTGTGTTGTGTTGCCCTAACAGGTCAACTAGCACCTTGTTGATTGTGCCTTTGCCAGAGCGACGTGGGCCAATCAGGTTAAAAAATTTCTGCTGACGAGTATCTCCGCTGATGATATACCCGAACATTTCTTGTAGTGTGTCTTTAGACTCTTGGTCATCAGGCCACACAGAGTCAAGGAATTTGTACCATGTTGGGCACTGTGCCTGCTCATCATAATCAAACGGCAATGAGTTTTGTGTAAAGAAACCCAATGAGTGTGGTATAAGCACCCTGTCTTCAAGGTGGAAGATGCCGTTAGCCAAACTAATGAGTTTAGAGGCATCGGGTTTATTAAACCGATAGTCTTCCAACCAAATCGGGGGGCGTGTGTTTTGGTGATTAGGCAAGTGCACGATGGACTTCACCGCATCAATCGCGGCAGAGACGCTGGCTGGCGCTGGATTAAATGGCGCGAGCTCACCCTTCTTGGCAGTCTTCTTGCACCGGTCTAAAAACTTATACAGAGCTGAGCGGATAGTCGCTTCTTCAATAATCTCATAGTGCGTCTTAGAGTGCACGAAAAAATCATCGGCATAGTGAACTAGACTGAACCCCTCTTCGGTGGTGTAGAAGTTGTCCAGAAAGGTACGGGCGTGGTTCATCGCACCTTGATCAAGAATGATCTCACCGCGATCTAATGCCTCTTGCCTTTTCTGTTGGTTGATCTTAAAGATCAGACTGCGCAGGGTTGCGCCTGATCCCTTAAACGTCTGCCACTTTTTATCGCACTGGTTGGGTGTGTAGTTAGCCACTGAGCCATCACCATAAGACCAACGATCCCACAGCTCTAGAGCCTCATAGTCGCCACCAAACTGGTGGTGTAGTGCCATCCCCACTGAGAGCCAATCTGTGTAGCCACAGTGCGGATCCATGTTGGCTAGAATCTCTGTCTCAACTCTATGGATGTCATAGTTAGGCACCGGTGGGGTATAGTCCGCAAACGCATCGCCAGTTCTGCGGATCTCGCGCTCAGGAATAACAGCAGTCAAATCCTGCTCATTGGCAGGAATTGCGCCTGAGAGGATGTTACCTGTCACAGTAAAGTAACGACCGCGTGGGTAGAACTCCAAGCCTTTGTCGTGGTCAACGTGGGCAGACTGCATCAGGGCGCGGGTGAAGATCTTGACCCCTGTGCCTGATGGGGAGACTTCCATGTAGCCTTGAACCGATTGAGCAATTTGCTGCAGTGCAGCATCGGTGAAAACGCTTGATGTGACATCATAGCAGTCATCCAAGTCAATGCCTACGAGATTGTCATGATCGCTAAATACGAATCCGACCCCATCAAAGCGGGTGGGGTTGGCTTCATAGGCAGCTTGGACAGTCAGAAAGTCTGCCCATGTTGTCTCATCTGTTGAACTGGCAGATTGCCCGTTTGCCTGTGTGGGCAGTTTTGACCAGCGTTTAGTGTTTTCATCACCAATTTCGACAAAACGCCACAGAACCCATCTTGGGGTTCGTTTAAGTTCCATGGGAATGTTGTCAAAAAGGACGGGGAGTGCAGTGGGTTTTGTATTTATCATCTTCATTCAGTAATACTAATGCAAAAATGGCGTGATTGTCTTATATCTTTTAGTTATATGGTATATAACCAAAAGTTTGGATTGTCAGGGTTGTCAGGGTATGGTCCAAAAATTGTCATGGTATAGATGATAATCATTCCTATTTGAGAACCAAGAATCAATGACTTACAAACAAATTGTCATAGTAGTCATAGTAGTCACCCTCTAAACGTATTATTTTTATTATTTTTAAAAAAGAAAATAAATTTATACGGATAAAAGTGAAATATACCCTGACTACTGTGACTACTGTGACAAAATCTCCTTGGCTTTGTTCACAAACCGCTCTACGTTGACATTTTCCCTCACTTCAAACAGGTGATAGGTGGTGTCATCGTAGTTTGTACCGATGCCGTATGACATAGGGCGGTTAGGAAGGTTCCATTTGGCTACCTCAAAATCCTTGACGGGAAGCAGATGAACCGGAAAGCCACGATAGTTCCAGCTGTCGGTCAGCATTTGAGCCACATCGCCATCGTAAGTGGCTTTACATGATGGTTTACCCACAGCTCGCCAAATCCGTCTTGGGATACAGATAAAGGAAGGAGCAGCAAACAGCCTAGAAGGGTCAAGGTGGTTCGATGCCTGCTCGTTACCTACCAAACTACCACCAGCTGCCATAGTGATGCAGTGGTTGATTTTTTGGACATCAAGGGGGATGCAGTCAATATCAAAGAATACCAATACATCAAGGTCATCTCTGGTGTTAATTACCCAGTCCATCCATTCGCCGTGATCTAGACCATGAATCTTGTGCTGAACCATTGGAATGCCAAAGTGATCCATCACCTTCTTTTGGTATTCCACCACTCTGGGGTCGATGTTATCCCAATACAGGGAAAAGATACCCGCTCTTAGTTCCATGCTCATTCTGCCACCTCATAGCCCAGTTGTTTGACCATCTTGTATGACCATTTACGGAAAAACTCACGATGTTCTGAATCTTGTGGGTCGTTCTCATCCCAGACCGATTGGACAACAAAGTTACCAGCATAGTCATAAAATTCAATCTGCATTAGATTGCCGTCTTTGTCATATACATCTGTTGGTATTACGTTCATTGTCTATCGCTCCTTGCTAAGCCACCGCTAAAAATGTATGTGCCGGTGTGTGTTAATCTTGCCCATGGGGCAGCCCAAATTCTAAAGCCATTCTCTCTTGCCAAATCACAGAAGTGATAATCTTCTGACAAATAACGATTATCATCGGGGGAGATACTTGTGTCAAAAATATTGGCAATCAGAGTTCCCACGTCTTGTGGATTTACAACAGTGAACATATCGTTGGAATATTTGGGCGCGACCTCGGTCAATTTAGAAATGACTTTGCGTTGGATTAACATAAACCCCGTACCGCCTTTTTCAATCTCAATAGGTTCGTTAATTTTTCCAGTTGCATCTTTTTTGCCGATGGTGTTGACTACAAACGAGCCAGTATATTCATGCAGTTTGTCAGCAGGCACTCCTCGACCTACCGCGGCATGGACTTCATGCCAGTTGATTTCTTTCTTGGGGTAAATACCGCAGATCACATCCGCATTACTTCTCACCATTTGCACGATGTCGTATGGTTGCCAGCTGATATCTGCATCAATAAACATCAGATGAGTGCAGTCTGATTTTAGGAAATCATGCGCTAATCTATTACGAGCTCGAGTAATTAACGATTCATTGAGCATCATTGAGAAGTTCATCTCAATGCCATTTTGTGCTAACACAGATGGGGTAGATGTTAAGTTGATGGCATAAGTGCCTGTGCACATACCACCATACATCGGAGTTGCTACGAAGATTTTCGGTTTTTTGTCCATGGATAATTTCCTTGATAATGTTGTAGGGTTGTTTCGTTGCCTTTTAAATGCATCGCTTCATGATGGGGTCTGACTCGATAGTTAATGGTATGCTCTCCATTACAGTCAAATTCAGGTAATACTTCAGCCATCTTATTATAAAACAGTCTGTCCATATAAAACGATGAGCCAAAGAATTCATGTGAGTGTCGCATTAGATATTTGCGCTTAAAGCAATAGCAATTGGTATCGACAAAATTGTGGTTGGGTGGAAATACAGATTGCCAAATACCCAAACTCTCACAGTTATCCGCGATTACAAAAGTGCCATCTTGTCGCACAATGTTGCGTAAACTGTATGCCCATTGCAGATCACGCTCTTGGATAAAGTTAACTAAGCGCTCAACATGGTTGGGCTCAAACCAGTTATCTTCATCCAAAAACAAAATGTAATCTGCATTGGTTAGCATTGGAAAAGCCGCATAAACGCGATGCCCGTTGTAACCACCGCTACCAGTATTCTCAGGCAACAAAATGGTTCTACCGTTCTCATACACTTTAAACTCATTGTCTACGCGCCCATCACATACAATCAGATGTTCGGTAGGAATGGTTTGGTTCTTAACGCTATCAATGGCTTGTTGCAGATGCTTTGTGCCAATCGTCGGGGTAATAACTTGAATGCGCATTAGTCCTCCATTTTCTTTGCGCTGTCTTTTACTCTTGTGGCCCGTTCTTCCCAATTATCTTGAGTTCCGTAGTCACCTCTGCTTGCCCTCATGCGCTCATTGAACCTAAACTCAGGTTCTACTTTGAGCCATTCTTGGAAAGCCTCTTTATACTCCATGTATTCATCGTTGACAACAAACAACGGATGATTCATGCCCGCGATGTCCACACAGGCAACATAGTCGGAAGAAGGTATCCATTTTGGTTTTGAAATTGAAACGGATTGAGACCTAACCCCCCTACCTATGCCCATTTTGTTTCGAGCTCGAATAAAACGATCATAGGCTCTCTGCTGTTCGTCATTTAATTGTAATAATTTAGTCATCTTGATCCTCTGTGTATTTCTCCTGATTGTTGTTATCGATGGATACAGGCTCTTGGTTGATGTATCCCCTGATTTGGTTTATTTTGCCCTCAGACATATCCATTATCTTTGCCAGCTCGGTTGTCGTGGGTTTGCGCCCCATCAATTGGGTTAGGGCTCGCTCGTTGTAATTTAGCTTTTTGACAGCCTCCATAATGTTGATAGGCAAGCGGATAATGTTGGCGGTATTGTCCAACTCTCTTCGCACATCCTTGAGAATGAAGTTTTTAGCGTAGGTTGCGAACCTTGCGTTGTTCTTTGGTTTCCATCGTAAAGCTGCCTTGAGCAGCGCCTCGTTGCCCAAGCCAATCATATCTTCCACAGGGACTTTGCCGTGTTGCCATGCCGTCATTTTGCTAACGAGATAAACAACAAAGCGCAAGTTATGGGTGACAAGGGTATCAACTGCCCCCTCATCACCCATAGCTATGCGCTTGGCTAATTCGTGCTCTTGTTCGGTGGTTAACGGCTCAATTCCATAAAGTGACTGTAAATAGTCATCGAGGATGTCATTTTCTCTTATACCCATTGATGAACTCCACCACCCGTAAATGGATGTAATCGGGAATCATCAATGCAACACCTAAAACAAACCATCCTAAACCTCCCAAAGTAAATTGAACTGAGAGGCTATACATTCCGCAGAACATTAAGAAAAATCCTAGACTTGCAAGCATATTAGTCTCCCTGTTGTAATTTTACCACAACTGCGTCAATTTGTTTAATTTCTGTGACGGCAGAGACAATATCGGGATCAACCAACTCCCTAACCAGCTTAGGGCTAATCTGAGCGCGGTCATAGTGCTGGACTTCTGCTATGAACTTTGTGCCTTGATACTTACCAACTCCCCGCGCGATCAGGTCAGCTTTCATTCTACGAGCTGTGGATTCAAGGGCTTTGATCTGCTGATCAATCGCACCCAATTCGTCAACAAGGGTATCAGCATTAAAAAAATCGTCTATTTGTTTAAGGGTTAATTCAGTTAGCATGGACTTCTCCTAAGTATTCAGTATTGGTTTCGATGTCATTAGCGCCCATTGGGTCAACTAATTCTTGGTTATACATATCCCACACCATCTCTTCAGCCTCTTCCCTACTACTAGCCTCGACTGTCACGCGGGTGTTGAACTTGGTATAAAGATCAAATTGATATTTCATGCTTTCTCCAATTCAATAATAATTTCTGCATCATCATCTTCACTTACATATTCGCGATACTCAGCCATTAGTTCTTTATCGGTCATGTTGTCATAACCTTTGAAACCAATGCGACAAAGCATCCAACGATATTCCGCATCGGTTTCCATAAAATCAAACATAGAGCCTGTGAGGTGCTCGATCATGGTTTCGCGATCAATCTTAATAATTTCAGTCATATTATTTCTCCAAGTGAATTACTAAATCAACTTTCATTTTATCTAGGTTGTTATCTACCAACCATAGAATCATCTCATCTACATTTTTAAAACTAATAGTGTGCGTCATATTATTCCCAATCATCAACTGAAACTGCAACTTGCTGGATATCACAATTAGGCTTGCGAGAACGGGCTATCTTAACCGCCTCTTTAGCACTACCAGCTTGGACTTCTTCCCAATAGTAATGGATCTCACCTTGTGGGCACAACTCAACAATATAGTAATTGCTCATACATACTCCTTAATTTCGTTATCAATCCATGTGCTAATCACTTCATCAATATCATCCGTCTCAGGTGTAATGATTCCGCTTTCAATAATCTGCTTTGCCAACTCAGCAATATGCCATCTGCTTTCTGCTCTTGGTGAATTGGATAGCACATCGCCAATTTGCCATGCTACTTCTATGGCTATTTCTAGGTGCGTGAAGTTTGTCATAAAACCTCCTTGACAGCTACTGAAAATGCGTTAGCATAAAACTCGAATGAGTCACATTCTTCCTCATCATTCTCAACTAAAACCTCAAGCCCATTATCTTTTTTCTCATAGACTTGAAATCTACCATTACTTAATTGATAGATACTAACACCTGATACAAATCGCTTTTCTGTTTTCATACTGTTTCCTTTGGTGGTGTATTAAAACTATTCTTGGTATTTACTCCGAATTCATCATAGGTATCATCTTCACCCAACTCAGGGCGATGATCATCATAGATTTGAAACTCATAGGCATACTCATCACTCGCGCCCGTTCCAACCATCTTAGCCATGCCAATACTATCAACAACTCTTTGGAGCGCATCGCCCAAAGCATCGGGATCATCAGCAGTGATGACTACTTCCAACTTCATGCCATTACCTCTTTTAAAAAACTGGTGGTTAATCATGCTATTTCCTTTCCTGATCTATCAGAATATTATTCCGCATACATTAAAACTTCTTGCTTGAACAACTCAATGGGATAATCTCCATTTATTAAATCTAACAGCAAATCTAAAAACGAATCAGCGTCCATGTTATCTGAGCCAATCCAATCTTTCAACATATCTTTGGTAATCATAATAATTCCTTTCTTGGTTAAACAACAATCACAGTATTGCAAACAATTTACAACTTTTATACTAGGGCAAACCCTAATTTGGTTTTCAATTTGAAACGCATTGAAAAATAACCCCCTCAATTTAGTTTCAAAATTCAATCGTATTGAAACATAACCCCCCTCTTCACATAAGTTAGGAAAAACCCTTAGACCTATGTAAGTAAGCACTCACTTACATAATAGGATAGTAAGCGCTTACTTACTTAGATCAGATTGCCTAAAATTTAGGCAAATCAATTCTAAGCGCATTTATAGGGCTTTAGAGCGCTTTGGCGCTGAAGTGATACCCAAGTATCAAGCAAGCCAAAATAATCGCGCCAAGCCCCTATAATCGAGCCATATTGTCAAAGAGCAAGCAAGCAAAAAGCCCTTGAGATCGCTCTCAATGGGCTCATATACGCGCCAAAACAAAAAGCCAATCACGGAGATTGGCTTTTTGGTTTAGGGCTTACGGGGCTCTAAGTATTGCGACAATGGGCGCAAATTATGTGATTACCCCATCTTTTATTGCGAGAGCAAATTGGGCATCTTAGTTCTTGAGTTGTCATATTGTGAGCCCTTTAAGCGATTGCAAGATCGGAGATGCGATTGAGCGATGGAAAACACTCACGCGCATAAGCATAATCGCTGATGCACTTGATGTAAGTATCCTCATCAATATCACCCCCAATACAAGCATAAGCAATATCAAAGAATGAATCCTCATTGTATCGATCAATAAAATCAAAAATTTGCCCGTATGTGATGTCACTTGCTTTGAAATATCCGATCATCTCGAACTCATCAAAAATGACATCGAGATCGTCATACATTCGCTCATCAGGATCGCGCGGATCGCGCTCTTTTATATTCCCAAGCCATTCCCCATCAAAATAATCAGCGCGAGAATCCCAATAAGCATGAGAATTATATTTATGGCTTTTGGGCGCGTATTGCACGGGCTTTTCTTTGGCTTGCGCTTTGGCATCTTTCGCGCTTTTATTGGGCTTTTTGCTTGCGCTCTTTGATGCGCTCCACGCGTAAGTATTTGAGAGCCATAATCCCGCCCAATAAACCCCCGCATCTTGATTGATCGTGACCATGCGCCCATCGTTATCCATCAGCACGAATTTATTTGATGCGCCAATATGCTCTCCGACAATTTGAGCGAATGATGGGTGCAAAAAGAAATCGGGATTATTCTCAAGCATTGGGCGCAAAAAATCGCGTATATAGTGCCAAGTATCGCTTTTGGTGATGTCTTTGGCATTACCCGTTGATAAAATGCCATTGTGCATGAGCCATAAATCGAGCCCATGCTCTTTTTGGTTTAGCACTTCGTAAGGGTGACAATTCTCAAGATCAAAATTGCCGTGAGTTCTCATTCGTAAATGGAAAGCGCAATTTTTGCCCTTGATATTGGCATGATAAAACTCAATAAAATCATGCGCTGATTTTGGGAGAATTTTCTTGATGACTAATTCCCCATTGATCTCGCTCATCACGCCCACGCCATCAGAATTGAATGAGTAAAAATCGGAGAGCCATTCGTTAGATAATACGGGGCTTGTTTTGGATTGGGTGACTAATAAACACATGGTAGATATCCTTTTAAGTGAGTTGATAAATTTAAACTTCGATTGCTGATGATGCTGATGATTCGATACGGGGATTGGCTTTAACGATTCCCGCTTTAGGCAAATTAAAGCCCTTATCGATAAGATACTTACGCAAAAAGCGCGTATCCTTGCGATTTTCAGGGCGCGATATAAACTCTAAAAAATTGGGTGTTGAGAGTTCATTCGAGCCCATGTCACGGGTAAAAAACCAAGTTGCATAAGTGAACTCTAAGCAAGCCATAATCGTATCGTATTTGAGAGTGCCCTTAAACAATCTAAATTCTATGGTTTTCTCATTCTGAAAATTGAGGGCTTCGTATCGATCAGAATTTAGGTTTTTAAGATAATCGCGCTTTGCTTGGTATCTCCGCGCATCTTTGAGCCAAGATTTATCGCTCTTTTTATCGCGCAATTTTGCGAATGAACTTGCATCTCTCCGCGCAATCGCTTTGATGAGATCGTGATTGGCATCATCATTGATAAAAAATACCATCTTAGCCCCATGCAAAACACTCATGTCCGATTTGCATATATGTATATGCAATCCGCAAGTTCGAGTATCGTGGGATTTTGCGCCCCTAAATGGGCTTTTAAAAAACTCTAATTGCTCCCTATGGACATCAAGCCCCGTATATCCCGTGACAATCTCAAAACCATAATCGAGAGAGCCATCACTCTCCGCGCAAGCATATAAATGCCCTTTATGATTGCCAATCGCATCGAGCAAAACTTCAGCGCGATCTGATCGTGAATAGTTGTCCTCATTGATCTCCATCTCTAATTCTAATCCTAGATATATGGGCTTTTTGCGCTGATCGAACTCACTAGGAATATGTCCCAATTTGCGCTTACTTGAGTGATAAGAGCCGATTGGGTAATCGTCCTCATTGTCCTCATCATCATAATCATCATCAGCATCATCAAAAGTGACATAAGTATCGCGTGATTCGCTATATGTATATCCATCGTTGATGCACGATTCGCAAATACATTGATCGTGATAAGCCCATTGAAAATTATTCTCAAAATCAATGCGATTGCAATCATCACATTCCCGAAAATAATCTCCAAACATATCTTCCAAAACTTCGCGTAAATCAAAAGTATTGCGAGCCCATCGGAATTGCGCCCCATTGATTATTTCAAGGGCTTCAGAATCATCATCAGTTGATTTGCATTGAGCCAATGATTCTCCCAATACTTTTAATTGAGTTCGCATCTCATTAAATCCCCGTGATGCAAATACATTCCTATTCCATCGATCAGATCGATATAAATACCCGCGAATATTGTCCTGCATATATAAGCGCATGGATTGAGCCCATGTATCATCGCGCAATTTATCCGTTGAATACTTCAGTAGATTGCTCATTCTGTTAAATCCTTTCAATAAGTGATTGCGAGAACTATTCCCGCTCCCCGATTGTAAGCGCATAAATATGACATTTTGGTGTCATTGATCTAGGTGTTTACCCTTGCTCCCCATTGTGGGATATTGGGGGAGATCGTGGGATTTATGGGGGAGCGATTGCCCGATTGATTGCGCTATTCGCGCCCCATCTTCAATGTGACCATCGCGCGCGCATTGAACTGTAAGCCCCCTATCGCGCCCATCGCGCCCATATTGGCATCACGGCAATATGAGAGCCCCATCTCATGCCCTCATCGCTTATGAGCCCTCTATGCCCGTGCACCAACTTGGTGCATTGGGGGAGAGCCCTTGATGGCTCGCGCCCACAATGTAAGTGAGCGCTCACTTCGCGCCCATATACCCATGATGGCAATATGGTTATTGATGTAAGTAAGCGCTTACTCACTTAGGGGTGCTTTTTATATTGCGATGCACCAAATTAGCAGACCCCCCTAGGTGGGTGGGAGGGCCCCACATAGATTGACAGCCCGTTTATTTTTTGTAGTTTGCACAAAACCTTTACCTGCAAAATTTTTTTTTGAAAAATTACAGGAAAAAGCATTTCATAATGTGGGAACCCTGACTACTGTTGCTTTAAGTATTGCTCGTAAGTCCTTGATAGTTCGTTGAGGGTGCGCTTGTAAGTCCTTGATTGTCACAGTAGTCATAGTAGTCACCCTTTATTCTTATTATTTTATTATTTTAAAAAAGAAAAAGATTTATCTTGGGGTAAAAGTGAAATAGACCCTGACTACTGTGACTACCCTGACAATTTTTGGTTTATTTTTTGGATTGGGACGGAAACAGCTATAATTTTGCATTAGTTAGATTATGAGTAAATACGTATACCAAATCCAAGGTGCTCTAGAAAGCGAAGACGGCGTTCTTCGTGGCTTAAGGGTTATGGTTTGCGACCTCTATAACTTTGATTCTGTCGATGTGCCCATCGCTGTATTGGATAAAGAAACCCGCGCGTATCTCAAATACCGCTTAA
>Ga0316223_1003483_pt1 | contig 11703 bp, 10 predicted proteins | sample TBH18009metaG_FD_206007 | JGI IMG/M metagenome (GOLD analysis project Ga0316223, IMG submission 206007) | Freshwater microbial communities from Trout Bog Lake, Wisconsin, USA - TBH18009 | ecosystem: Environmental > Aquatic > Freshwater > Lake > Hypolimnion/Profundal zone | place: USA: Wisconsin...
GGAACAATCTGCAGCAGCCGAAGAAACCGGCAAAACGGTCGCAGAGCAAGCACAGGCCTTGGGCACCAGCGAACAAACCGCACAACATCTCTCTGAACTGGCAGAAGACCTCAAGACCTCCACCGATGTGGTGAAAAGCGCCGAAGAGGTTGCCTCTGCGGCTGAAGAGCTGTCGGCTGCCGTACAAGAAATCAGCCGTTCAGGCATCCAGATCACCGCTGCCATCGAGCAGATTCGCAAGGGTGCAGAAGTCCAGGCGGCGGCCAGCGAAGAATTGGCGGCAGTCGCCAACCAGATTGAACGCGGCTCGCAAGTCTCGGTAGACAGAGGCACCGTCAATGTCCAAAAAATGGCGGTCATCCGGACCTTGTTGGCAACCAACAAGACATCGGTGGACACCCTGATCGCGAACGTCACGGCCTCCGCTGAAGCCAGCAAAGTCAGCATCAAACAAGTCAAAGACCTCGAACTGGTGTCCCGACGCATCGACAAAATCGTCGATGCCATCACTACCGTGTCGATCCAGACGAACATGCTAGCCGTCAATGGCTCGATCGAAGCCGCCCGCGCCGGTGAGTTCGGCAAGGGCTTTGTGGTGGTGGCCACCGACATTCGCAACCTGGCACAAGACTCGGCTGAAAACGCTGACCGCATCAAAGACCTGGTGAAAGCGATTCAAGACCAGATTGGCGTAGTCGGCAGTGACCTCAACGATATTGTGGCAACCGTGTCTGCCGAGGTGGAAAACTCCAAGGCAACAGCCGTCAATTTGATTTCCATTGAATCCAATATTATGGAAGTGGAATCCCTGGGTGAGCAAATTCTGAATGCGGGCAAAGAAGTGGTGACATCGATGGCTGAAGTCACGCGCGCCGTGGGGCAAATTTCATCTGCAGCACAAGAGGCATCCAAAGCAGCAACAGAAGCAGGCACTGCAGCCAGACAGCAAGCGCAAGGCGCTGAAGAGCTGGCCAGCGCCATCGAAGAAATCTCTTCCCTGGCAGACGAGCTGCAAAGCGCCTAAGCGAGGCCACCCAAATGACAAGTGAACCATCACTGGAGCCGACTTCGGTGGACGACCTCAAAGTTGCCACCCATGCGACCGATACGCGGCAATACGTCACCTTCATCGCAGGCGATGAGGTGTTTGCAGTGGAGATGGCGCCGGTGCAGGAGATCATTCGTGTACCCACGGTGGTGCGGGTGCCGCTGTCACCGCCCACGCTCGAAGGCCTGGCCAACCTGCGTGGCAAGGTACTACCGATTGTGTCCCTGCGCCGCGCACTCGGTTTTGCCGAGCGCGAGGCGGATGATGCGTCGCGCGCGGTGGTGATTGATATCGGACAGCCACTCGGTTTTGTGGTGGATCGCGTGGCCAGTGTGGTCGGGGTCGACGCCAACAAGATCGAAGGTGTGCAGGGCATCAGCGGTACCGTAAACACCGAGCTGCTGACCGGACTGATCAAAGACATCGGTGGCCACGCCATGGTGATGGTGCTGAACTTCGAGAAGCTCATTGCCCAGGAATTCGCCCAGATTGCAGCCATCAGTCGCAGCCAGGGCGCATTGACTGCGCAAGGGCGCGCAAAAGCAAACGACGACGATGCGTTGCGCACCAGCGAGGCCGAACTGCACCTGGTCAGCTTTGTGGTGGCCGGCCAGGAGTACGCCATCGCCATTGAAGACGTGCAGGAAATCGTGCAAATCCCGGAGCAGATCGTGCAGGTACCGCATGCCCAGTCGCATGTGCTGGGCGTGATGACGCTGCGCAACCGGCTGCTGCCGCTAGTCGCGCTGCGGCGCATGTTTGACTTGAGCGAGCAGGATGCCAATGACCAGAGCCGCATCGTCGTGGTGTCCATCCGTGGCGCATCGGTGGGCATTGTGGTGGACAAGGTCAACGAGGTGCTGCGGGTGGCGCGTCGTGATGTCGAAGCCATGCCTGCCATGCTGGCGCGCGCGGGCGATATGTCCGATATCACCGACATTTGCCGGCTGGAAAAAGGCCAGCGTCTGGTCTCCATCATCTCCACCGACAACCTGTTCCGCCATTCGGCGATCAAGGAGGCAATGACTACCGTGAATACCCATACCGACACCACAGATCAGGCAAAGACCGGGCCAGAGGGCGCCGGTGACGATGAGCAAGTGGTGGTATTCCGCCTCGGTGCCGAGGAGTTTGGTGTGCCCATCGACAGCGTGCAGGAAATTGTGCGCATCCCCGAAACACTGACCCACGTACCCAAGGCTCCGGCATCGGTGGAAGGGGTGATCAACCTGCGCGGCAGCGTATTGCCAGTGGTCGACCTGCGCCGCCGCTTGGGGCTGGCCACCATCGCACGCAATGATGGCCAGCGCATTGTGGTGTTCCTGATTCGCGGCGTGTGTACCGGCTTTATTGTGGATGCAGTGGCCGAGGTGCTGAAAGTACCGCGCAACGCCATCGAGCCGGCGCCGAATCTGTCAGCGGAGCAATCCACCCTGCTGGCACGCATGGCCAATCTGGAAAAGCAAAAGCGCATGCTGCAGCTGATTGATCCCAACCACCTGCTGGGGGAAGTCGAACTCACCGGCGTGGCAGAACTGGCCGGTTGATGCAAGCTGCCCGCACCCTGGAACGCTGGATCCAAGCATGATCAAGTTGCTGATTGTGGATGACTCTGCGCTGATGCGCCGTCAGCTCGCACTGCTGTTTACGGCGGAGGGCGACTTCGATATTCGCCAGGCCCGCAACGGGCAAGAGGCGGTGGAGAAAAACCGCTTGTTCCAGCCCGATGTGGTGACGCTGGACATCAATATGCCGGAGATGGATGGCATCACGGCACTGTCGCTGATCATGGTGGAGCGCCCGGTGCCCGTGGTGATGGTGTCGTCGCTGACAGAAAAAGGGGCACTGGCGACTTTTGAGGCCTTGAACCTGGGTGCGGTGGACTATGTCGCCAAGCCCGGCGGCACCATTTCGCTCACCCTCGATCAGGTCAAGGTCGATCTGCTCACCAAGGTGCGTGCGGCGGCGCGGGCCAAAGTCGGAGCCCCAGCCAAGAGCCGCCCCCATGCCCGCACGGTCGCAGCTGCCGCACCGGTGCAGGGCCTGCGTCAGCGTTTGCAAAACGAGCGCGAAACGGCTCAACGCGCAGAGGCCTCATCGGCGGTCGTCGCTGGCGAAGGACTTTTGATCATCGGCGTGTCCACGGGCGGACCGCGTGCGCTGGAGCAGGTTCTGCCAGCCTTGCCGGCCAACTTCCCCTGGCCGGTGCTGGTTGCGCAGCACATGCCGGGCAGTTTCACCGGACCGTTCGCGGCGCGCCTCAACAACTTGTGCCCGCTGGAGGTGGTGGAGGTGAACAAGCCGATGGCGGCGCACAGCGGCACGATCTACATCGGCAAGGGCGGGGCCGACATGGTGCTCACGCGTAGGGGCGGCGTATTGACGGTGTTACCCAAGCCGGAGTCGACGGAGCACTTGTGGCACCCCTCGGTGGAGTTGCTGGCCCGCAGTGCACTGGAACACGTCAAGCCGCAACAAATCGTTGGCGTGATGCTGACCGGCATGGGCTACGACGGTGCCGACGGATTTGCTGCGATCAAGAAGGCGGGCGGTCGCACGATTGCAGAGTCGGAGGAAACCGCCGTGGTCTTTGGCATGCCGGCGGTCCTGATAGACCGTGGCGGCGCCACGCTGGTAGTGCCGCTGGACAAGGTCGCGACCCAGGTGAAGGCCTGGGCTAACCGCTAAAGGGGAAAGCAAGCATGGCATTGATCAAAACAGCACCGCTAGAGCGAGCAGGACACCTGGAGCGCAAGCAGCAGCGCGATTGCAGCAGTCTGGAACGCAAACTGGCCGATCCCAGTGCCGAGGCGCGCCGCTGGGCCGCCCGCGACCTGCTGGATTGTCCGGACAGCGCAGCCGCCCTGGTGGAACGGTTGGGCCTGGAAGCGGATATCTCGGTGCGTGAAGTGATCTTGACGACCCTGACCCGGCTGGGGAACAGCGTGGCGGTGGCAGGGCTGGTGCAGAGCATGCGCAGCGAGGATGCCGCCCTGCGCAATGAGGCCATTGAAGCCATGAAGCAATTGCCCGAAGCGGTGGCGCCCATCATGCGCAATTTGCTGAGCGATGAAAGCAGCGACCTGCGCATCTTTGCCGTCAACATTCTGGAATCGCTCAAACACCCGGATGTGGAGTTGTGGCTGCGCGAGGTGATTGAGACCGATGCCCACGTCAATGTCTGCGCCACCGCAGTCGACCTGCTCGGGGAGGTGGGGTCGCAGGTGGCACTCGGGTCCTTGCAACAACTCAAACTGCGATTTGCAGCCGAGCCTTACATCCAGTTTGCGGCCGATCTGGCTATCAAACGCATTCTGGAAGATTGACCCTCCCGTATGACCCTACCCAGCATTTCCGAGGAAGACTTCCACAAGTTCCGGGAGTATTTCTATCGCAAGACGGGGATTCAGTTTGAACCGTCGAAGCGCTACTTTGTGGACAAGCGTCTGTTGGAGCGCATGGCGGCAACCGACAACAGCGTGTTCCGCAGCTACTTCACCATGGTGCGCTTCCAGGCCTCCGGCGAAGAGTTGCAGGTGCTGACCAACCTGATGACGGTCAACGAGACCTACTTCTTTCGCGAGGAATACCAGTTCAAGTGTCTGGTGAACTCGATACTGCCCAAGTTGGTGCAGCACAAGCGCGACAACACCCCCCTGCGCATCTGGGTGCTGCCGTCCTCTTCCGGCGAAGAGCCCTACTCCATCGCGATCTATCTGCTGGAAAAGTGGGCCGACATCCACCGCTTGGATGTAGAAATCATTGCCTCCGATATCGATACCAAAATCCTGGAACACGCCAGAAAAGGCCTGTATTCCGATCGCTCGGTCGGGCAGCTTCCCCTGCCCTATTTGCAAAAATACTTTCGCAAAACACGCGACGGGCACCAGATCTGTGATGACTTGCGCGGTGCCGTGGAGTTCACCCGTGTCAACCTGTCGGAGCCTGCCGACACCCGGCCCTACCGCAACTTCGATGTGGTTTTCTGCCGCAACCTGCTGATCTATTTTGATGACCTCTCGCGCAAGACTGCGGCGGAAACCTTTTACGACGCACTCAAGCCGGGGGGCTATATCTGCCTGGGGCATTCGGAATCCATGAGTCGTATTTCGTCCTTGTACAAGGTCGTCAAGTTTCCTGAAGCCATCATTTACCAGAAGCCCATGGAGTAGCCCCAGTGAAAACAATTTTGATCATTGACGATGCGGCCACCGTGCGGATGTACCACCGCAACATCTTGCAGGAAGCGGGCTACGCAGTGGAGGAAGCTGTCAACGGAATGGAGGCACTGGAGAAGGCACTGCAAAGTCAGTTTGACCTGTATCTGGTGGATGTGAACATGCCCAAGCTCGACGGTTATGCCTTTCTGCGCGAACTGCGTGCCCAAGACATGGCGCAGGCGCCGGCGATCATGATTTCCACCGAGGCATCCGAAGCAGATCGCAAGCGCGCTTATGCAGCGGGTGCCAATCTCTATCTGGTCAAGCCGATCCAGCCGGAGCAGTTGCTGGCACTGGTTGCCTTGCTGCTCGGGGAGATGCGCCCATGAATGAATTGCTGGAGCAATTCCTGTCCGAATCCCGTGAGGCCTTGCAAGGCATAGCCGAAAGGCTGATGGATCTTGAAAGTGCCCCGGGCGACCAGGAGCTGATGACGCAGCTGTTTCGCCTGGTGCATACGCTCAAGGGCAACAGCGGCCTGTTTGATTTTCCGGAAATGACGCGCGTGCTGCACGCGGGCGAAGACCTGATGGATGCTGTGCGCAACGGCCGCGTGCATTATTCACAAACCTTGGCGGATCGCCTGCTGGACGCCATGGACTTTGTTGGCATGCTGTGCGACGGCATCGAGGCCGAACGTCCCGCGCCGGCCACCTTGTCGGGGGAATCCGTGGCGCTGGCACATTCACTGCGGGAATTGCTCGTTGACAGCGGCGAAGGCGCAGAGTCAAGCGCCGTGGCCGGCACCGCGCAAGCGCTCCCAACCGGCGGCGCAGTACCCGTACCCGGCAGCAAGCCCGATGCCGAGCTGTTGCTGCGCGTGCCAGAAGCCGTGCGCATGCAAGCCTGGAAACAGGCCCAGGAAGGGGCCTCCCTGTTGTGGCTGCGCTACCAGCCCTCTGAAGAATGCTTTTTTCAAGGTGAAGACCCCTTGCATCAGGCCCGGTTGACGCCGGGATTGCTCTGGGGCGGGCTCAGTGCGCGCGCTGCCTGGCCCGACTTGGCAGAACTGGATGCCTACCGCTGCATGCTGGACTTTGACATGCTGGTGGCCTCCAGCCGGGCCGACATTGCGCAGCATTTTCGCTATGTGCCTGAGCAGATTCAGATGCTTGAGGTGTCGGCGCTGGATCTGGTGGTGCCACTTGGCGATCCGAATGGCGGCCCGGTGTACGAAGATTTTGTCAGCGATGCGCTGGGTTTTCTGGACGCGGGCGACCTGGTCGGGCTGGGTCGGGCCGTGCGCAGCATGTTGGAACTGTCCAGCAGTGCACTGTGGCTGTCTTCTGACTTGCGCTGGATTGCGCTGCTGATGGCGGCACGGCCGGCGGACCTGGCGGCAGTGCGCAGCCTGATCGAAGCGCTGCGCACACTGACAGCGCCACGCTGGGGTGGCGTCGGCCCGTCCAGCGTGGCAGCGGTGGCCACGACAACGGTGCCGCCGCTTGGGCAAGCCACGCAGGCCGCAGCTGCACCAGCGGCCGCTCCTGCAAGCGCTACGGAACAGGCGCTTGCGAATGTGCTGGATGTTCAGCGGGAGGTGCTCGCATTGCCGGACGATGCCGCCTGGCTGGCCGGGCGCATCAAGGCGGCTATTGTCTGCCTGTCGGGTTGTTTGCAGGCCTGCGGTCGCGCCCACGAGGAGCCCGCGTTGCGGGCGGCTGCGGCTGCGGCCTTGCTGGCCGGCTCGGCAGCGCCCGTGGCACAGTGGCTGGCGACCGCGTTCCCGCATGGCGCCTCGCAATTGCCACCAGTACCGCTGGCATTGCCAGCGTTGGCGCCAGTGGCGTCGGTACCGATAGCTCCCGTGCCGCCGCCAAGCGAGGTCCTGGCCGCCGTGGACCTGCATGAACCGGACGCACGCATGAACCGGCGCGCGGAGGATGCCAACGGCGCCAAAACACTCAAGGTCGATCAGCTCAAGGTCGACCGCCTGATGAACCTGATCGGCGAAATGGTGGTCGCGAAGAACGCCATTCCCTACCTGGCCACGCGTGCCGAAGACGTGTTTGGCGTGCGTGACTTGTCACGCGAGATCAAGGCGCAGTACGCGGTAATCAACCGCATCTCCGAAGAGATGCAGGACGCCATCATGCAGGTGCGCATGATGCCGGTGTCCTTTGTCATGCAGCGCTTTGCGCGGCTGGTGCGCGACACCTCGCGCAAGCTCGGCAAGGAAGTCAATCTGGTGCTGGAAGGGCAGGAAACAGCCGCTGACAAAAACATCATCGAGTCGCTGGGCGACCCGCTGGTACACATCGTGCGCAACAGCCTGGACCACGGGCTGGAGCTGCCGCAGGTGCGCCAGGCCCTGGGCAAACCAGCGGCTGGAACCCTCCGGATCGCTGCGCGCCAGGAGTCGGACCGGGTCATCATTGAGATCAGCGACGACGGTCGGGGCATTGATCCCGACATCATCAAGAACAAGGCCTACCTGAAGGGCTTGATTGACGAAGCCACGCTGGAGCGTATCAGCGACCAGGAGGCCATCAACCTGGTGTTTGCCGCCGGCTTTTCCACGGCCGAAGTGGTGTCGGATCTGTCGGGCCGGGGCGTCGGCATGGACGTGGTGCGCACCGCGGTTGAGCGGGTCAACGGCAGCATTGCCCTGGAAAGCGTCAAGGGCCAGGGTACCTGCATCCGTCTGTCCTTGCCGCTGTCCATGGCTGTGACCAATGTGATGACGATTGCCTCTGCTGGCCAACTTTTCGGCGTGCCTATGGACATGGTGGTGGAAACCGTGCGGGTACCGCAGGCATCGGTGCGCAGCATCAAGCAGCGCCAGGCCACGGTGCTGCGCGGGCGCATTGTGCCGCTGGTTTCGCTGAATGCACTGCTGGGCCTGGCAGCGCCGCCATTGAGCAATGACGACGCTGAACTGGCCGCCTTGGTGGTGCGCATCGGCGAAGAAACCGTCGGTCTGCTGGTGGACGATTTCCATGGCACGGCAGACATCATTTTGAAGCCCCTGCTGGGCGTGCTGAGCAGCTTGCGGGCCTACGCCGGATCGGCCCTGATGGGCGATGGCTCGGTGCTGATGGTACTCAACCTCAAGGAGCTGCTGTGATGGCGATGGAGTTCAAGAAAAAACGCGTGCTATTAAACGGGGCGGTGGGCGTCGAATACGCAGAAAAATTGCTGGAATGGTTGCAAGGCAAGGGCGCTACCCAGGTGGATCTGGCGGCCTGCACCCACCTGCATCCGTCCACTATCCAGGTCTTGCTGGCTGCCAAAACGGCAGTGAGCGCCTGGCCTGCCGATGCCGACCTGGCCCGCTGGCTGCAAACCGTGCTGCCTTCCATCCGATAGTTTTTAAAAAGGAAGCCACACCATGGCAAAGAAGATTCTGATTGTCGATGACTCGCCCACCATGACGATGAGCGTCAAGTCGAGTTTGCAAATGAACGGCTTTGAAGTGAAGACTGCTGCCGACGGTGTGCAGGCACTGACCCTGCTCAAGGGCGGTTTGAAGCCCGACCTGATCATCACCGACATCAACATGCCCCATATGGGCGGACTGGAGTTGATCAAAAACGTCAAGGCCTTGCCCGGCTTTCGCTTCGTGCCGATTTTGACGCTGACCACCGAAAGCGATGCCGGCAAACGCGATGAGGGCAAACGCCTGGGGGCCACCGGCTGGTTGGTCAAACCGATATCGGGCGCGGATTTGCTCAAGGTCATCAAGCAGGTTTTGCCCGGAACCTAGGGCGGCCAGCACCTTGCCGCATACGAAGCTACCGATGTCCCATTCTCAAAGCAAGTCTTTTCCGTCCATCACCGGGCTGGTCTCCATTGTCCTGACTTCCGCAGTGCTGGTCGGGCTCTCGCCCTGGCTGCATGAGGAGTTCCTACCGTCCATGGGCATTGGCTTGCCCTGGGACTTTGCGATCGTCTTGCTGCTGTCCTACATGGCCTCCACGGCGGGCAGCTGGCTACTGTCCAGAGCCTTCCAGCGTATGCATGTGGACGTGGAATGGCCCATGGCTGCCAAGCACATGCCGCGCCAACAGGTGGCAGACGAGGTGCGCGAAGTGGCGCCCTACCTCCGGGTGATGAGCGAGCAACTGGACGGTGCCATCCAGGAAACCGAACAAGGTGTGCTGTCCCTGATTACCTCACTCAATGCGATCCATACGGTGTCAGACCGGCAGATGCAGCGCATCAACACATCGGACGAAAGTGGCGCGGCCATGTCCTCGGCCCTGGAAGAAAAAATGCTGGTGGACAAGCAGCTGGGAATGATTTTGCAGATGTTTGTGGACAAACAACAGGCCGATATTGCGATCAATATGGGCCGCATCAAGCGGTTGCAAGAGGTGCAGAGCTTGACCGGCCTGGTGGCCGATATTTCGCAGGTGGCCAAACAGACCAACATTCTGTCGATCAATGCTGCCGTGGAGGCGGCCCGGGCCGGCGACTCGGGGCGTGGCTTTGCCGTGCTGGCGGCGGAAATCCGGCTGCTTTCCAACCGCACCGCCGAGGCCGCGATCAATATTTCAGCCAAGATCAAGGCGGCCACCGAAGGCATTGACGACGAACTGCGCAATGCCACCGAGGCCGATGAAAGAGGCACTGCCACGGGCAGCATGCGCAAAGTGATTGTGGATGTGGACGAGATGCAGCAGCGGTTTTCTGTGGCCTGCCGCTCCCTGCTGAAGGTGATCGATGGTGTCAAGCTGGGGCACCACGATATCGTGATGCAGTTGTCCGAAGCGATGGGCCAGATCCAGTTTCAGGACGTCATCCGCCAGCGCGTGGAGCAGGTGCAAAAGTCGATGGAAGAACTGAACGGTCACATGCAAAACATGGCCGATCAGCTGGTGGACAAACCCTGGGATCCGCAAACCATGGTGTCGCTGCGTCAACGTCTGGACCAGCAGGTCGCCAGCTACGTCATGCAAAGCCAGGTGGAAACGCACCAGGGGGTGACCGGCAAGGGGCCGACCCAGGCCAACGACCGCCCCAACATTGAACTGTTTTAGCCTATGGCACGTACCCTCGTACTCAGCAACCGCAAAGGCGGCTCCGGCAAGTCGTCCAGCGCGGTGAATGTGGCGGCCGAACTGGCAGCACGCGGGCAGCGGGTGCTGTTGATCGATCTGGACACGCAAAGCCATTGCGCCATCGGCCTGGGACTCAAGCTGGCCCGCGATACGCCCACCGTGCATGGCTTTTTGGCGGGGCGCTACACGCTGCGCCAGGCCTTGCAGCAGTCCGTCTGGCCCGGCTTGCACCTGATAGCTGCGGACCCTCTGTTCGACCATGGGGCGGCTGGTGAAAGCGAATTGAAACTCAACGATGCGCTGCGGGCGGAGGGGCTGCTGGAAGACTACGACACCATCGTCATCGACACCCCGCCTTCGCTGGACATGCTGCTGCTCAACGCCCTGTGCGCGGCCGACCGCGTGCTGATTCCGTTCCAGCCGCATTACCTGTCCGGTGAAGGGGTGCGCCAATTGGCCCGGGTGTTGTTCCGGGTCTCAAGCCGCGGGCTCAATGAGCGGCTCAGAATTCTCGGTTTTTTGCCGGTCATGCTGGATTTGCGCATAGGTCAGCATCGCACTGTCAATGCCAGTCTGGCCCACCAGTTTGGCGCTGCACGGCTGTTGCCGGGCATTCGCACCGATATCAAGGTGGCGGAAGCCTTTGCAGAGGGCAAGCCCGTGCGTGAACATGCACCCCAAAGCCGTGCAGCGGCAGACTACGCAGCAGTGGTGACTGCCCTGGAAGCCCTGTGGACATGACCGGATTCAGCATGGCCGGTTGGATGGGCGTGCTGGGCAGCCTGCTCGCGTCGGCTGGCTGCGTGTATGTGTTGATGCGCCGCAACCGTGGCAACGTCCTCATCAAAGCGCTCAAGCGCGACCTGCAGCACCAGACCGAGCAACTTCAGCAGGAGCAAGAGAGGCTGGTCGCCAACGAAAACTTCCATGCTGCCGTGCTGGATTCCCTGGCCGAGCATATTGCCGTGATAGACGAGCGCGGCATCATTCTTGCCGTGAACCAGGCCTGGCGGCGTTTCGCCCGTGAGAATGGTGGCACCGAGGCGGCGGTAAACCCGCTGGGCTCCAACTATCTGGAAGTTTGCCAGCAAGCCGCCATGCGTGGCGGGGCCGATGGGGCGAGCGAGGCCTGTGAGGGCATGCGTGCCGTGCTGGAGCGACGCTGCAGCCATTTCGAAATGGAATACCCCTGCGATTCGCCCACCGAAAAGCGCTGGTTCCGGGTCAGCGTCACCTTGATGCAGGGCGCGCTCAGGCGCGTGGTGGTCAGCCACAAAAACATCTCGCAAGAGCGCAGCACGCGCGCTCAACTGGAGCAGGTCAACCGATCTCTTGAAGCCAGCCTGTCGTATGCGCAGGCGTTGCTTGTCAGCGCCAATCAGACCAGCTTGGCGAAGAGCCAGTTTCTGTCCACCATGAGCCACGAAATTCG
>Ga0316223_1003485_pt1 | contig 11702 bp, 8 predicted proteins | sample TBH18009metaG_FD_206007 | JGI IMG/M metagenome (GOLD analysis project Ga0316223, IMG submission 206007) | Freshwater microbial communities from Trout Bog Lake, Wisconsin, USA - TBH18009 | ecosystem: Environmental > Aquatic > Freshwater > Lake > Hypolimnion/Profundal zone | place: USA: Wisconsin...
ACTGGATGGTGTCACCTTCCCGGCGGCTGAAGTACAGATTGACTTCTTAGCACCGGTAGACGCGGCGGATGCGATGTTCCCGACCGGCAATCTGGTCGACGATCTGGACGTACCGGGTGTGGGCACCTTCAAGGCCACCATGATCACCGCAGGTATCCCGACCATCTTCCTGAACGCGGCGGACATCAACTACACCGGTTGCGAATTGCAGGAAGCCATCAACGGCGACCCGAAAGCACTGGCAATGTTCGAAACCATCCGCGCTCACGGTGCCGTAAAAATGGGATTGATCAGTGACGTAGCCGAAGCGGCCGGTCGTCAGCACACCCCCAAAGTGGCTTTCGTTGCCCCCGCAAAAAACTACACTTCATCCAGTGGCAAAGTGATCACCGCTGATGCGATCGATCTGAACGTCCGCGCCCTGTCGATGGGCAAGCTGCATCATGCCATGATGGGTACGGCAGCAGTTGCGATCGGCACGGCAGCAGCGATCCCCGGTACACTGGTGAATCTGGCAGCGGGTGGCGGTGAACGCAATGTGGTTACGTTCGGACATCCCTCCGGCACATTGAAAGTCGGCGCAGCCGCAAGCGAAAACGGTGGCGACTGGAAAGTTGAAAAAGTCACCATGAGCCGTAGCGCGCGCGTGCTGATGGAAGGCTGGGTACGTATTCCCGGCGACAGTTTTTAATATTCGTTTTAGGGGCACCCTTTAGTAGAAAATCCTCCTGTAAGGGGAGGAACAAGAAGTCGTTTCGTTCCGGATTCCCGTCTCTGACCAGCGTCGGGTCGGGGATGGGTTTAATAATGAGAGGAGAAAACATGAGTTACATAGCCGAATACCAACGTTCGATGAATACCCCGGATGAGTTCTGGCGTGAGCAAGCCGAAGCTCTGGAATGGTTTAATTTCCCCAAGCAAATCCTCTCGTGCGATGCCGATGGCATCGGGCATTGGTTCGCTGACGGTGAAATGAATACAGCCTACATGGCGCTGGATCACCATGTAAAAAATGGGCGTGGCGACCAACTTGCACTCATTTTCGACTCCCCCGTTACCCAAACCAAATTAAGCTACACTTATTCCCAGTTAACTGACGTAGTCGCCCGCACGGCCGGCATGTTGGCCGATCTGGGAGTGGTCAAAGGTGACCGCGTGATCATTTATATGCCGATGATTCCCGAGGCGGTTATTTCCATGCTGGCCGTGGCACGCCTGGGTGCAATCCATTCGGTAGTATTTGGCGGCTTTGCACCACCTGAATTGTCATTACGTATTGACGATGCAACCCCAAAAGTTATTCTCACCGCCTCCTGTGGTATCGAGGTCAAGAGGGTGATTGAATACAAACCGCTGGTTGACCGCGCAATTGAACTTGCCACACATAAACCGCAAAGTGTCGTGATCTATCAGCGTCCCCAGGCGGTCGCAACCTTGATTGCCGGACGCGACCATGATTGGATCTCCTTACTCGCAAAAAGTCAGGCCGTAGGCTGTACCCCAGTCAAGGGGAGCGATCCGCTATACATTCTTTATACCTCCGGAACCACCGGAAAACCGAAAGGCGTGGTACGCGAAAATGGCGGGCACGCCGTGGCCCTGAAGTACAGTATGAAAGCCATTTACAACGTGAAAGCGGGCGATGTTTTCTTTGCCTCGTCCGACGTGGGTTGGGTCGTTGGGCACTCTTACATCGTGTACGCACCTTTGCTGCACGGCTGTGCGACGATTGTTTACGAAGGCAAGCCAATCATGACACCCGATGCCGGGGCACTGTGGCGTGTCTGTGAAGAGTATGGCGTGAAAGCTTTATTTACCGCACCCACCGCGTTCCGCGCAGTAAAAAAAGAGGATCCCGATGCGTTGTTCATGAAGAAGTACGATTTAAGCAAACTGACCACCATTTTCTCCGCCGGTGAGCGTCTTGATGCTCCGACTCAAGTCTGGCTGAGTGAACAAAGTGGTAAACCCGTAATCGATCACTGGTGGCAAACCGAAACGGGTTGGGCGATCACTGCCAACCTGCAAGGTGTCGAACCCATGCCAATCAAGCTGGGCTCTTCCACCGTTCCTACTCCCGGTTTTAACGTACAAATACTTGATGAAAACGGTCAGCCGGTTGCCCGTGGCAACCAAGGATACATTGCAATCAAGCTGCCTTTACCCCCTGCTTGCCTGAATCAGGTATGGGGCGATGCAAACAAATTCCGCGACAGCTATCTAACCTCATTCCCCGGCTATTATGTGAGCGGTGACGGAGGCTATGTAGACGAGGATGGTTATGTGTTCGTGATGGGACGCGTGGACGATGTAATCAACGTCTCCGGACACCGGTTATCCACTGGAGAAATCGAGGAAACCATCGCAAAACATCCCGCCATTGCAGAGTGTGCGGTGATAGCCCGCGATGATGACCTTAAGGGACAAGTGCCAATCGGTTTGGTCGTGCTCAAAACCGGCGCCACCATTAGTGATGAGGATTTACAGAAGCAACTCATCACCAGCGTGCGCGAAACAATCGGTGCAATCACCTGTTACAAAGACACGATTGTTCTGGCCAGATTGCCCAAAACACGTTCAGGTAAAACACTGCGCAATACCCTGCGCAGAATTGTCAACGGACAGGAATATACCATTCCATCGACCATTGACGATACGGGAGTGATTGCTGAAATCATTGAGGTGTTACGCGAAAAGAAAATGATCAAGTGAGTGGGCTTGGGAATTACCAAGAGATAACCAGGTAGGTTGGTGGTGAGCAACGCGAGTCCCAGCTGCGATGCTCAGCAAACGCTGGGGTTCGTTCCTCACCGCCAGCCTACGGCCTAGCGCCCTGCACAAACCTTGCAGCCCGCATCTTTGGGAAGCTTAATCTTCTGCCATTCCACTTCGTTCGCATCAAACAACACCAGTGAACCCGCCAAAGGGCTAGGTAATCCGACCAGCAGTCGGATTGTTTCACCGGCCTGCAAACTTCCGATCATTCCAGTCAGCGGCGCAAATACGCCCATGAGTGCACACCGTTCTTCCTCATCACCCTCAATATCGGGAAACAAACAGTGATAGCATGGGGAGTCCTCCTGGCGCAGATCAAACACCGCCAGTTGCCCCGCGAAGCGAATGGCAGCCCCGCTGACCAATGGCTTGCGCAGTGCCACGCAGGCGCGGTTGACTGCGTGGCGCGTTGCGAAATTGTCACAGGCGTCTACTACGACATCAGCCCGGCTCACCAATCCCAAAAGCTCAGCCTCGGTAACCCGCTGCTGTACTGCCGTAACTTGGCAGTCTGGATTGATCTCGGCCAGCGCGCGGCGGGCTGATTCTGCCTTGTTGATTCCTACCGTTTTTTCGCGATGCACGATCTGGCGTTGCAGATTGGTAAGATCGACGACGTCGCCATCACAGATAGTGAGGTGCCCCACGCCTGCCGAGGCAAGATAAAGACTAACGGGTGATCCCAAGCCTCCCGCCCCGATTAACAGCACATGCCCGTTCAACAATTTTTCCTGACCTGCCAGATCAATTTGCGGCAACATGATGTGGCGGCTGTAGCGAATGAGTTGGCGATCTTCCATCAGACCAATCCTTTTTTTGTCGCCGAAGAGTATAGTGTATCCCAATTATTCAGGCCATCAATCAGGATAAAAAATGACACAGGAAATTAGCACCGAAATTCTTCTGGAAAAATATGCGGAAGCGGATGAAACATCACTACAGGACGTGCGCCGGAGAGTGGCGCGAGGTTTGGCGCAAGCCGAAAAAGCGGATCAGCGCGCACACTGGGAAGAAGCCTTTTTCCAAGCGCAGGAAAATGGCTTTGTACCTGCCGGACGTATCAATTCGGCTGCCGGGCTAAAAATACAGGCGACCCTGATCAATTGTTTCGTGCAACCGGTTGGCGATGCCATATCCGGTACGAGCGATGGCCGACCGGGCATTTACGATGCATTGCAGCAGGCCGCTGAAACCATGAGACGCGGCGGTGGGGTGGGGTATGATTTTTCCACGATTCGCCCCGAGGGAGCTCATGTCAAAGGGACCAATTCGCGCGCCAGCGGCCCCATTTCTTACATGCGCGTGTTTGATCGTTCCTGTGAAACTGTAGAGTCGGCCGGTGCACGTCGCGGCGCTCAGATGGGTGTACTCCGTTGCGACCACCCCGACATCGAAAAATTCATCAGCGCAAAAGACAAAGGCGACTTGCGCAACTTCAACATTTCGGTCGGCGTAACCGATGCCTTGATGCTGGCAGTTGAAAACGATCAGGAATTCGAATTGGTGCATATCGCCGAACCTTCTGACGCGATTAAAGAACTCGGCGCGATTCAGCGCGCTGATGGCAAGTGGATATATCGTAAAGTGCGCGCTGTCGACCTGTGGAAACAGATCATTGCAAGCACCTACGACCACGCAGAACCGGGTGTGCTGTTTATTGATCTGATGAACCGCGACAACAATTTGTCTTATTGCGAAGTAATCGAAGCAACCAATCCCTGTGCTGAGCAACCCCTCCCCCCTTACGGCTGCTGTTGTCTCGGCTCGATCAATTTGACGTGCATGGTTAAAAATCCTTTCTCGGTTCACGCCGGTTTCGACTACGAACCGTTCAAAAGCCTTGTTCGCGTTGCTGTTCGAATGCTGGATAACGTACTGGATGTGACCGCGTGGCCCTTGCCCGAACAACAAAATGAGGCGAGGAATAAACGCCGTGTAGGCCTGGGCTTTACCGGGTTGGGTGACGCACTGATCATGCTCGGCTTGCGCTACAACACTGAACAGGCACGAGCTTTTGCAGGCGACATTACCCGTATCATGCGCGACGAAGCGTATCAGGCCTCTGTAGATTTGGCCAAAGAGCGCGGCGCATTTCCTCTGCTGGATGCGGATCAATATCTGGCCGAGCCCCGGTTCGCTTCGCGCCTGTCTGACGAACTAAAAAACAATATTCGCACGTACGGAATTCGCAATAGCCACCTGCTTTCGATCGCCCCTACCGGCACGATTTCCCTGGCCTTTGCCGACAATGCCTCGAACGGTATCGAACCGGCTTTCTCGTGGTTTTACACGCGCAAAAAACGCATGCTGGATGGTTCGACCAAAGAATATCAAGTGGAAGATCACGCTTGGCGCGTCTTCAAGAAAAATGGTGGGGACGTGAACAACCTCCCTCCTGCGTTTACTTCGGCCCTCGAGATTTCTGCCATCGATCACATGAAGATGGTCGCTGCGGTCGCTCCATTCATCGACACGTCGATCAGCAAAACTGTCAACGTGCCTGCCGATTATCCTTACGAAGACTTCAAAGATCTTTATACTGAAGCATGGAAGGCAGGACTGAAAGGCTTGGCAACCTATCGTCCGAATAGCGTACTGGGTTCAGTCTTATCAGTCACACCGGAACCAACGAAAGAGGATCAACCGCAGGATTTCGTATTCGACCAGGATCGGCGCATCGTTCTTGAGGCGACGCCAACGCCTGCCCTCGCCTCCTTGCGCTGGCCGGGTCGCCCGTCTCTTCCAGCCGGAAGTGAAGGCTGGGTGTCACAAGTGGTTAAACATCCTTTAGGCAGTTTTGTGACATTCGTTTCTCATACAACAAACGGCTGCAACCATCCGTTCGAGGTCTGGGTGAATGGCTCCGAGCAACCACGCGGGTTGGGCGCACTGGCTAAATCCCTCTCGATGGATATGCGTTCGCGTGATCCAGTATGGATACGTATGAAACTGGAAATGCTGATGAAAACGGCGGGAGATGACAGCTTCGACATGCCCATGCCGCCCAATGGTGAAACCATGCGTATGCCCAGCCTGGTAGCCGCCTTCGCACATCTTCTGAAATACCGAATCGAACAATTAGGCGCACTGGAAATATGCGACGGCGTAACCACTCCGATGATGGATGCCCTCTTCGCCAAAAAAGAACCCAAAACCGGAACCGATGGCACCATGAGCTGGACAGTCGACATCTCCAACGCTGGAAGCGGTGACGATTTTGTGCTGGGTTTGAAAGAACTGGTCCTCCCCGATGGGCAACGCCGCCCCTATTCCATGTGGCTATCCGGAGTCTATCCGCGTGCCCTCGATGGCTTATGCAAAGTGTTGAGTCTGGACATGCGCGTAATCGACCCCGCATGGATAGGCATGAAATTGCGCAAACTGCTGAATTTTGGCGAGCCCTTGGGCGACTTCATGGCGCGCGTTCCCGGTGGTGCAAAAATGGAAAGCTATCCTTCGACGGTTTCTTATGTTGCAAAACTCATCATCCATCGCTACGCTATGCTCGACATCCTTGATGAGCATGGCTTTCCGGTTCAACAGATGGGCGTACTTGAAATCCCGGAGGGTCAGATCAAACCTACCGGCATCAAGCCCCTCACTGGAAAAATCTGCAAGGAATGCGGTAATGCCACTCTGATCAAAAAGGACGGCTGCGAATTTTGCACGAGCTGTGGAGCGATCGGGGCGTGCGGATGATTTTATATAACCAGATTTCATGAACCTCAATACCCGCTTTCTTTTACTAGGAGCCTTCGTTCTAATTCTGTTCGCAGGGTCTTCCGGGCTTGCATTCAAAAGTCTTGTTAGCGAGATCAACCTGCAATGGGGTGAACAGTTTGCCGAGCGTCAGGTATTGTTTGACAAACACCGTACGCTATCTCCACTCATTCGCGAAATACGCCTTGCACGGCAGATGGCAGCAGAACCCGCCATTATCCAGATGGCATTGCATGAAGACAATATAGAAATAAAGCAGCATGCGCTCGAAGTGATGGAGTCGTACCGATTCAATTTCCGCGACCACAGTTACTTCGCAGCCTTTTCCTCCAGTGGTAACTACTACTTCAACGACGCCTCGGGAAAATTTTCGGACAAACAATACCGATACACATTAAATCCGAAAAACAAGGGTGATTACTGGTTCTATGCGACCGTCAAAAACGGCATGGATTATCAGGTTAACATCGATCCTGACAACCATCTTGATGTAGTCAAGGTCTGGATTAACGTATTGATCAAAAATGGCGACAAAATCCTGGGCGTGCTCGGCACAGGAATCGATCTAACGGATTTTCTGAAAGAAAGCGTCGGAATCAACCAATCTGGCGTGGAAAATTTTTTCATCGACCAGAATATGGCGATCCAACTCTCAACCGATACAAAACTCATTGATTACGCAAGCATTGCAAAAACTACTGGCGAACGCATCAAGATCGACATCCTTTTGAAAAATCCTGATGATCTGGAACGATTGCGCAAAACTGCCGAAATAATAAAATCCAATAACGCTGTAAGCACACTTTGGGTTAATTACCGTGGAGAAAAGCATTTGCTGTGCATGGCTTACCTGCCGGAAATCGGCTGGTATGATTTGACACTGATTGATGAAAAAAACTTGATGCTGTTACATGGATTCAGCCGGCTCCCAATTCTGTTTGGGGCACTCTTCCTGCTGAATTTCTTTTTTCATCGTTGGGTGTTAAAACCTGTGCAGACACTTAAAGCGTCGACAGAGGAAATCCAGCAAGGTCACTACAACATTTCACCGCCAGTTGTTGGCAAGGGGGAAATAGCAGCGCTCTCAAATTCGTTCAAAAAAATGGTTGAATTTATACGGCAAAGCAATGCCGAACTTGAAAGGAAAGTTGAAGCTCGCACCGAAGATCTGCAACGTTTAACCGAAATTGATCCCCTGACTGGATTGCTGAATCGGCGTGGTATGTCCGAACGATTCGACAAGGAAATTTCCCGTTATACCCGGCAAGCCGGATCGCTTGGTCTGTTGTTGCTAGACCTTGATCATTTCAAAAACGTCAACGACACGTACGGTCATTCGGCCGGCGATCTGGCCTTGTGTGCAACGGCTAATATCTTGCAATCAACCAAGCGCAACTACGACCATGCCGGACGATGGGGAGGTGAAGAGTTTCTGTTACTACTACCCGACTGCACCGAAACTGACCTGTTGTCCATAGCTGAACGTATACGCTTATCGATTCAGGCGTTACAAATAGACACCGGTCACAACAGACTATCCTTCACTGTCAGCATTGGAGCCCATTATTCCAGCACACCGCAAACGATGGATGCGATGTTACATCAGGTGGACAGAGCGCTCTATGCAGCCAAGGATGCAGGACGAAACTGCGTAAAACTTGCAGAGAAGCACACATAAGGCCTGGCTCGATTTTGTTTCCGGGATTTCAACTGAACTATCTTGCTGCCATGCAAAACTACTTTACATTGGAAGTTTATGAATAGCGCCGAAGGATCATGGTTAAAGATAGCGACTCTATTTCTTACTTAGGTATCCAGCAGGAATACTGCCATGACTACGAATGAAATCAAAGAATTTTTACTTTGGTGTGCAACAATTAACTATTTGATCCTTTTTGTATGGTTTGGAGTTTTCTGCATTGCCCACGATTGGCTTTATCAGTTGCATGTACGCTGGTTCAAACTAACTGAAGATACTTTTGACCAACTCCACTATGCAGGTATGTCGATATATAAAATAGGAGTCCTGTTATTTAATTTAGCTCCGCTGATTGCTTTGTATATGCGTTAACGCATACCAGAATCCTAATTTTATTGACTAGCATCAAGGGATATTCCTGGTATTTTTAAGAGCGCGTACTAGCGGACTTCCACCTGGGGTTTGGTTTTCTTGGCTGGCTTAATTAATGGCCTATTGCCAACTAATCGGCAGATCATGACTTCAGACTTTATGCCATCCTCAAATCGAGTTGCATGGCAATACATAATTTCACTCTTTGCCTTAAGTTCGGTCAGATGTTGATGCACGTTAATGAGAGGTAAACCAGTAGCAAGTGCGATATCGGTATCAACGCTCTCGCCATGCTTTTTCAAGTAGTCTAGAATTTTCTTCATTTCGGTCAGCAAATTTCTATTCAAAACAGGGAAATCATCAGATTCCCATTTTTATCGTTAGTTCCGTGTATTGGGCAACTTTTGCAAAAATACTTATCCCCAAAGGGCTTGGGGATGTCACAAAGCATCCAAACTATTCCTGCTTCTGATTCGAACACTCAGGACGCCGGCAAAAAAACATGGCCAGCGGCAGGCTAGCTTTTCGATAATATATTGTTAATTATATAATAATTATAATTAACAACTCAATAACAGCAACTGAATCGGGATGAATATAGCGTACTATTTAGGTTTTGGAGTGGTCCACAATTATATTTATCACTGATATTTTCTTTGCTCTCCTGCCATATCGACAAGGTCGAGCATCGCACGTGACAAGAGAAAGAGGTCCCATAAAAAAAGCCCGTCATTAAAAACGGGCCCTTGTTAAAACGGCTGAAGAGGAATGCTTATTTCGCGGGTTTACCTGTAAATATAACCATTAATCCAATAATAACAAATGGTGCCATAACAAAAATGAGCGGAAATGCAATCATGGTAAGCCTCCAAATATTCAAGGAAATTTCATTACGCCACAACAGTTTTCTGTTAGATAGCAAACAATAAGTCTGACGTGACTGAAAGAGGCTAACCTAGTGGTTGAGTCATAATGTCACCTATTGATTCAAAGGGCAAGGACAATCAAAGCCCTCCAGTCCGATCTGCTGATAGAAATCATATTTGTGTGTATAATACACACTTAAATACAGGGGTTAGATTACTTACTTGCACTCATCTTAATTTGAGTGTTTGCGGATTTCTTATCTTTTTTCATGAGTTACGGGATAGAATAGTGATTATGGTTTGCTCGATTCAAGCAAATCTGCCTCATATCAAATTTATAAGTTGAGGATTTTAAGTTAATGGTTATTAAAATTGAAGATGCCAAGCGATCCTACGCAACCTGGATGGTCGTACTGAGGATAGGGGTGACTGCGGCATTCTTTTTCTGGTTCTATAACATATGGAATAACACATCGAACTTAGAGCAAAAGTTGAACAATATCATGTCTCAATATTCTGCAATCGATGACCTTCAAATTGAATTCAAAAACGAAATCCAGGAATGGAAAGACGTGCTGTTGCGCAGTCATGACAAAGAATCGCTAACCAACAACTGGGGCAAATTTGAAAAGCAGTATGAAAAGGTCGCCGCCTCGGCACAAGACGTCATACAGAAAAATGACATCCGTGCAGTTAATGAAAGATTGCAATCGTTTGTCGTGGGGCACAAGGAGAATCATGAAAAATACTTGAAGGGTGTAGATCTGCTTGTCAAGAACGGATTCAACCCGAGACTGGCAGATTCCTCAGTCAACGGTATCGACCGCCCATTATTTGACAGTCTGGAGGCTGCTGACACTGTTCTTCAATTTGAAAAAAATAACATCAATGAAGATATAACGGCAAAATCACGGAAGCAAATAGAACAGAGTATTTTCTCACTGGTCTTTTTGGTTTTGTTTGCTGTTTGGATGCCGAGAAAATAATTCATCAAGTATTAACAAAACAAATCAATCGCTTGGCAAACACCATGATTAGCCATCTCGGACGCTATGAAATTATTGAAGAGTTGGGGCGGGGCGCCATGGGAATTGTCTATAAGGCCAACGATCCCCTGATCGAGCGCTTGGTCGCAATTAAAGCGATTAATCTCAAGAACCTTACCGCAAGTGAAAAAGAAGAATACGAAGCTCGCTTTTATCAAGAAGCCAAGGCTGCAGGTCGGTTAAATCATCCCAACATCGTAACCATCCACGACTTGGGCGAGAGTGGCGGAGTTGCTTACATTGCAATGGAACTGCTGGAAGGGTGCGAGCTACAGAATTTTATTGCTGATAATTCGCACCTGTCTCTTGATGACCTGCTCGATATTTCCATTCAAGTAGCGACAGGCTTGGCTTATGCGCATCAGCATGGAATTGTGCACCGTGATATCAAGCCCTCAAACATTATGGTATTAAAAAACAATCACGTAAAAATCGCCGACTTCGGTATTGCTCGAATGTCTTCCTCACTATTGCAAACGCAAACTGACATCATTATGGGCTCGCCTTATTACATGTCCCCGGAACAAATATTGGGCCGCCCGGTTGACTCCCGTTCAGATATATTCTCGATGGGGGTTGTGCTTTACAAGATGCTGACAGGTCGACTGCCTTTTTTTAGCAATAACGCCAATTCGGTTATGTACCAAATTGCCAATGAAGTCCCTGAACAACCAAGCTCACTGAATTCAAAAATTACAGACTCGCTGGATAATATTGTTTCAAATTGCCTGGCTAAAAATCCGGATGACCGATACCAGAACGCCCATGAACTGGCAGAGGATCTGCTTAAATGCCGGAGGGAATTACCTGACACCAAATTAGAAGTTAATAATAGCAGGCGCTATTTTGGAAGTGACGCATTTATTTATAACAGTAGCATCGCTAATTGGATTCATATTAATAAAGTCAGTAACTGGAAATTGATTTGCATTCTGATGTTGACTGGATTTATGTTTATTTCAACCTATCAGATGGTTGTACAATTTTATTTCAATAAATAGGGTTACTGCTTCTGTAAAAAATTCCACATCCACTACGGCCATTCCTCTTACGCTCAAAAACTTCAGGAGTTTGAACATGAGTTCAAGTAGTTCCCACGTTAATCTGAAGGCTGCCATTCATAGCATCAATGCTCTCCCGACTATCCCTGTAATTGCCCAAAAGATTCTTGCGCTGGATCTCGAAAGCAACGAGGGGGAAATAGCCATGCTCAAGCTTATCGAG
>Ga0316223_1003486_pt1 | contig 11694 bp, 9 predicted proteins | sample TBH18009metaG_FD_206007 | JGI IMG/M metagenome (GOLD analysis project Ga0316223, IMG submission 206007) | Freshwater microbial communities from Trout Bog Lake, Wisconsin, USA - TBH18009 | ecosystem: Environmental > Aquatic > Freshwater > Lake > Hypolimnion/Profundal zone | place: USA: Wisconsin...
CAGCATCCACAACAACCAGGGATGAAGGCCCTGCACCAGCCCAATGAGCGCTTTCATCTGACCCGATTGGGTGCGCAGCAACAAGGTGGCGAACAGAAACCAGCGGTGCATTTGGCGCACATAAGCACTCAGGTCGGGGATGCCGGTTTGCACCTCAACACAGGCGATGGACTGTACCAGCCGGAAGTGGTGCCGCAGCAGCAGGCGCGCCATGGCCAGATCGTCGGTCAAATGGGTCAGAATGGTTGAGAACCCGCCCAACTCCCTCAAACGCTGGGTTGACAAGGCGTAACACATGCCGTTGATGGAGATCGGGCCGGCAAACGGCAGCAGCCGCGGTAAATACGTCAAAGCGGCGTTGTTGTTGACAAACTGTGCCAGCAAACGCCCACCCAGACCGATGGCTTCCCGATAACAAGGCAAAGCGGTGACCAAATCACCCTGGTCCAGCGTACAAATCAATTCCTCCAAAGCGGTAGTTGACAAACGCGCATCGTCGTCCAACACCAGCAGCACGCGGGTGTTGACCTCAGCCAACGCGGCCTGGAGTTTGAAACTTTTTGGGTTTGTACCTTCTGGTGCCTTGGGCAAACACCGGATCTGGATGTGGTGCGCAGGGTATTGGTGCACCAAGGCTTGGGTAATGGTCTGCGCCACCCCATCGTCATCGTCGATTAACCAGAAAAAACGGGCATCGGCCATGGCGCGTAAATTGTCTTCCAGCACCTGGGGCAAATGGGGATCGCCGCTCAGAATCGGCTGCAGGATGCTGACCTGGGCCATCCAGCCTGGCGGCAAGGCGTGCGTAGACGGCTGCTGGCTGGCCTTTAGCGCCACACGGGCAAAGTAAGCCTTAAACAGCAGAAGACCCAAATAAAGGCCCGCTGCAAGCCAGGTGATAGCGTTGACGTTCAAGCCCATTGCTGCTTCTGCCAGGTGATAAAACGCTCCACCCCTTCGTCAAGGCTGACACTGGGTGGCCCAAGATCTTGCAGGGCGCGGCTGACATCAAAGGTTTTGGAATAAGCGAACACCCCCACGCCAAAACGTGTGATGGGCGGCTCACCGGGCAAATGGAGCAAGCGGTATGCCCACTCAGCCAGCGTGGCAGCGCGCAAAGCGTTAGCAACAGACACTTGGCGGGTAGGGGCCGCAATGCCTAGGCGCTTCAAAAGCTGTAGCAAAAAAACCTGGATTTAAATGGGCTGCGCGTTCGTCAGGTTGTAACTTCCCGATAGATTGGGCGCAATAGCCGCGGCCAGCAGGTAGTCACACAAGGCATCGATATAAATCAGATCTCCCCGTACTGGCTGATCCTGTCCGGTAAACAGCGGCAGTTTTCCTTTGGCTGCCGCTTCCAGGATGCGGGGGAAAAGCACCGTGTCACCCGGCCCAAACACAGCGCGCGGGCGCAACACGACCTTCTCGCCGGGGTAGGCACACACCAAGTCTTCACCCATATATTTGGTTTGAGCATAAGCATTGATGAAGTTCGGCCCAATCGGGCTAGCCTCGGTCAAACCCAGTTGGTGCTCTTCGCGATAAAACACTGAACTCGACGAGACATAAATCAGCCGGGGACGACCGTGCCGCTGACAGTAGTCAATCACATGGGCTGTGGCCAATACGTTTTGTGCGTAGTACGCGCGCTGTGACCCCCAGGGGGAGGCCCGCGCGGCGGCATGGATCACCACGTCCGGGTTCATATCCAGATCAAAAGGGTATGACAAATCCAACTGGGTGTAATTTGGCAAGTTCGTGGCGCGCCGGGCCACACCGTGTACATCAAGATCGGAGCGGCCAGCAAACCGCCGCATAAAACTGCCGCCAACAAAGCCGGAAGCACCGGTCACGAGAATTTTCATGTAACCAGCCTTTCAGCTTGAGGTTTGATCTGGCAACGGATACGGCGACGTTTGGCCCCCGGCGTGTCGTTTATCCAGGGCGCAAACACCAGCGCCGGTGCCACTAACCCGGCGGCCTGACACAAGGTCTGGATCTCACGCTCGATGGCTGCGCTGGCTTGGTCCGGTGCAGCAACACAATGAAGGCGAATCACCCAGCTGCCCGTTGTTTGCACCAGTCGGTAGTCCGAAAAACAGGGCCCAGCCAGCCCGGTTTGGGTCTGGGCCAAGGCCATGGCGCGGCGAACCAGATCGGGGAATACCGCCTGATCAGCCCCTGAACCCCACGCTGGTAGCCACAACACATCGTCCTGTCGACCTTCAATGGCACTGACACACAAACTCACCCGGCCACAGGGGCAAGGCCGCGAGTCAACGTGCAAGATGTCATCCAGACGGTAACGGACAAAAGCCTGGGTTTGGCGGGTGAAGTCGGTGATGATCGGCATAAAGCGGGTATGCGCGGCGTCTAGCCAGTCCATTTCAAAATGCACCAGTTCTTCGTTGAGATGCAGCTGTCCCTGTCCACAGGTGGATGCCAGAAACCCTTCCGTGCACTGGTAAATCTGATCGGGCCGACACCTCCAGGTTTGCGCGATGCGTTGTGCGTCGTCAGGCTCCAGAACCTCGGCCACGCTGATTACCTGATGCGGGGAAATGTGCAACACCCCGCCATCCTGCGCATCGGCCAAAGCGTGTAATACCGAGGCTGGTGCAATCAAAATGTCGGGCTGCAAACCGTTGAGCATGGCCACATGGCTCTCCATCGGAGCCAGCAGGTCACCAAAATGAAATAGGAGCCGTCTACAGTGGACGGTGGTGTACAAGTTGCTATTGGCACGCAACAGCAAAGCCACCCGCAAAGGCAGTGCCAAAGGGTTCAGGAACTGGCGCATGGCCTGGACCGACAACACACGGGCCAGAATGTTGCCAGCCCAGATGGCGCGCTCCCGTTCACTGACCAGGAAAACGCACCGTTGGCCCGAGGTTCCACTGGATAATCCCACCGTAATCCCCGCAGGCAACGTCGGTTTGAATTCGCGTTCGCGTTCTGCTTGTGCGGCCACCGCCAAAACCTGGCCAAGCGCCAATCCTGGCCGGTTGAACTGGTCAAACGCTGCCAGCATGTGGGTTTTTTCCACGACGGGCAACAAAGCCAAATCGCTGCGATCCCGAGGTTTGTAAAACGCTATGCGGTCTAGACCATGGGTCAAATAACGCTGAAGCCTTCGCTGCTGCCAAACCAGCAAACTCGCCCGATCCCTGAAGCGGTAGCCCCATCTCGCCCGGACAAGCGCGCACAAAAACCCCCATGCATCTCCAAAGCGTTGCAATCGGCTCAAGCGAGAGCTCCGGTGTACTCCGTCAAACTTTGCTGGCAATGCGATGGCAGGATACACAACTCGGGAAACTGAGTGCCCAAACGGTGCAGCCGAGTCATGGTTTGCTGATACTGCTTCCAGTCGTTCATCACCATGGCGGCTACCCGCATGGGCAATTGCAAAGCCTGCCAACTGGCCTTGGACCAGCAGGCATCGGCACACAACAAAACATCTCGATCCAAGGTGTCGCGCAACAGCAAGCCCATCTGGCGTGGTGCATGGCCGGGCAAGGCAACCGCGATCAAGCTGCCATCGCCGAGCAGGTCGTACCCATCACCAAAATCTGCCCAACCTGAAGGCAGCGCGCAGCGTGACGTGCGCTCTGCAAACGTGACCCGCAGCGCAAAGTCATGAGGCAACAAGGCGGGCAACAAACCTTTGCTGAGCAAACCCATGCGCGAACCCTGGCGAATGTCTTCATAGTCATCCTGCATGCATATGAACCTGGCCTGGGTCAGATCCCGCAGACCGGCAATGTGATCAGCATGAAAGTGTGAAATCAGGCACCTGCGAATGTCATCCAAGCGCAAGCCATGAGCCGCCAGTTGGCTGACCAGCCGACGATTTGGTTGGAGTTCAACTGGCGTCGCCCAGCGGTACAGCCGTTCGGGGAAAGGGTCGGTAGCCGACAAGAAATGGCTGGCGTAACCCGTGTCATACAGCATGGCTCCTTGGGTGGGATGAATGATCAACGCACTGATGGACGGGAAATTGATCGTCCGCCATCCCCCGCCCGAACGCGCCACCCGCTCACAATGGCGACAGTGCCCGACAGACAACAGGTGAATGGCCAGGCGCACGGTTCAATACCTCAACACCGCACCACCCAGAGACAAACCGGCCCCGGTGCCCATCAAGGCAAACAAATCCCCGCGGCGTAGCCTTTGGGCGTCGATGGCATGGTGCAGTGCCCCCGGCATGGACGCCGCCACCATGTTTCCACGGTGGTGAATGGTACGTACCACTTTGGCTAGTGGGATGCCCAGAATTGAGTCCAGCTTATCCAGCGCCCGACCCGATGCTTGGTGCGGGATCAGGCAGGATAAGTCGTTTCGGTGCACACCAGCGGCTTCCAGCAGGTGCTCAGAAAACCCTGGCAAATACTTGGCAGCCATTCGGAAAGTCGCCTTGCCGTTCATCTCGAAAAATGTCGCCGCCCGGTACGCATCAAAACCCCTTTCTATACGCACCCGGGTACCACCCGCCCGCAGTTGACAGAGCTCCCCGCCGACGCTGTAGGTGGCAATTTTGGTCGCCAGCAGGCTGGATGAGCAGTCCGGTTCTGCCAAACCCACAACAACCGCCACCGCGCCATCACCAAAGAGTGCCGCTGTACCGACATCATCAGGATCCAAACCCGCAGAAGGAGACTCACTCGACACAATCAAAACCTTGCGATAGCGCCCCGTCGCCATGGCGCAACTGATCAGATCCAGGGCGACCAGAAAACTCAGACAGGTAGCGTTGACATCAAAAGCAGGTATGCCCGATTCGCCCAAGCCCAGTTCGCTCTGAATCTGCGACCCCAGGCATGGTATGGCTTGCTCCATTACACTGCAGGCGGACACGATGCAATCAATCTGTTGGGGTGCCAGTTGGGCCGCCTCAAGTGCGCGCTGTGCCGCCCGCGCGCCCATATAGGAAGATGTTTCTTTAGGTGAGGCCACATGGCGCCGCTCGACCCCACAGTTCCGAAAGGTCCAGCCCGAAGGTTTACGCCAGCGTGTATCGAATTCTGTCGAATGCACCAGCTTCTCTGGCAGGTATTCGCCGGTGCCCAATATCCTTAAAGAAATCATGGTGTGACAGTGCTTCACGAAGTGGTGGATTGATCCACCTCGCAAAAGCTGGCTGCGCAGTCGGTCTCCTCGGTGTCGCTGACATGGGCACTCAGACCCCGCGCGTTAGACCACATCTTCATTTCAGCAGACCGCACGATATAGGGTTAAAGCGCGCCAAGTCATGGGCGTCACCATGCCCAGCCCGATTGCCATGATGAGCGCTTCCTTGGTACCTAAGCACGTCACTGGGACGGATATGAAACAATCGCATTGGAGGAAAGTATGGCACGGGTTGTGGGCTCCAAGGCATCGTTGACCCCGTGCGGTTTGAGGTGTTGTGCGCGTCGCAACCATTCCACCATCCCACCATCTGACGCCGGATACGAATGTCGGCTTATGAGCAAGCGAGTTGAGCCAATGTAAGTCGGCAACCGCGGCACAACCGTCAGTGGACCGATTCGCACGATGCGTTGTGCCAATCCACTTCCACCGACATAGATCGTTTTCCATTTTGACGGCGTGGCGTGCGTTCGTTGAGGCACAACAGGAGCGTTGAGCATCAGGCCCCGGCGGGCTGACGATCCCTGACGCCTGCGCGCCGATCGGCGCTGCGCGCTGTGCTTGCACCCATCAGAGCGGCGCTGCTGCTGGGAGCGCTTGCCGCGCAGCGTTGTGGCTCGCCGGTCCGTGCCTGACCGACGGCCGTTTGTTCTTGTGTTCGTCGCTTTTTCGGTGAACCTTAGTCCGTGCGGTGCCCGGGACGGCCTGCGGCCTTCAAGGGTGCGCTGTCGCCCCGTACGCGCCCGTTCAGACGCGCTTCGCGCCCTTAGCTGCGGCCTGCGCGCGGGCCCTTGACGCCGTGCCCCTGATACACGGCCTGCTGGATCACCGGCGACGAACTCAGGAAAAACGGCAACAGGCTCCCAAGGCCGTCCGGCTCACCACAACCTCAGTGGAGTAGCTCGGAATCTTGGAATCCGGCCTACCTGACGCAGTTCCCCGCAGTCAGTCGGTTACTGGCAGTTGGCAAGGCCGCACCGGCCACTTACACAGGAGAACGTAGCCATGCAAGTCCGTCACGCAGCGCAGGCTCAAAGCCGCGTGAGTAGAAGGACAACGTCGCCGCCGGACACCGGTGCGCGGCGCCGTCCGGGCCAGATAGGCGCATTAACTGACAATAAACACTTGTTGGCGATATATCAAACTGATATAATTTACCCATGCACATCATCTCCCTCAAGGTGCTGCGCGAGTTCTGGCTAAGACACCCGCAAGCAGAAGGACCATTGCGGCAGTGGCACGCTATTGTTGAACATGCAACTTTTCGTGACTTCAATCACGTCCGGGAATTTTTCCGCTCAGCCGATTACGTGCCACCTTATGTGATTTTCAACATCGGGGGGAACAACTTCCGGCTTGTGGTCATCATTCAGTTTCGGGGAAAGAAGGTGTATGTCCGGGAGGTGATGACGCACCGGGAGTACGACATTTGGTGCGGGCTCCATCGAAAAGGAAAAGTTTAATCATGCAAGCAGCACAGTCGCCATTCGATATCCACGCCATTCAGTCATCCTGGGCCGCATTCGACTCCATGGTGCATCTGCGTCCCATCCACGATGAGGCCGGTCATGCGCAGATGGTGGCATTGATGAATTCGCTGCTCGATGTGGTTGGTGAAGAAGAAGACCACGCACTGTCCGGTTTACTGGAACTGGTTGGCGACGTGGTGTCCAGGTATGAACAGGAGCACCACGCCATCGAGGCGGTGGCGCCGAAGGATTCTCTGCGTTTTTTAATCGAGGCCCGCAACTTGCGGCAGGAAGACTTGGCCTGCGTTGTGCCCCAGGGCAACCTGTCGGCCATTCTCGCCGGCAAGCGCAAAATCAGTGCCGCACTGGCTGGGAAGTTGGGCAAATTCTTCGGCGTCAGTCCGGCGCTTTTTGTGCCACGTTAGCCCGAAACCAACCGGGGTTTGCATAAAACGGTCTGACCCTTCGGCCAAACGCAGAAGAAACAATAGACTGAGCCCCACATCGGCGTCAAAAACAGGCTGGAATTGGTTGGTTTGGCGTGCCGCGCAACATGCGCAATACAATTTGCGCAGCGCAACTCTTGCACGTTGCGCAACCGGGCACGATCGAGCGGAACGAGTGGTCACGGTCACCAGAATACGCCGTCTGCCACACCGCCCCCGTATTTGAATGAATACCCCCAGTATTTGGCAAATGAATCCCTCAACCTTGCAGCCATACGGCCTCATGTTCCAATGCAAGTCCCTGTGCACGCAGTTCTTCGCATAGCGCAATAACCCCCTGCGGTGCCCCGGCCGCTACCAACTTGGAATAGGCCGTATTAAAGTCAGCCACCGTGTTCTGCCAAATCGTCGCGCTGCCATAAGTTCTCAGCAATCGTTGCCAATCCGGCATCAACCAAAAAGAGCAAGGGCCACAGCATGTCTCCAAAAGCCTGGCGTAATTGAGCAAGCCCACACCATCGTAATCCGGGAATATCACCACTTCGGATGCACGTTGGCGTTGCGCAAGCCAAGCGACCACGCGACCGGACAACTGGCCCGCGTAATAGGCCACCGATCCACGCGCGTCTGATGGCAACCAGTCAAGGCGATCGAACAAGGCCTGATTTTCGACCAACCACAAAGGTGCATTCGAGCGCCAATGGTCGTCGGAACAAATCGCCAGCACACCAGCCCCCGCTATGCGCGTTACCTGTGCAATATGGAATACCAACTCGACACCAGAATCAGAATCAATGTTGGGACGGGTCCAGATCACATCGTCGGAAATAGCCTTCAACAATAAATAGTGGTACGCATGGCCATGGGCGCCCCCTTTGCTGCTTCGAGACTGGGCAATATTGGCAGCCCGCAGTGGAATGCCAGGTTGCACCATATCCACCGATTGAGGGCGCAGGTGCTGTAGGTGGGACCGCAGTATGGCAAGGTTGACGACTTGATAGACGTTGCCACGCCCTTCCCTTCTCAACTTGAGGGCACCGGTTCTGCGGCCCAGATCCTCCAATGCCTCGCGTTGTGACGCTGTGAAAGTACTTGCAGGGCACGACTGTTGTTGCGTCTGACCTAGCCCATCGATCAACCGCTCCAGCGCAGCCACGAGTGCGCGGCTCATACCGAAGCCGGCGCACTGTCCGCCAAGACACCCGCCGGCGGCAAGCGATCCGTGGCGGCCTCGTCCGTTTCCAGTGGCTCCAATATCTGCCAATTCTTTTGGCTGATGTAGTTGTATCCACTGGCACTACTAATTGGCACACAATACCGCGCAGTGATCAGTGGGGCCGGTGAGGCAAATACCAGCGCATAGCCAAAGTCCGTCGCGGTTTCGATCAAGCTGCGTTGGTTTCGCTGGTCCAAGGCTGAGGCTTCATCCAAATAGCACACGGCCTGTACCTGGTGGCGTTTGTCCTGCATCAGATGCAACAAGGCCAGCCCTGTCACCAGTTTGGCCATGAGCACCGTGCCGTTGGAGGCCGCGCTGTCAATGTCCGCAAATGATTCTTCCTTTCGCCCAGCCTTTCCAACGATGAACTCTAGGCGAAAAAAGTGTTCCACCCGCAGACAGCCACGTACTTCACCTTCGTGAATCAACAGACCCTTGGCCCGGTTGAGGGTTGCGTCATCCAGAACGCTGGCGTGGTTAAAGAGCTCGAAGGTCTCACCACTTTCGGCCTTTTCAGCGGTGCTAATAAGTTGCTCAATGGCTTGCACCAACTGGGTTTCATCGACCGGCTCAATTTTGAACACCGACAAATCCGACAACTGCCGCCGATGAATGAGCCGGTTGAAGTCACGCATCTTGCTCTTGAAGGTGACTAGCCCATCGCGCAGTTCGCGCAAACAGGCCGTCACATTCACCACGGCACTTCGTGACTTACGATCCAGCGCCTGCTCCTCCTGGGACAAATGTGCGGTGAATTCAATGATGCGATGAATCTCGGTTTCGCTGCCACCAATGAATTGAAACTTGGTCAGGCCCCCTGCATGCAGCTTGGCCAGACCGGCATCCAGCTCACGATCCAATGCCACCAGGTCAGCGCACTCACGGTGGTAGACCGACAAGGACTCTGAGAGCTGGCCCAAATCCACTTCATCGGTTCCCAGCCAGCGCTGGTGGGGTAACACGCCAAGATTTTCGAACATGGCGTCATCGTCACGCCGGCATTCCCGCAATCGGCAGATGCTGGCGTGACTTTGCTGCAAGCGATCAAGTTGATTTTGAAGTTCACGACCCTGGTTTCGCAATTCTTTAGCTGCAGTCACAGAATTGGCCAGCTCGGCAACTAGTGTGGCAATGGAATGCTGCAGTGCGTCGATAGCGTTCTCACGTTCCCCTTGCCCAGCCCGCAGGGCCTGCAATTCATCAAACCGCCGAATTTGCTCCTCAATCTGGCGCACCACATCATCCAGTCGGTTTTTTTCCTGGCGCGCCCGCTCCATATCTTGCGCTGCTGCCAGCTGTAACTCCAGGCTGCCCAGTTGTTGCGCGATTTCTTGCAGCCGTTGCTGCAGTTCGTCAGACGAGCGCTGGGTATGTTGCAACGACAGGCCCTGCACCGTGAGCCCCAGGCCTGGCAGGAGCAAGGTATCCGCAGAACTCTTCAACGCACTCTCCAACCAGCGATTCAGCGCGGGCGGGTCCGACGTGAAGGCGTGTGGAGCTAGCGTCATGACTTGTTGGCTCAGTGTGCGATTCAGGACATCGAGTTGTTGAGTCGTCAGGACTGACTTCAAATGCAAATACAGGTTATCCCCCAGAGTGGCTTGTTCTCTTTGCAATTGGTCACGCTCACTCAGGGCTACGCGCTGGTCGCGTTTTATCGCATCGGCACCGCGGCTGCCAGCGTTTTGCACCAGAGCGGTTTGCTGCTCGAGTTGGCGACGCTCATCCTGCAAAGCAATCTCCAACAGCTCACGCCGTTCAATCAATGCGAATTCCGTTTCCAAGAGACTCAGGCGGTGCTGATCCTGGAGCAACTGCCGCATGCGCTGCTCGGCTTCGATCTTTCGTCCGTTGCGCTCGCGGTCAATGAATTGCAAGTTTTCCTGCTGGGCTTCCGACTCCTGAATGGCGCCGCGCAGGCGTTCGCCCTCCTCCCCAAAATGCTGCTCCCAGGTCTGCAGTCGCTCGTTAATCAACGGACGAAAATACAGGAGCTTGCCGCGCAGCAAAAGGCGCCGGTGTTGTTGTTGCTCCATCAACGCAATGCCAGCACTTTGGCGAAGGGCCGCCAAATACTGCGCCCGGTCTGCATTGACCTCAGAAAACGCCTTGTCCCATTCGGCTTTGAAATCGATGCTGGAGTCTGGCAAGTCCCGGCGAAAGATGGACAGCAAATAGTCTTTCACTTCACTGGATCGCAATTTGTCTAGTCGCAAGGTACGGGTTAGCACGCGCTGGAAGACGTCGGCATGGCTGGCGTGCTCCAGCTTGAAGACCGTAAAGTCCGGCTCTTGATCCAAAATGCGGCGGCGCGTGCCATAGAGTGCAGCGGCGAACTCCCCCGAGGTATAGCTGAATACCAGCTTGCCCATGCTTGCCATGTGACCCTTCAACTGCGATTGCTGGACCTGACTTCCGTCCGCTAAACGAAAGTCATCCAGCCGCAAGCTTCCCTTGTAGGCGAAGTATTCGTAGTCGTGGCTCACGCCTTTGCCAACGCAGCCCAAAACCACCGTCCCGGTATTCGGAAGTACCACCTCCAGCAGAATGTAGGCGCTGTTACTTGGGAAATAGAAACGCCGGCTGGTCTCCACATCGTGGGCGCCAAAGTCCATGCGCCGTCGATCAATGATTAGCAAAAATTGCAGGGCATTTATCAGACTGGTCTTGCCGGCATTGTTGGGCGCAACCAAGGAAACAGAAGCGTCCAGGGGCAACTCGGCGCGTCGATAGCCCGCGCTGTTGAGCAGGGCCAGGCGCTGGAATCCATAGTGCATCATTCCATTGCCTCCACTTGCGGCATTGCATTACCGTCAACCGGTGGCGCGCTGGTTTTGGTCAGCTCTTCAAATCGATCCAGATATCGAAACACCGCAGGCAGCAGGTACCAGGCATTGCCCTCGGTACGGGCGAAGCCATAATTTGTGGCGGTGCGCATCAGTTGCTGCAGTAGGTCTCTGTCTGACAGTCCTTCTGCTTCCAGCAACAACCGGTTTTTTTCCAGGATGGCGTCCAGCAAAGGCGCGTCGATGCGCCAGTCTGTGAAGCGCCCCAAATGCAGGCCGATATCTGCCTGATATTCAAATACCAGCATAAACAGCAATGCAAGCTGCCGCGTTGTCTTAGAGACGCCGCTGCTCGCGTCGTCGGTATGAAACCACGCAAAGCCACGGTCATCGATGCACAGACGGTAGCCCAGACTCTTGAAGAGCAGCTCATAAGACCCGCGTTCGCGTTCCAATTCGGCCCACAGCCGTTGATCGGACATCCGATTGAGGTGTTTGCCGCTGTTGAATAAATCAAACATTTCCGCCAGACAGTCAAGCTTGTGCAAATACAAAGGTGTGGTCATATTCATGGAGGAATGACAAGGGACTTGCCCGACGGCTGCAATGCGTGGGGGAAATGGGTCACGCGTACCGTGTGGAGCATT
>Ga0316223_1003488_pt1 | contig 11691 bp, 14 predicted proteins | sample TBH18009metaG_FD_206007 | JGI IMG/M metagenome (GOLD analysis project Ga0316223, IMG submission 206007) | Freshwater microbial communities from Trout Bog Lake, Wisconsin, USA - TBH18009 | ecosystem: Environmental > Aquatic > Freshwater > Lake > Hypolimnion/Profundal zone | place: USA: Wisconsin...
TAACAATCAAAACTTCAGTCTCAGAAGTAAAACTGACACTGATCTGATAAGTCTGATCTGGAAAAATAGTTCCAGACAAAAATCTTTCTACCCTACGTTTCAGCCACCGTATGGTGAAGTTATACCCATCACCCTTAAAAGTGTTCCATTGCAAAATGCGTTGATACACCAAGTCGGTGACTGTATAAACTTGAGCAGACCTATTCTCAAAAGCATCAACTGTTTCGGTATTTAAAGAAGCAGTGTCCAGTGGCCCCACAACAACACTAGGGCTTAAAGGAATGTTTTGCCTTGGTATGCCGTAAATGCCAAGCCCACACCAGTTCAGCACGTCACCAGATTGATTTAAATAAATTGGAAGTTGAACAGAATTGATCGTGTCCAAATTCCCTTGGCTCAATTGGTTGTAAGCGGTGAAAAACGCACTGATGTTTTCATCAGATGCGTATTGCTGATAAGGATAGGCTGGTATCTGTTGTGTCAGCATATCAGCCTTGAACCACCGTTATGTTGCTGGCTTGAGTGTAAAAATAACCTTCCGCATTTCCGTAAATGACTACATTATTGCTTTCCGGAGCAGCCGTGTTGCCATCAATGGTCAAAGCAAAAGTTAATCTAGAAATGCTTGTAGGCTGCAAAATACTGGACACAGCAGCTTGAAAAATGTCTTGCAACTCAAGCAAGCTAATGGGTTGGTTAACGTAAATCCCGTTGATGTATTCAATAATTAGTGGCTGAATTAACGATGTAACCACGTTATTGCTAATCAAGTTAGTGCCGGGAATCGTATTCCATGTCACCGTTATGCCCACTACCTGCTGCACCGGCACAACAAAAGTGATGTTGTAGGTATCGGGAAAGTCATTGATCGAGACAATTTCTGTTGAGCCGCCAGTGGTAATTGTGGTCGATGATGTTGTCTGACTTTTATTGACCGTGTAAGTGCCAGTGCCACCGCTTCCAGAGCCGAAAGCCGTGATAGTTGTACCAAAAGTAACGCCAGTTCCAGCGACAACGCTACCAACAGCCAAAGTGCCAGAGGTAACAGCAGAAATGTTTAAAGTTGTTCCAGAAATGGAGCCAGTGCCGATGAACCCTTGAGATCCTTTCAAATCATTGATATTGAACAATGATTGATAAATGGCATTGGCAACTTCATAGGGGTCGCCGCCGCCCACGATAACTTCCCAGCCGCCAGACACCTGTTGAATTGATAAAAGATTGGATTGAACGCCGGGTACATTTTGCAAAGCTGTTTTAAGCAGGGTGGACATACCAGTGCCCACGGCCTGACCAGCTTGAATAACTTGTGCTTGATAGGCTTGCAGACTTTGTGCAGACGCTCCCGGCAAACCCACGGTTGGATTATCGCAAGTCAAGGCAATGCCCGATGGAACCGATGTGATGATTTGCGTCACAGAGTTGGCCGGAATAGCCCAAGAGCCAGCAGTTGTTGCCAAACAGTACAAAGATGCCGATACGCCAGCCGAGCCAACTACGCCACCGTCTTGCACCGTGTATTGATATGTGCCATCCGAGACAGTAAAACCCACGTTGATAACGAAGCCCGGAGTGCCCGAAAAAACAACATACACGCTGGTATTTGAGCCAACGCCTTGTTGCACACCGTAAACATTGCCCAATTGATAAAGAATGGGCGCATTGGCAGTGTAAGGTGATACAGAGTTCACCAAATCGACCAAAGCCTGTTGCGCTACCGACAATGAGCCAGCAGAAGTGGCATTCATGTCGCCAATCAAATTAGCAGGAAGGCTGGTAATGCCCGGAGCCAAGCCTTGAGCAATAGCAAACGCTTCAGCGGCCAAAGTTGCTGGTGGCGTGACGGTGTAAGGAGCAGTTAAAGTGCTGGTGGTCATTGGCTAATCCTAAGTGGCTATTGTGGCCTGATACACGGTTCCTGACAAGAAAATTGCGTTGATTTGATAGGTCGGATTTATCTTGCTAGCTATCTTTGTAACGATCAAACTTGCAAAATATTGTGCAAATTGTGTTTGCGTCCGAGCAATTGCAACATCTGGCGCTATTTGTGTTTGCACCGATTGAATCGCTGGCAATCCGTAATTTGCATACAGAGGATTTTCCCCTGAATTCATAAGCAAAGTCTGAACCAAAGTGGTCAACCAAACATAGCCATTTTCGCCATTGGGTTCAGTATCTACCTCAACCCAATTGCCATTTTTATCTGTTCCGTATGTTCTCATACAACTCCCCCGCTATTGTCAGAGCCAGCTTTGACGCCGCTGTGTTTGTGGGCCAAAAATGGTGTGCCATTGATGATAAGCGTTCCTGTGACATTGATATTTCCACCAGACAGAACAATTGAAGTTGAACCTTGCACCAAACTGACTTCAGTATCACTGATCGTAACGACAGATTCACCATGAGCAGAACTGACAACAGTTGCTGTTGAATCAATTGATGACCAATTATTATTGCTGATTGGCAAAAAAACCAGTGCGCCCAAATTGCTTGGTGTTACCAATGGAGCCAATCCTGTTCCCAGGCCAGAAATGCCGCCTAAACGAGCGTTCGCCGACAAGGCAATACCCGTGTCGCCAACTTGAATTGGAATGCGTACATACTGAGAAATAGCCACTGGGATTGTGACCTGTGGAATTGTGTAACCCAAACTTGCATCAACTTGAAAAGCAACAGTAACGACAGTTCCATTATTCAAAACTTCAACTACTGAGCAAGGCAATACTTGCCCTTGTTGTTGCAAATTGTCTTGAACCTTTCGCTGCGCGAAAGTATTCATTGTCTGAGCAAATGGGGTTTTGGTTACATTACCGCCACTCATAATTAACCCCCAAGCAAGACATTAACAACTGTCTTCCAACTATCTCCATCAAGTTGACGCAAATTTCCCACATGACGAACTTGAATAATTTTCCCAGCTCCACTAAATGCAGAGTCATCTCTATATGGAGAGAATGAAGCCTGAGTATTGGATGCAATAAATGGTGGTAATTGAATTGATTGACCCAAAGACAAATCATATCGAGCCACCAAATCAATTTGCACTGTAGCAATGTCAATCCATGTCGGTTGAGACATGAAATCATTTAAATTTAAAAGTGTTGTACCTGAATTTACTACAGCACCTGTTCCAGTGCTTGTGCTAGAGCCAGCACTGGAGTTGTCCGTGACAGTAATCACATTGTTTTGGACCGATAACTTAACACCAGTGTAGCCTTGAGTTTTAATCAAATTTTTGGACGTTTGAGTCAAATAATTTCCAAATTGATTTAAATCAGCATAAAAACCAGCTTGATTTTCCGTGTAAACCAACAAAGGACTTATGCTTATATTTCTTCTATAAGTAGGGTAAGCATGAGCCAAACATTGGTCAATGGCTCCGGCCATAGGTGTATTTTTGGGCCAATTGAAACTCAAATTGACCGGATTGCTCGGAGTCCCAACTGCTGGTGTCACAATCAAATCCAAGGTCAATAGCGTACCTTGCCAATTTCCAAAAGTTTGGAAAATGCTCCCAGACAATACCAGACCAGCTTGTTGAGGATTTGCTAAAGGCAAACCAGCCGTCATTCCAATTTCTAAAGTGATATTTTGATTTGTAAAATTAACTGATTGCGAAATATCCGCAAAAGGAATTCCCCATACCCTGATGTAAGAATTTCCCATTGGAGCATCATAAGATGCCACAGGCAAATCAAATTCAATGTTCAATGCAGCACCATTATTAGTGCCACTTGGTGTGCCATCTAAGGTGCTACTGTATTGTTTGATCAATTCTCCAGTAGAAGAATTTGTGATCACTAAGTTGTAATACCGCATTAGCCCACCTCAAAACTTTGTGAGCTGGCTCTGAAAATAATAGGTGTTTTGAAATATCCTGCGGCTAAATTGATGTTGTAGTTGTCTGGTGATCCAATCAATGGAACATTGAAAACCACAACACCCTGCAAGGTATAGCAAGTCAAATAATACCTTTGACCAAACAAGTTCCAAGTCACAATCAGCGTATAAGTTACGCCATCTAATGTGGCCGAAAACTGAAAGTTTTGATTGGATCTCTCAACAAATTTTATATAGGTGGTCATTATTGCGTTCCTGAATAAGAAGGCTGACCAATGATCTTAAAGCCTTGAGTGACTTTATTCATGAATGCTGTTTGAGTTGTAGCTGCTTGCTCTTCAGTAATCAAAGGCTGAACGAAATCCCATTGATACAGCAATTGCACTTGCTTGTTTTCAGACCCAGAAACATCCTTCAATGATGTCAAAAGGCATCCTGAATAAACGAATGCTGGCGTATACACATTGAACCAGCCTCCCGACAAAATATGATTGTCTATAGTGCTTTTTAAAGCAGACATGGTAGACAGTTTGTTGTAATAATTATTTCCCGCAGAATTTTGAGCAGGGCATTGCATCAGCAAACTGATTGATACAGGTTGTTGAACAACCGCATTGGCCGCTGTCGTCAAAGCTGCTAAAGGGTATTGTGCGATTCCCCAAGACTCAATGGTCCCACCTGAAAGTGGTTTGAAGTGAGCAAAATAATCATTTGAATTTTTTGGCGTCACACCATTTTGTAAGAATTGAGTAATTGGTATTGGTTCTCCAGTGCCAACTATGCCGCCAACAAAAAAGATGGGGCTGAGTTCATAGAGTTGCTGAAAAGAGTTTTGACCTGATGTAATCATTAGGAAGCTCCCATCGCACTTGCAGAAACCACTGCACTACCGCCAGTGTTATTTTGAATCATCAACTTAACCCCTTCAGGCGTATATTTGTTTTTGGTTCCTTCTTGCTGTGCCATTGCGACCATCAGCTTGGACAATACAGTTGGATCGTTCAAATTCAAATGTTCTGTTGAAGAGAACCCTGTTTTTTTGGCAACATTGGCAATATAAGCAGCAGTATTGTTTTCACTGCTAGGTGCCCATTTGGAAATAATTCCTTGAATTGTGTCGTTATGCCTTTGACCATACAACTGAAGTTGATGGGCCATAGCCCTAAAACCTTCTTCAGTTGAACCAAATGTTTGAAATCCTTGACCACCAACATTTCTCAAATTGCCAGGGTTATTGCGTCGATCAGCCGCTGTCCCCGTACCTGGTGCATTACCAGCCGATTGCCCACCAACATTCGCAGCGCCAGTTGAAGCAGAACCTTTTGAAGGTGTTCCTGAGAACCATTGGCTAAATGGAATTGAAAGTTTTTCAACAATAAATCTTATAACTTGAAAAAATTCAGTTACTGATTTTGTTAAAAATGACAATATGTCTGCCAAAGCGCCCATAGAACCCATCAATGCTTTTCCGGCGGCACTTGCTTCTTGAATTGCGTTATAAAGTTCAGTCCAAGATTTTAAGGATTCAGGATCAATTCTGTTAAATTGACCTTGTTGTTGGCTTCTAAGAATAGATGATTCAAGTTCAGAACTGCTCATTGAGCCAATTCTTCGACGTTCATCTTCTGTGACCAATTTATCAATTCCAAATGCTTGTGCATACTGCAAGCTAGGATTTTCTTGATAGCGTTTTTGAATGGCGCGAATCACATCTGGAGCCAATTGATCAGCAGTCCTTGATGTAATTTGAGCGCCTGACAATCCAGTCAATGCTTGCAGTTGACCTCTTTGTGCAAGGTTTAATTGCATATTGGCAATGCCTTGCAAAGTTCCAACTGGATTGTTTAATAATCTTTCAAATGATGATCCAAAAGAAAGAAAAGAACCTGCACTAACTCCAGCACCACTGGCTTGTTTACGAAGATTAGCCAAAGAACCTGCTGATTCAAATGCGGCAATCGCTAATGACGCTGTACCCAATGCAGCGCCAACAGTACTCATGCCAATATCTTTGATTTTTCCAGCAAAATCATAAAAACTAACTAAATTGTCGCCCAAGACTTTTTTGAACAAATCTTTCTTTTGACGAGCAACTTTTTCTTCTTCGGCTTGTTCTTGTTTAATTCTTTTTTGATTTGCTTCAAACAAAGCCTTGGGTGGTCCAAAAAGATCAACAACAGGAGCGCCACTAACAGCACTACCATTATTGGTTCCCAAAGCCTTATTTAAGCGTTCTTTCCAACCACGAGTTGCCAACATGACCTTAGAGGTCATGGCTTCTTGTTTTCTTTGAGCGTCAAATTTTCGTCTGGTCGGGCCTAAGATTTCAGATTTACTTTCAACCTTTTTGACAGCATCCAGTCTTTTTTGAGCGGCCTTTACTTCTGCATCTTGCATCTTTTGCAAGTTGCGAAGCTGACGCTGAAAATCTCTTTCAGCCCTTTGCTCATTGATTCTATTGATTCTGTCTGCCGCACGTTGTTGTGCAGAAACCTGAACGTCTTCAGACTTTTTGGCCGACTTTTCCACGGCAACAGTTGCTTTGTCAACTGCTTTTGCCGCGGCATCTCCAACAGCTTTAAAGCTATCAGAGAAGCTATCAACTACTTTCTTGAATTTATCAAATGATGCTTGGAATGCCTTAAAGGCATCATCATTGACTTCAATCGTGATAATGGGATTGGTGTTAGCCATATCTTGATTTTAGGGGTCATCGCTGTTAAATGAAAGCCCTAGATTTCAAGGCACTGATCAGATGTCTTTGTCTAAATTCATGAACATCCATCCACTCACCACCGTTCTCAGACATAAAGTCCTTGAACCCTTCATCTGTCAGGTAGCTGATGGCACTCGAGATGATGTTGTCATCACCGAAGTCTCTTCCTCTGTCAATGTCGGCAATCCATTTTTGAACTCCGTAAAATTGGAGGAAGTAAGCTCCCAACTCCTTAAAGCTGATGCCATGTCCATAAAGCCCTGAGCCATGCTTTTCGGAGAAACAAAAGTAATTGCCGTAAAAAAAATGAGAGCAGACAGCACCTCACTTTCTGCGTCCTCATCCAAAATTCCACGTTTGACAGCAATGTCCATAGGCAATGTTTCCCAACCTTTATCGCCCACAAAAACAATATTGCTCAAACGCACGATTTCATTGATAAAACCGCTTTTTACAGAATCCCATGTACCCTTTGCCTTGGCAGACTTTTTTAACGCAGCATAAGCCAATTGTGGAGCCGAGAGCGCCATGTGGGCACTGCTGCTTTCACCAAAAGATTTTGTAAAAACTTCACCCAGTTCTTCATAAAAAGTTTCAAAAACTTCTCTGCTTACTGGAACCGAATGAATTTTGACCACACCAATAGATACCTCGGTAGATACTACCAAGTTCAGGCGCTTATTGATTAAAATCTTAGAAGTCATGCGACACCTCTGTTGTCAATTGATTAGAAACCCCAGCAGCCTGACCGCTGTCTGGGGTTTCGCCATTATAGGCTTAAGCAGCAGCGAACAATGTGCTGTTGATGTTGTAGACGCCACGCAGACGCACAATCAAACCAGCCTGATTGCCGTCAAAAGTGATTTCTTGCAAGCTCATCAAAATGCAGTTTTCCAACTGAAAATTGCTCAAAGTTGCAGAGTCACCAATGATGTTCACCGAACCCATTGTAGTGTTTAACTCAATTTGAGTTTTAAACAAATCAGCCAAGAACTGAGTACGCAGCAAGTGAATAGTCACTGTGCCATAAGTATAAGGTTCTGGTGATGTAACAGCGCCAGTCAGAGTGCCAATTAGCAAAGAAGTATCGCCATCAAAACTGATGGAAATCGCTTCTTTTGCCAAGTAACTTGATGTGACTTGCAATTGCGGGAAATCGGCGAATACCACCGAACCCCGCAGTCTATTGAGCGTACCTTGTACGACTTGTGGATTTGATGCCATTTTTTATTCTCCTTAAGCGGGGATGTTCGAGGCAGTGAGGTAGATCGTGATTGACTCAAACCCACGCAATGGAACGAAAGTGCAAGACAGACCGTTGTAAGTACCAGTAGAGTAATCTCCTGGGTATTGAGCAACATAGGTGCTAAACGGGATGGCATTCACGGCTGCTGGCGACAAAATCAAACCAAAACTGATTGCATTGTTAACAGTAGCTTGTGCCACTTTTTGCAACGTATTGATACCGGCTTGGTTGTAATACAAGGGATTGGTTGGATTGTTGGATCCATTGATCACAGCAGCAGATAAATTTTCGGCCACATTGATTGCAGTCCAATCCACGGAATACCAATAATTCCAAGGATTTACATCCATTGTGGTTCCCCACAAAAGCAACGTATTGCTGATGCCACCTTGAGCGCCAGTGCTAACCCAGTTTACGCCAGCCGCCTTCAAAGTGGTTTGCAAAGAATTTGACAGGGTATAAGGAGTCACGCCATACAAATATGAGAACGACAAAGGCGAAGCCAAATTGCTTGCGCTTGGGTTGTAACTCAAAGTGACTTGGAATGCGGCTGCTGCACTAAATTCAGTAACAGGAGCAGATGGGCTTTGCAACATTGCAAAAACCGATTTGATTCCCGTCCAATTTGTGTAAGTGGCGGTTGTAGTCGTAACAAAGAAATAAGTTTGAGCAGTAGTGCTTTCGTATTGCTTTGTAAGGGTTTGAGCAGTTGCTTCAGTGTCCCAAGTTGATGGGAATAAATAACTGTAAAACTTGATGGTAGGCGACTGCAAATAAGAAGTCAATGCAGTAACACCAGCAGCAGTGCCGCCAGTACCCAATTCCAGCACATACACACCATTTGCACCGCTTTGGGCGAAATAGGTGGTAGCCATAGCATTTAACATTGCTACATCAGCCAGAATGAAAGTACCAAGGGTGGTTTCAGTTCCGGGGTTGCTTGCCAAAGGATATGTAAACTGAGTAGTCGTTACACCAGTGCAAGCGAACGTACCGTCATAGCCAGAAGGTGCAGCACCAGCAATTGTTCCTTGAACCACTTGTCCAACAGGAATGGTGTGAGCTGAAACCGTATTTACGGTAACAACACCAGTAGACCAAGTGATGCTGGAAATGTTAATCGGCGTTTTTAGAATGGCAGTCAAATCTGACACTTGAGTCAGCAATTGAGTACCATCAACAGCAAGAGTTGTTGCGCCTTGAGAAATCAAAGCGCCAGTTTGTTGGAGCGTAGAAGGGGCTGATGCCACCTGTTGGCTCACCGATACGGTAACGATATTCGGCATGAAAGCCCCCTAGATTAAATTAAGAGTAAGACACAACAGCAGTCATGCCAGTGCCGGGTACAAAAACAATACCAGTAGTGCAAGGCATATCAATGTCGTAAACGCCAACAGTGTTTGCAACTACGGCAAGCTCATTGGCAACTGCTGCGCCGCCAGTGGTGGCAACGTCATTGATAGAGCCGGTTGTGCTACCAGCAACAATAACGCTCACACGGGCCACACGGCCAGCAGTAGCTTTAATCACGGTGCTGGTAGTCAAATTTTTGGCGGTCTTTAAACCTGTGCCAACAATCAGATTGCTTGCAACGTCGAGTTGTGCGGGTTTTTGAATGGATGCTGTGCCGTTGTTGTAAACGGCAACGGTTGCTGCTAATGGGCCTTGGGTCATGATAAAACTCCAGTTGAGGGTTAGGTATGGGGATTTTAGGGCTTATTACGCTTATGTCAAAGACTCCGGCGTAATCGTGATTCCGGCGTGTTCAATCAATTGCCTTGCAATGTTTCTAGCACGGTTTTGATAGTAATTGACTTGCAAGATCATTGTCTTCTTTTGAGCAATGATCTGGAACTCAGATTGAACTTTTTTGTCATCAATGGGCACGGGCATATTTTGAATTCCATACGCCGCATCATCAGGCAAAGAGTTGTTCAACAACATTGTTTGAAAGTCCAACACAGTGTTGTTGTTTGTACCGTAAATGGTAAATTTTACTGTTTCACTGACCAATTGAGACTGACTCGACAAAGTACCATAAACAGGCGATTGTCCAATCGCTGTTGTATTTGTAATGTCAGCCGTAATGTAAGGAGGGAAGATATTGAGTGCGGATAAGTAACTTGGATAAATTGGCAAGCTAGATGTACTCATTGCCAACCAAATCGGCAAACTATTGCTAACAATTTGCAATTGAGTATTGAGCTGTTGAGGACTTTCCAAAATTTGCGTGTATTCAGTGCTATACAAAGCCCTGCCGTTATAGTGCCAAAGACCCGCTTGGTCATATCGACCAATCTGACCATTGAACGCAATTTTCGTACCATTTGGCAATCTTGTAATGTATAGCTCATCTGGAGCCAACCTAGCAAAATCATTCACCTCTTGGGTTGAAGTAAACAAACCCAATTGCCTTGTGTATGTTGAATCTTCTTCTTGATGAATTTCTTGGAAGTAGTGCAAACTTCCCAAGATAGAAAAAGATTCGGACGCAACATTAGGATTCCCAGTAGCATTAAAAGCGCCAGTGTCATAGGGCGTGTAATCATACAAAGCAGGAGTTCTTTTTTGCAAAGAACTGGCTCTGACCCAAAACACATAACCATCTACTGGCAACACCAAACGACGATACAAAACAAACGACAGCGTTTGATTTTGACTAATTGTGGTCGTGCCAAGCTGTAGCCCTGAAGCCAGTTCTTGTGGTGCGCCAATCGTTTCGGTGACTGTTGCCATTATGAGTAATCCACCTCAACAGCCACATTTTTGAACAGTGTTAATGTATCCATAAACGACTCACGACGAACACCTGTTTCAACAGAAAAAGGTTCGCCATTTTGATATTGAGTATAAATACCCTTCAAAGCCGCTTTAGTTGGAATATTGCCAGTTGCATTTCCGCTGTTTTCCACCTGACCTTCCATCAAATAAGACTGAAATTGATCAGTTAAAACTACATCAGCACCCAAAAAATCAGGACTAGACCCAACATCAGAAAATAGTGATTTGGCATAACTCTGGGTGACGCTTTCGGCAATCAAACTCATATTATCCAATGCAAATGCAGTAAAAAGACTGTATTCAGATTCCAATTGTTGAGCAACATCCACCAACGACTTTCCATCCGGATATACGGCATTTGAAGCAACGCCAATATGGATAGCGGTCAAGTTAAACCCCACAAAGTACCAAGAGATTGCATATAAGCAATTGCTTGTCGGCCATAGGGGTCTTTAACTCTTTGCAAACTCAACAGATCCATATTTGACAGACCCTTACCAATTTGCATTGACTGGCTTGTTCCCGTATCGCTTGCTTCAGAAATTACACCAGCCACAAAATTATTGATGCCAAATTGCTTTCTCGCATTAGCAAAATATGTTTGACCGCTCTGATCTTGCTGATATTGCAAGATTTGACTGCCACCCCAGTTGTAGACAGTCGCCGTATAAATAATTCCACTGGTATCTAAATACGCCATTTCTGTCGGAACCAACGCCATAGCAAATGCAAACGCATTTGCGAAGCCTGGGTCATTTGTCGGCATAGCAGCCGTGGGAATCCCCATGACGGCATACACCCATGCTTCAAAGCCCGTGAGAGTTGGTGTTGAATCTGGCATATCGCTTATTGTAAGCACAACCAATAAAAAAGAAAGCCCCAACAAGTGGGGCTTAAGGATCAAACGATGGAGGCGTTCAATCTAGGAGCTACGATGGATAGCTGCCAGCATTATGCCTTACGAGGACGGCCACGTCGAGCCGGTTCAGCGCCGCCATCTTTGACCACAGTAATTGTTTCGTTGAACTTGCCTTCGTTGGTGTCCGTTGGTCCCTTGGACTCTTCCACCACTTCAACTTCCAACGCCGCCTTTTGACGCAGACCCAGC
>Ga0316223_1003507_pt1 | contig 11656 bp, 6 predicted proteins | sample TBH18009metaG_FD_206007 | JGI IMG/M metagenome (GOLD analysis project Ga0316223, IMG submission 206007) | Freshwater microbial communities from Trout Bog Lake, Wisconsin, USA - TBH18009 | ecosystem: Environmental > Aquatic > Freshwater > Lake > Hypolimnion/Profundal zone | place: USA: Wisconsin...
CAAATATCCGCTGACTGCCCCAACGCCAGTGTGCCCAGCGCAGGTGCCGCGGCACCCGCCGCTGCGCCCAGCACCGCCGCCGGCTGGCTGGTGACGGTGGCCAGCGCACGGGCCAACTCAACGCCGCAGTCCTGCGACCATTTCAGGGCCAGGCTGAGCAGCAATTCGAGTCCGGTGGCGCCCGGCTCGCTCTCGGCAAACGGCAAGGCCTTGGCATTGGCATCCACCGGCGTATGGTCCGACACCAACACATCAATCGTGCCGTCGGCCAGCGCACTGCGCAAAGCGTCGCGGTCGCGCTGTTGGCGCAAAGGCGGTGTCAGACGAGTACGGCTATCAAAATAGCCGATGTCGGTATCGGTCAGGTGCAGCGAATTGATGCTGACGTCACAACTCAGCGGCAAGCCCTCCGCTTTGGCGGCACGCACCAGCGCCACACCAGCGGCGCTGCTGATGCGACACAAATGCACGCGGGCACCGGTGGCACGCATCAATTCAAAAATGGTGTGCAACGCAATCGTCTCTGCCGCCACCGGTACGCCACTCAGGCCCATGCGGGTTGCCAGCGGTCCGCTGGCAACAACGCCCTTGCCCAAATACAATTCCTGCGGACGCAGCCACACGCTGTAACCAAAACTGCTGGCGTATTGCAGCGCCCGCATCAGCACCTGGGTATTGGCAATCGGCACCTCCGCCTGACTGAAGCCAACACAACCGGCCTGGGTCAATGCCACCATCTCGGTCAGCACCTCGCCTTCGAGCTTGCGCGTCAACGCGCCCAGCGGAAAAACGCGCGACAAATGCAGGCGCTCTGAACGGTAGCGCAGCATCTCGACCAGCCCCGGCACATCCAGCACCGGCTCGGTATCGGGCGGACACACCACGCTGGTCACACCACCGGCCACCGCAGCCGCCAATTCCGACGCCAGTTTGCCTTCGTGCTCATGACCGGGCTCGCGCAGGCGCACCGCCATGTCCACCAGTCCGGGGGCCACCACACAACCCGCTGCATCGATCACCTGATCGGCCACGAAGCCGTCTGGCACGCTGCCAAGCGTCACTATTGTTCCATCCGCAATGGCCACATCGGCCACGGCGTCGAAGCGCGATGCGGGGTCAATGACACGTCCGCCTTGAATCACTATTTTCATGGTCTGCTTTCCGTTGTCATGCTTCGTTGCCGGCCACAATGCGCATCACCGCCATGCGCACGGCAATGCCAAAGGTCACTTGCGGCAATATCACGCTTTGCTTGCCGTCGACCACGGCGGAGTCAATCTCCACACCCCGATTGATGGGCCCCGGGTGCATCACAATGGCGTCCGGCTTGGCCAGCTGCAGCTTTTCTGGCGTCAGGCCAAAGCTCTTGAAAAACTCGTGGCTGGACGGCAGCAGAGCGCCATTCATGCGCTCGTTCTGGAGCCGCAGCATGATCACCACGTCGCAGCCCCGAATACCCTCTTCCAGCGTGTGGCAAACGCGCACACCCATGTGCGTCAGGTCCGACGGAACCAGCGTTTTCGGCCCCACCACACGCACTTCGGCACAACCCAGCGTGGTCAGCGCATGAATGTCAGAACGTGCGACACGGGAGTGCAGCACATCGCCCACGATGGCCACCGTAAGATTGGAAAAATCTTTCTTGAAGTGGCGGATCGTGAACATGTCGAGCAGCCCCTGCGTCGGGTGCGCGTGGCGCCCGTCACCGGCATTGATGACGTGCACATGCGGCGCCACATGCCGGGCAATCAGGTGCGGCGCACCCGATTCACTGTGGCGCACCACAAACAGGTCCGCCGCCATGGCGCTCAAATTGGCAATGGTGTCGAGCAGCGACTCACCCTTGGATGCGCTGGAACGCGCAATATCCAGATTAATGACGTCGGCCGACAGACGCGTCGCCGCAATTTCAAACGTGGTACGGGTGCGAGTGGAGTTCTCAAAAAACAGATTGAACACACTTTTGCCACGCAGCAGCGGCACCTTCTTCACTTCGCGGTCGCTGACCGACACAAAGTTGTGGGCGGTATCCAGAATGTGGGTGAGGATCTCCCGAGACAGTCCTTCGACCGTCAATAGATGAATCAACTCGCCGTTGCGGTTGAGTTGCGGGTTATTGCGCTGTGCCATGGATTAGCGCTCCTTTACGACAAAGCTGAACACACCGGCGTCATTGCGTGCCAGCGACAAAGACTGACGCGAACCCAGCGTAACCCGTGCCGCCGCGAAATCGGCCTGCACTGGCAACTCGCGTCCGCCCCGGTCCACCAGCACCGCCAGTTGCACACTGGCCGGACGACCGTAGTCGAACAACTCGTTGAGCACGGCACGCAAAGTGCGTCCGGTATAGAGCACGTCGTCGAGCACCACAATGTGGGCCCCGTTCACATCAAATGGCAACTGGGTCTGGGCGCTGCTGGCCAGGCCACGCCGGGAAAAATCATCGCGGTGCATGGACGAAGAAATAACGCCCGCCTTGCCCGGCAACGCCAAATCCTGCTGCAGGCGCTCCGCCAGCCAGGCGCCACCGGAAGCCACGCCGACCAGGCGGGGCGGCGCACCCGCATCGGTGGCATGGCTCATCTGTTGAACCCCGCGCATCAACACGCCGTACAGTGCCTCGGCGTCCAGAAACAGTGCCCCGCCTGTGTGAGGCGAAGCAACTGCGGCCTTGTCCTGATTCATCAAAGACTCCTTAAAAACTGTTCCAGAATAATGCAGGCGGACGCCGCGTCTGCGTCCCGGGCTCCGCACGACAGTGCCTCCGTGGTGCTGTAGCGCTCATCCACCTCAAACACTGGCAAATGGAAGCGTCCATGCAATTGACGCCCGAACTTTTGCGCGCGCACCGTGTTTTCATGGGGCGCGCCATCCGGATGCCGTGGCACGCCAATGACGATGGCGTCAGGCTGCCATTCCTTGAGGTGCCGGGCGATCTGCACAAAGCGTGCATCGCCCTGGGCATGCACCGTCGGCTGCGGCTGCGCCGTGCCCAGCAGGCGACTACCCACCGCCACGCCGGTATGCCGGGTTCCGAAATCGAAAGCGATAAAGCATGCGAAATGCGCTGGCACGTCACTCATGCATGCCCCACCTGGGAAGAAATCATCCACGCCTGCACCCCGAGCAGCGCCAGCGCACGCTCATAGCGCTGCGCCACCGGCGTGTCAAAAATAACGGCATGGTCCGCGCCCACCGTCAGCCACGCGTTCTCACCCAGCTCGGTTTCCAGTTGTCCCTCGCCCCAGGCCGAATAGCCCAGACTGATCAACACCCGCTTCGGGCCCGCGCCGTTGGCCATGGCTTCGAGCACATCCTTGGAGGTCGTCATTTCCAGTCCACCGGGAATGGTCAGCGTTGACGCATACAGCGTTTCCGCCTTGTGATCGGCGCTCACATAGATAGGGTCATGCAGCACGAAGCCGCGCTCGACCTGAACCGGCCCCCCTTGAAACACCGGGCTCAGGCTGAGGTCGTCGCGTTTGAGCGCCAGATCGACCTTTTCGAACAGCGCCGACATGCCAATGTCAGCGGGCTTGTTGATCACCAGACCCAGCGCACCCCGCGTACTGTGTTCACACACATAGACCACGCTCTTGCTGAAAATGGCATCGTCCAGCCCCGGCATTGCAATCAGGAAATGATTGGTGAGATTAATAGATGCAGAATCGCCAGACATGGCTTCATTTTAGCGACACGAATGTCCCCTCACCTGAACATCGGGCTAGTCTGGTTGCGCCGCGACCTGCGCTGCGAAGATAACGCGGCACTCGACCTCGCACGCCAGCAATGCAAACAGGTTCACTGCGTATTTCTATTCGACCGTGCCATCCTCGAGCCGCTACCGCGTACCGATCGGCGCGTAGCCTTTATCCGGACCGCCCTTGTTGAAGTAGACGCGCACTTGCGTGCCCTGGCCTCACACGCTGACGCCGGACTGATCGTGCTGCATGGAGAAGCAACCGGGGAACTGCCGGCACTGGCGCAGACGCTGCACGCCGATGCCGTCTTCTGTGCCCGCGACTACGAACCAGCGGCGCTGGCGCGTGATCGCGCCGTGGCTCAGGCCCTGCACGCGATGGGCCGCGCATTCATCACCACCAAGGACCATGTCATTTACGAAACGCGCGAGGTGCTGACACAAGCCGGCACCCCGTTCACCGTATTCACGCCCTATTGGCGCGCCTGGTTGACCCGGCTCACCAACGAACCACCCAGTCAGCCCGCAAGCAGGCTGCCAGTCGCAACGCTGGCACCGCGACCCACGCCCTATATCCGCCCCGTGCCAACACTTCAGGAGATCGGTTTTACGTCGTGCAGCACCAACCCACCGGCGCCATTGGCGGGTGGCACGTCGGCCGCCCAGGCACTGCTGCGAGACTTTGTGCCCCGCCTCGCGCAGTACCAGCAGACGCGGGATTTTCCGTCCATCAAAGGGCCAAGCTATCTGAGCGTGCATCTGCGCTTTGGCACCATATCGATTCGCACGCTGGTGCGACTGGCGTTGCACGAGCAAGCCCACGGCAATGCAGGTGCCCTGACCTGGCTGCAGGAACTGGCCTGGCGGGACTTCTACTTCCAAATACTCTCCAATTTTCCCCACGTGGCCGACAACGCCTTCCGCAGCGCCTATGACGCCATCGAATGGGACACCGGTCCGCAAGCAGACCAGCGGTTTTCCGCCTGGGCCGAAGGCCGCACCGGCTATCCCCTGGTCGACGCTGCCATGCTGCAATTACGGGAATCCGGTTATATGCACAACCGGTTGCGCATGGTCAGCGCCAGTTTTCTGGTCAAACACCTGGGGTTGGACTGGCGCCGGGGCGAACGCTTCTTTGCCACACACCTGAACGATTTTGACCTGGCTGCCAACAACGGCGGCTGGCAATGGGTCAGCTCCAGCGGCTGCGATGCACAACCCTATTTCCGCATTTTCAATCCCGTTCGACAAAGCGAGAAGTTTGATTCGGCTGGAGCCTTCATTCGTCGTTATCTGCCGGCACTGCGTGCGCTAAGCGACAAACACATCCACGCGCCATGGCTGGCCAAACCACAGGTCCTGCATGACGCCGCCGTGGTATTGGGGCGTGACTATCCGCTGCCAATCGTCGATCAAACCCAGGCCCGCCATCGAACGCTGCAACGCTACGCCGTGGTGCGCCAGCGCCCGCCCCTGGGGCCGCTTCAGGCATCGTCGGCAGACGCCTGCGACAGCCCAGACGACAGGGGCGACACGACACAGTAGTGGCGAATCAGCTCCAGCAAGGCTTCTTCCGAGAACGGTTTTCCGAGGTAATGGTCCACCCCCAATGCACTGGCCAGATCGCGGTGTTTTTGTGCAATACGCGAGGTAATCATGATCACCGGCAACGCCTTGAGTGCATCGTCGGCGCGAATCGCACGCACCAGGTCAAAGCCATCCATGCGCGGCATTTCAATGTCGGACAACACCACGGCAGGCAACTCCTCACGCAATTTCTCCAGCGCCTGCAACCCATCATTCGCCAAAACCACGCGGTAACCTTCGCGCTTGAGCATGCGCTGGGTGACGCGGCGTACCGTAATGGAGTCGTCGACCACCAACACCAGCGGCACCTGCTCGTCACCCGTCCCCGCCAGCGCCGCGTTAATGCCCACCATGTCAACGCCACTGCCTGCTTTGGCGTGCGCCGTTGCTTCGGTTGAAGATTGCAACCGAAGCGCATCGGCACCATAGAACGTTGCCAGCGCCACCGGGTTGTAAATCATGATCACGGCGCCCGACGCCAACACGGACATGCCCGCCAAACCAGGCAAACGCGCCAATTGTGGCCCCAGATTTTTCACCACAACTTCCCGGTTACCCAGTACTTCGTCCACATGCATAACCACGCGCTGGCCCGCGCTACGGAACACGGCAATGGGCAAATTCCGGGCTCCCCCCGGCTCATGACTGCGCGCCGAGACCTGCAGCAGCGCGCCAGCCCAATAGAAGTGCAACACTTCACCGGCATACGTAAAGCTGCCACTTTGATAGGCCTGATCGACCGTAGCCGTCGGCACGCGTAGCACCGACTCCATCAAATTGGACGGAACGCCCAAAACAAAGGTGCCTGCGCGCAACATCACGACCTGCGTCACCGCCGTGGTGAGCGGCAACACCAACTTGAACAGGGTTCCCTGCCCCGCGGTGGTCGTGGTTTCCACGCGTCCACCCAACGCGTTGAGCTCGGACAACACGACATCCATGCCAATGCCCCGACCCGACAACTCAGTCACTTGGTCCGCCGTCGAGAAACCGGGCATGAATAGCAAATGGGCGGCCGCCGCGTCGGACAACACCTCATCAGCACGAATCAATTTGTTGGCGACCGCGCGCTGCCGGATCTTGTCCAGTTTCAGACCGCCGCCATCGTCCCGGAACGTCACCGAAACGTCGTTGCCATCCTGGTACACCTGGATCGTGATCGTGCCTACCGGCTCTTTACCCACGGCAGCGCGCGTGGCGGCGTCCTCAATACCATGCGCGACCGCGTTACGCAAAATGTGCTCAAACGCTGGCGTCATTCGCTCCAGGATGCCACGGTCCATTTCAAAGGAACCGCCCTCGATATCCAGCCGTACCTGTTTTCCTGCTTCCTTCGCGGCTCCCCGCACAACACCATACAGACGGTCAGAAATACCTTCGAACTCCACCATGCGCGTACGCAGCAAGTCGCGCTGCAGCTCGCGTGTCTGGCGCTTTTGTGCCACCAGATCATCTTCCGCGCCATCAACCAGGCGGTGCAAGTTGCGCTGCACCGTCGCCACGTCGTTGACCGACTCTGCCATCATGCGCGTCAGTTCCTGCACCCGGGTAAAGCGGTCAAACTCAAGCGGATCAAAGGTTTGCGACAGGTCCTTGGTCTGCGCCATGCGCGACTGCATCTGCGACTCAGCCTGCACCTCGATGTCACGCAACTGCTTGCGCAAACGCTCCAGATTGCCATTGAGTTCTCCCAGCGTTACGAGCATCTGGGAGGTGCGACTTTCCATGCGCGAGCGACTGATCATGACTTCGCCGACCTGATTGACCAGTCGATCCAGCAACTGCGAGCGGACCCGCACCGACTGCCCGGTGAGCGCACGACCGGGGCTTCGAGGTCCGTGCCGTGCCTCAGCGCCGACTGCCAGCGGCGCGGCCCTGGACACCAGCGGAGCCCCGGTTTTCGGCACCCCAGCGGATACCGCCAACGACGCCTCGCTGGGCACAACCGTTGCAGGCGCAGCTACCGCATCAGCATCAGCATCAGCAGAACCAGCCAGAGTACCGCCACCGCCACTGCGGCCATCACTGGCCTCGGACGCTGGCATCATCAACTCGGCATACCGATGCGCCAGCGCATCCAGTGTGGTTTGCAGCATGTCGAAACGTGTCAGCAGCGGCTCCAGTTGTACTGCCTGCAAGCCCTCAATACCCAACTCCTCAATACCGGATTCCATGCGGTGCGCCATCTCACCCAACCGCATGGCACCCGCCAGGCGCGCGCTGCCCTTGAGTGTGTGCAAGACCCGCAACACATCCAGCCGCGCCCGCTCGTCGTCGGGCGCGTCAATCCACTGACGCAACGCCGCGCCCAGGTTTGGCATCAGCTCAACCGCTTCTTCCTGGAAGAAAACAAACAAATCTGGCTCAAGATTGTCATGCGCATCAATCTCTTCATCGTGCGCTGCCACTTGTCGCAATGCTGCTGGCGCGACTGCCAGCCCAGGCTGAACCTTTGGCGCTGGTTCCGATTCCGGTTCCGGTTCCGGTTCCGGTTCCGGTTCCGGCACTGGCTCTGGCTCTGGCTCCACCGCACTGGATAGTGCATCGATTCCATCACGGTCTGCGCCGCGTGCGATCAACGCCTCCGCGTTGTTGTCGTTGTCGTTGTCGTTGTCGAGGAGCGTCACTAGCGGCGGGAAATCCGCGTCAATAATCTCCTGCAGCGATTTCTGTATTGTGCCGTCTGCGCTCTTCAGGAGACCCGCAGCGAACGCTTGCAATAAGTGCCCAATATCGTCTGCCGACGCGTTGAACACTGCTGCGTGCTGCGCGTCACCCTGTCCATGCAACTGCAAATGCTGCAACGCATGCTCCAGCAACCGCGCCTCCTGCGCCAGCTCAGCAAGGCCCACCGTGGCAGAACTACCCGCCAACGAATGCGCAAGCGCAACCGCCATGTCGGAAACAGGCTGAGGCAAATCCATGCCCCATTCGCGCAATTCAACCTGCAAGCGCTGCGACCACGCCTGCGCCTCATTCAAATACACGTTGTACAGCGGCATCGGCAGACTCAGCGAACCAATCACCTTGACCTGCTCATCAGCATCGTCGTGGTCTTGCTCCTGCGCTGCCGACACGGCCCCCATGCCAGCCATCGGCACCGCCGCTCCGGGCGGAAAATCCAACGCCAACGGCGCGGAATCACTAGCGGCATCGGACTCAAACTCCGATTCGGTGCTGTCGTGCCCTGCGACCGGCGCAACCAACATTGCCGACATTACCGGCGCGGGTTCGACCAACGCCACGTCGAAATCCAGCTGCAGCAAGTCAACCGCAGGCGCCACCGTCACTGCAGGCACTTCATCGGCAAGCGTCAGCGTTGGAGCCAGCGCTTTCGCATCAATCGCTGGTCGCTCGGCAACCAGATCCGGTGCATGGAAAGCGCCACCGTCACCATCGCTTGGCGCGGCAACGGCTTGACCCATGCCGGGCAAGTTGAATGCCACAACGACACCATTCAACCGCATCGCATCCGACACCGAACGAAAATCAACCGCTTTCCAAACCGATGCGTCGCCACATTCGATGGCTTCAACCCACTGCTCAAAACCTGCCATGGCCTGACGGACCTGCGTGATCAGGGCATCACTGGCCGGCTTTTGCTCAGCCAACCACGTATTCATCAACTGCTCAAATGACCAGGCAGCTTCGCCGAATTCATCCAAACCCACCATGCGCGAACTGCCCTTGAGCGTGTGAAACGCACGACGCAAGGTTGTCTGCTCTGCGAAATCCGCCGGCTTCGTGGCCAGCTCGCGCGCAGCTGCCAGTCCGTTCTGGACCACCTCACGCGCCTCCTCCAGAAAAATATCCACCAGCTCCTGCTCCGACTCTTCCTCTTCCACGAGTGCCGCCGCAGGAACAGGAACAGGAACAGGAACAGGAACAGGCGCTGGTGCCGCCACTGGGGCAGGCATTGGTGCTGTGGCAGGTGCCACCACTGGGGCAGGCATTGGTGCTGGTGCTGGTGCCGCCACTGGGGCAGGCATTGGTGCTGGCGCTGGTGCCGCCACTGGGGCAGGCATTGGTGCTGGTGCTGGTGCTGGTGCTGGTGCTGGTGCTGGTGCTGGTGCTGGTGCGGGCACAGGTGGTGTGACGTGGTTCCCACGACCCATCAGGGGCTTAAATTCTCCCGCTGCTTCATCGTAAAAAAACAACTTCTTTGCCATCGACCGCTGATAACTCAGCATGTCAATCAACAACCCCATGGAACTCAAGCTGTTGCCGAACTTTTCAAACAGCGTGGTGCGTGCCGCGTCATCCTGCACTTCGTCAACCAGGAACCGCTCTACGCCGGCCCGCATGCGCAGCGCCGCCAGTGCCGGCTGATCCATGCCCAGCACCGAGAAAACACCACGCATTTGAGCCAGACGCCCTGGCACCTCACGCAACGGCGTCTTGTCAGTCAGGTTGCGGAAATACAAATCCAGCGATTTTTCAACATCCGCCAATGACGCACGCAGTTCATCCACCACGCTGCCCATCGTCTGCCGCTCGCTCACACGCCGGTACAACTCCTCCATCCAGGGCTCCAGCGGCTCGGGTTCGGCGCCGCTACGCACGCGAAGCAGGCGCTGTGCCAGCCGCGCGCCGCGATCCGCCAGGTGGTTGTCGGTCGGATCCAGATCGTCGTATGCCGCTTCCAGGTACAAAATGGCGGTTGCCACTTCCATGGCCAGCGCCGCCGTCGGCGCGGCACCGGAACGCAGCACAAAATCAATGACAGACTGCAGCGCCTGGGCCAGCACATGGTTCTCAGGATGCAATTTTGTGATCGATTCACCGACCGCTGCAAACTGCTCACCCGCAAGCTTCAAGCGATTCACATCCCCACCCGCCAGCGCCGACCATGTTTCGGCGGCGGCGGCAATGCGTTTGCGCGCCGTAGCAAGCTGTGCCGGATCAAAGCGCCCGAACTGCTCGTGGTCGTAATCCACCGCTTTGTGCGAAGTAAACCCGTATGCATCGCGCACCGCCTGCAACGCAGGGGCAGCTTGCCCCGGCGGCACCATCGCCTGCCAGCAATAAAAGTTCAGATCCTGCGCCAATTGGTCGGACGGATTACGCTCCCCCTTGGCCAGCGTGGCGTACTGGTGCAGCACGCGCGACGCCGTTCTGCGCGTGTAGATATCCGCCGGCAACAGCCCCAGCCCCAGGGCCTCGAAATAGCCAGCGGCGACACACCAGAACGTATGAAGCTTAAGCTCGCTCTGCGACACGGCCAACCCAGAACACACACGCCCCATCAGAATCGCCGATTTCGCATCGCCCGCCTTCACCACACTCAGCACCGCCCGGTCCATGCGCGCACGAAGTTCGGCAACATAAGGCAAAGGACGCCCCCCCGGCGGCAGCGTTACCGGCAACCAACGCCACGGTTTCGCCCACAGATCGGCCGGGTGGATGCGTTCCGCTGCAGCGAGCTCCTGCACCGCCCGGTATTGCGGAAACAAAGCCACCGAAGAGGCGCTCCTGCCCTTGAGCACGCCCTGCAAATACTCGATCAGCGCCAAGCCGGCACGGTCTACCGTGTTCGCTGCACCCTCGGTACACAACGCAGGCTGATCTCCAAATTTATGGACCAGCGCCTCCATGGCACGCAACACACCGGCTGGCGTTGCCAGTCCCACCATCTCCATTGCCCCCACCGCCTGATGCAAATTTTGGCGTGCCACGCGCAACTGGCTCGTATCCATCGCACCGAGTTCGGATCCGCTTGCCTGCTCCGCGTCACGCGCAAAACGCCGCAATGCCTTGCTGGAAACTTCCAGCGACTTGCGCAACTCGTCCATTACCCAGGCCAACGGGCCCAGGTCATTCATCACCAGCTCGCTGTCCAGGGAAGCGTCAAGTTTCAATGACATGGGCTGGATCTCTCGGGTTTACATAGAACAAGGGAAGGGTAAAGGCACAGAATCAACCGATCTTGAAACGCGACACCGACTGGCGCAACTCCTCGGCCATCCGCGACAACTCCCGCACCTGACCCGCCGTTACCCGTGTGCCCTCTCCCGTTTGCTCTGTTACCGCAAAAATATGCTGGATGTTGCCTGCCACCACATTAGCCAGGCCCGCCTCGCGCGATGTGGCCGCCGAAATTTGCTCAATCAGGTCAGCCACATGGCGCGACACCTGATCGATTTCGGTCAACGCAGTGCCCGCGTTATCAGACAACTTGGCGCCCTCCACCACACCCTGGGTTGACCGTTCCATGGCGCCAATGGCGTCTTGCGTATCGGTCTGAATTGCCTTCACCAGGGCCGCGATCTGCCGCGTTGCATCGCCCGAACGCTCCGCCAATCGCTGCACTTCTTCCGCCACCACCGAGAAGCCACGTCCAGCCTCGCCAGCGGAAGCTGCCTGAATCGC
>Ga0316223_1003511_pt1 | contig 11635 bp, 13 predicted proteins | sample TBH18009metaG_FD_206007 | JGI IMG/M metagenome (GOLD analysis project Ga0316223, IMG submission 206007) | Freshwater microbial communities from Trout Bog Lake, Wisconsin, USA - TBH18009 | ecosystem: Environmental > Aquatic > Freshwater > Lake > Hypolimnion/Profundal zone | place: USA: Wisconsin...
GTTGTTCATGTTGTGTCTCCTACTTATTAAATTTGGCACCGTGCAGCGTTAGGCACTGGCGTCCTGAACCTTCCGCGCGGTGTTATTGGCAGCTCAGTCGACCTGAAAAAGTCGATTCGCGTCGGAACGATACTGGTGCGGAATTCTAAAAACCGAACCGATTCGCACCGCTATCCATACGTAACCACATTAGTGACTTTGGAATGCCACAGCGGCTACCGAACCGGGCAAAGCAGGGAATACCCTAGGAGGCATACCCCAAACCATCACCGCCATCGACGTGCTACGCGATCAGAACGATCAACAGTTCAGCAATCAGCGCGGGCTTGTCCTGCGCCTCCACTTCAACCGTATTGCAGGTCTTCATCAGCCAGCGTCCCGCCCCCTGCTCGCGCACTTCCTGCAAGGTGACTTCGCATCGCACGCGGGACCCCACCTTGACCGGTGCAATAAAGCGCACCTTATCCAGACCGTAGTTGAACGCGGCCTTTGCATCACTGGGCACAACACCGAGTGACATTCCAAATTTCGCGATCAGGGACAACGTCAGGAAACCATGCGCAATGGTTCCCCCAAAGGGGCTTTCCCGCTGCGCGCGGGGAACATCCACATGGATCCACTGATGGTCGCCAGTGCAATCGGCAAACGCGTTAATCTGGTCCTGTGAAATGGTTTCCCAGGCAGTTACGCCGATGCGCTTGCCGACGAAGCGTTCCAACGTAGACAGGCAGTAATGAATGTGTGGCATCGCAATAAAGTGGGGTGGTTCAAGGACAGCGTGTCGGACGGTCAAATGCGCATCGAATCACGCCAGCGGCTACCCAAAAGTTTAGGCACCCGGTCCGCCGCGCAACCGTCTGCACACAACCAGATAGGTGACTTAGCGCGCCAACAATTCACTTCACCCCTGTCGTTTTCCCTGTTGGCGAATGCCCGGATTTCCGATAAAACGACAGCCTTACACCCGATGAAGTCCCACGCAATGGCGAGGCATGGCCCTGACACGGTCACATCCATAACCATGCAAGACCACTTTTTTCAATGAAGCGCACCAGTTCCTCGTTTTGGGTCAAAGGCGTCGTGGACATGTTTGGCTCGCAAGGGCTCGATGTCGAACGTCTGCTGCTGGCTGCACATATTCAACCCGCAGACCTGGTGGACGCTTCTGCCCGTTTTGGCGTCGATCAGATTTCGAGGCTTTGGAGCCTGGCGGTGGAATGGTCGGGCAACGAGGCGCTCGGGCTGGACCTCCAACTTGCGGGGCGCTTCGGCAGCTTCGATGCCGTCGCGCACGCCATGATCTCCAGCACCACCCTGGCAAACGCCATGGACAACCTCGGGCGCTACCTGGTTCTTATCTCCGACGCAACAACCTACGACCGCCACGTGGAAAACGCAAACAGCTGGGTCAGCCTCGGGCACACCGGAAATGCACATCAAATTCCACCGCAACGCACCGCCTACGGTATGGTCATTCTGGTCGCCCTGAGCCGCTGGCTGACCCACACCGAGGTGCAACCACTGGAAGTCCGTTTCGAATTCCCGGCACCGCGCAACCTCTTCCCCTACAAGGCAACATTCCAATGCCCGATGCGCTTCAACCAACCCAGCTCCAGCGTGTTATTTAGCGAACGCGACATGGCACTGCTGCTGCCCACCAGAAACCCCACCTTGCTAGATCTCCACGCGCGCTACATGCAGGAGCAATTAAGCGTACTCGTCGATGCACCCGCCAGCCAGCGGGTGCGCGATGCACTGTCGCGTTGCCTCATGCACGGTGAGCCCTTGCGCCAGACCATTGCCGCCAAACTTTCCATTTCGGACCGCACGCTACAGCGTCGCTTGCAAGCGGAAAACACCTCGTTTCAGCAATTACTCGACAGTGTTCGAAGTGAGTTAACCAAAAAATACCTTGCCGACGTCCGCTACTCACTGCAAGAAATAGCCGGCTCCGTGGGGTTCGTCGACGATAGCAATTTCTACCGCGCCTGCAAACGCTGGCTTGGCGTTTCGCCGGGGCAATATCGCAAAAATATGGCGCTCCAATACCAAACAGAAGCCCAGGACCCAGCGACAAACGCGCAACCCAAATAACGAGTCGCGCAGCCGCTGCGTGCCACGTTAGTGCAGCAGCAAGGCAACCAGCGACCCACCATAAGCCTGGACCGAGACAAACACGCCCACCAGACACGCCAGCGCAATCGAATGGAAGAACACGAAACGCAAAATGTCGCCTTCGTGGTTAAACCAGCGGGTCGCCGTAGACGCCACCACAATGGACTGCGCATCGATCATCTTGCCCATGACGCCCCCCGAACTGTTGGCCGCACCCATCAGGTTCGGGTCCAGTCCGAGTTGTTGCGCCGCGACCTTCTGCATACCGCCGAACAACACGTTGGATGCAGTGTCCGATCCCGTCATGCCAACACCCAGCCACCCCATCAACGTGCCGAAGAACGGATACAGCACACCGCTGGTGGCAAACGCCAGACCCAGCGTGGTGTCGGTGCCCGAGTAACGCGTCAGGGTGCCCAGTGCGAGCATCAACACAATGGTCAGCAACGAATAGCGCACCAGCCACAGCGTGCGCACAAAGGTACGCGCAATTTCCACCGGTTTGTACTGCATCACCAAAGCACCCACAATGGCGGACAGCAAAATTCCAGTACCCGTCGCTGACAGCAACCCGAAGATGTAAACCGCACCTTCCTTGGTCGGCTTCACCACCACTGGCGGCACTTTTTCCACCAGGTTGTGCAAACCTTCCATGGGGAAAGCCGGTGCGAAAATGCCATTCAGCCAGACCTTGACCGGTGGCAGACCCCAGACAAAGACGAACAGCGTCAGAATGGCCCAGGGCGCAATGGCACGCACCAGCACCGCGCGCGAATGCACTACCACACGGTGTTCCGGCGCCACAGCGCCACTGCTATTTTGGTGCCCGCGCAGCGACGTGGAGGTCCAGACCTTGCGGGGTCGCCACACCCGCAGGAACGACACCAGGCAAACCATCGACACCAGCGCCGCGACAATATCAACCAGCTCAGGGCCGACGTAGGTAGCCATCAGGTATTGCGGTATGGCAAAACTCAGGCCCGTCACCAGAATGGCCGGCCACACTTCCATCATGCCCTTGCGCCCCACAAACGCCCAAATCAGCCAAAACGGGATCAACAACGAGAAAAAGGTCAGCTGAAAGCCGATCATCTTCGTCACTTCCATCAGGTCATAACCGTGCACTTTGGCCAACGTAATCACCGGCGTGCCCAAGGCGCCGAACGCCACCGGCGCCGTATTGGCAATCAGGGTCAGACCGGAGGCAGCCAACGGCGAAAAACCCAAGCCAATCAGAATCCCGGCCGTAACCGCCACCGGTGTACCGAAACCCGCCGCACCCTCAAAGAACGCTCCGAAACAAAAAGCAATCAGCAGCAACTGCAATCGCCGGTCATCCGTGATACCGGAGAGCGAATCCTGCAACACCTTGAAGCTGCCGTTCTGCTCCGTGAGTTGCTGCAAAAAGATGATGTTGAGCACGATCCAGCCAATCGGCAGCAACCCGGTAAGCCCACCAAATAAGCCCGCCGTGGCCGCCATGCCCAGCGGCATACCGTAGGCAAACACCGCCACCAGCAACGCCGCCAGCAATCCCAGGCCTGCCGCGATGTGCGCTTTGATGTGCAGAAAACCGAGCGATACCAACATCACCACCACCGGTATCGCCGCCAACGCGGTCGACACCACCATATTTCCAAACGGGTTGTAAACCTGCTGCCAAACCATAAACGAACTCCTGGATCATCGAATATTGCAAATAAAACACACCGACAAACCGACACACGGCCCGCATTGCGCTGGCACGTTGGCTAACACCTCGCAGAACAGACAGCGATGGGTCACGCATGGTGCGTCAGCCCACGACCACCAGCGCAGGAACCGCTCCCATTGTGTGTATCAGTTACCGGAAATTTGGTAAATTGGTAATACCATTACGGCAGAGTTTACAAAAAAATCCAAAAAGCAAGGTAGGTGTTTTCCCTCAACTCCTTCAATACAGCATTCGCTTATGGTAAAAACAATTTGGTAATACCAAATTACAAAAAATGAAAAACGAACTCCCACCCATCACCCGATTAGCCGATGCCGTTGCCTCTGCCCTCGAATCACGCATCCTGGAAGGCATCCTGAAGCCCGGCGACCGCCTGCCGGCAGAACGCACGCTGGCACTCGAACTTGGAGTGTCACGCCCTTCGCTGCGCGAGGCGATCCAGAAACTGACCTCCAAAGGACTGTTGCACGCACAACCCGGCGGACGCACGCACGTCACCAATCGCCTGGAGGCCCATTTCACCGACCCCTGGCAGGAAATGCTCAACGACCATCCACCGCTACAGCGTGACGTACTCGAATTCCGCCAAATGCTGGAAAGTCAGGCGGCCCAATTGGCCGCTGATCGGGCCACCGACATCGACGTCAAGCGACTCGACGCCGCCTATGCGCGCCTGGAACGCGCCTATTCCACCGACGACCTCAGGGCATGCATTGATGCCGATGTGGCGTTTCACCAGACCATTGCCGAATCTGCGCACAACGTCCTGATCACCCAACTGAGCGCCAGTCTGATGCGCCTCATCCATGGAGACGTGTCCGGCAACCTGGAATACCTGCACCAGCGCCCACAAGGTTGGGAACAACTCGGCCGCCAGCACAAAGCCATCTGGAGCGCAATACGCGAGCACCGCCCGCACGACGCAGCGCAGGCGGCAGGCAGTCATGTCGAATACGTGCGACAAAGCATCGACAACAGCGTGCTGGAAGAGGCCCGGCGCAGTGCATCGCTGCGCCGAAACTAACGCGGGGATTGCGTTACGGGCTAACGCACCAGGGTGCGCCGTTGTGAACCAGTCCCATCCACAACGCCCAGCCCGAACTGACCGCCAGGGCCACACCGGCCAATCGAACGCCCCACTGGGCGCCGCCGCCGGCAATGGGCGAGCGCAGGCGCAACCACAGCCAGGGCACCGCCCCCATGGCAACACTGGTGCCCATGGCAAACGCCGCCATCACGACGGCCCCTTCCAACGGGCCGCCCGCCATTGCAGCCACCAGTAAAGCCGAATACAACAGGCCACAGGGCAGCAGCGACCACAACGCGCCTAAAAACAAAGGTGCCGCAACGTGGTTGGCCGTCGAGCCGCGCGCGCGCCTCCACAACCATCGCCCCGCCAAATCCAGCCACAAAGGCTGCTGACCGCGCAGCGCCAACAGCAGTCCCAAAACCAGGGTTGCAACATGAAAGGCGCCCCACAGTGGCCGCAGCGCAACCGACTGCACCGTCAGCCAGCCAAGCCCCTGCAACGTCGCCGCCGCCAGCGCACCCAAGGCGCTGTAGCCAAGCACACGACCAAACTGAAACGAAAAAATGGCGGCGTTGCGGTGCGACCCAGCGGCCTGCCCCAGCCCTGCACACGCGGCACCACACATGGCCACACAATGCGGCCCGCCCACCAACCCCATGAAAAGCGCCGTCAGCGCCAGAGAAAATTGCATCCGGCGATGCTAAATGATCTTGGAAAACTTGGCGCGTGTGCGGTCGGTCTGCAAATAGCGATCGAACACCATGGCGACGGCACGCACAAAGAACCACCCCTTAGCCGTCACCTGAATACCCGTTTCCTCCAGCACCACCAAGCCTTGCTCCTGCAGCGACTGCAGCGCTTCCATTTCTTTGGTGAAATAGTCGCGGAACTCAATCAGATAGGCCAGATTGATCGATTCATACAAAACGTGCCCCTGGCACATCAGCGCCATGATGACGGCGCGCCGCACCAGATCGTCACGTGTCACGGCCAATCCGCGCACCACCGGAAAGCGTCCGTGGTCGAGTGCGTCGTAATACTCTTCCAGCGTCTTGGCATTCTGGCTATACGTGGCGCCAATGCGGCCGATGCTCGACACGCCCAAGGCAATCAGATCGCAATCCGGTTGCGTGCTGTAGCCCTGGAAATTCCGATGCAGTCGGCCTTGGCGCTTGGCCACCGCCAACGAATCTTCTGGCAACGCGAAATGGTCCATGCCGACATAAACATAGCCCGCACCCAGGAACTTTGCCAAGGAGCGCGACAGCATCGAAATTTTTTCTCCGCCCGTCGGCAACTCCACACTGTGAATGCGCCGCTGCGGTTTGAAACGCTCGGGCAAATGGGCGTAGGCATACAACGCAATGCGCTCGGGCCGCAACTCCACCACCTGCTCCAGCGTGCGTTCAAACGACGTCGGGCTTTGCTTTGGCAAGCCATAAATCAGGTCCACATTGACCGACTCAAAACCGCGCGCGCGCGCCGCTTTGACCAACTCAAAGACCTGCTCAGCGGGCTGCACCCGGTGCACCGCCTTTTGCACTGCCGTGTCGAAATCCTGCACCCCGAAACTCAGGCGGTTAAAACCCAGTTCGGCCAGGGTGTCGAGCCGCTTGGTATTCACCGTACGCGGATCGACTTCAATCGAATATTCTCCGCCCGGCAACAGCGTGAAGTGGCGCTTGAGCAAGTCCATCAGCGAACGCAACTCATCGTCATTCAAAAAGGTGGGGCTGCCACCGCCCAGGTGCAGTTGGCTCACGCCTTGCCCGGTGCCAATGACGGCCGTATGCAGCTCAATTTCACGACTCAGATAGCGCAGATATTCAGCCGCCTTACTGTGGTGCTTGGTGATGATCTTGTTGCAGGCGCAGTAATAGCACAGCGACTCGCAAAACGGAATATGCACATACAGTGACAGTGGCAACGCCAATGCTTCCGCGCCAGTACCGCGCTGCTTCAATGCGTGCACATAGTCGTCCACACCAAATGCCTCAACAAACCGATCGGCAGTCGGATACGATGTATAACGTGGCCCGGATACATCGTATTGGCGCAACAGCGCTTCGGTAACGGGGGCGGAATCAGAATGCATAAAATCTCCGTGGCGAACCTTGCTAATGTGCCGCAAGTCGGTTTTTTTGTTTTGATGTGAATCAAATCTATCGGTTCGATTTTCGTAGATAATTGATTTGCATCAGGGATCCTCACGCTGGAATGTTTAATGACGGACAAAATCGCCCCCGCAGCGCACACGCCAACGACCGTCGATCCCGGCTGCAACCCGGCTGACACGCTGTGCAGTGCACAAACGTTTAAAGTTGCCTGCTCCAACTGCAACCTGCGCGAATTGTGTATGCCCCTGGGCTTAAGCGCCGCAGAGTTGGATCGCATCGATGATGTGGTGGCGAGTCGGCGCAAAGTCAAGCGTGGCGCCACCCTGTTTCGCAATGGTGAAAAATTCACCAATCTGTTCGCTATTCGAACTGGCTTCTTTAAAACCTGTGTCGCCTCCGAAGATGGACGCGATCAGGTCACCGGTTTTCAAATGGCCGGAGAAATCGTTGGGCTCGACGGCATCGTGCATGAACACCACACCTGCGACGCCGTGGCGCTGGAAGACGCCGAAGTCTGCGTCATGCCGTTTGACCGGGTGGAAGAACTGTCGCGCGAGATCACGGCGCTTCAACGCCATGTGCACAAAATCCTGAGCCGTGAAATTGTCCGTGAAAACGGTGTCATGCTGTTGCTCGGCAGCATGCGTGCCGAAGAACGACTGGCGGCCTTCTTGCTTAATCTGGTGCAGCGACTACACGCACGTGGCTTCTCACAATCCGAACTTATTCTGCGCATGACGCGCGAGGAAATTGGCAGCTACCTGGGCCTGAAGCTTGAAACGGTCAGTCGCACGTTCTCCAAGTTTGTCGACGACGGCATCGTCGAAGTCAAGCAGCGCCATGTTCGGATACTGAGTCCGGACGGCCTGCGCGATATCGTCAACCCCAAGGTCTGCTACTAAGCCCAGCCAGGCACCTCGAACCGAGGCTCCTGGATCACAAAACAACCAACCATGCCGCTCAAGGCTCGTTCTTTGGCAACGGGACGCCGGTAGCGGCGTGATTGCGTGCCAACTCAGACGGTGCCATGCTGTTGGCATTGGCACGCAATGTCTTGTTGATGTCCAGACCGTGCTGGTAGTAGTTGACATCCGTTACCGGATCCGGGCGCGTCACGGCCAGATAAAGCGTAACAAAGCTGGCCACCACCACGATGGCCGGGCCACCGAATACCATCCAGGCGAGGCCGAATTTCCACCAGGGTCCACCCGTTTCAGGCTTTTTTGCCAACTGCGAAGCAGATTGCGTCATGCTATTTCCTTGCAAGTTTTCCGGATCCAGGGCCTGCTAGTGAGGCGCCAACCCGTCAAAAAAAATGCCTCGCAGGGCGAACACCGTTTCCGGTGCCCGCCGCAGCGAGGCCAGATTGCCCGCTCCCATAAAAGCCTGGGTGCGGCTGCAATCCCGATCTTACCAATTACTTGGCAGGAGCGTTGTTGGTGAGACCCCAAACATAGGCTGCCACCACACGGATCTGATCCGGCGTGAACTTGTAAGCCTGCGGCGGCATGATGTTGGTCTTGCCGTTATTCACCATGTTCATAATGGCCTGTTCGCCAAAACCGTGCAGCCACAGATTAGCCGTGAAATTGGCCGATCCGATCTGCTGATTACCCTTGCCATCAGCACCGTGGCACGCTGCACAGACTGCGAACTTTTCCTTACCCAGTTCGGCGCGGACGGAGTCGTGCGGATTGCCCGACAACGCCAGCACGTAGTTGGCAACGTTCTTCACGTCATCGGCACTGCCCACGGCTGCCGCCATGGGAGGCATCTGACCGATACGGCCATGGGTAATGGTTTCGATGATGTCTTCAGGCTTACCACCGTGCAGCCAGAAACCGCTGGTCAGGTTGGGGAAGCCCTTGCCGCCACGCGCATCCGAGCCATGGCACGGAGAGCAGGTGTTCATGAACAGACGCTCACCAATGGCGTGTGCCTGTGGATCACGCGAAATTTCTTCCACGCTCATGGCTTTGAACTTGGCATACAGCGGAGCCACTTCGGCATCACCCTTCGCAACTTCAGCGTCCAGCTGACCACGCGAGGTCCAGCCAGAAACGCCAGGGAAGCTACCCAGACCCGGATACAGGTACAGGTATGCGGCGGCGAACACGATCGTGATGATGAACAGACCGACCCACCAGCGTGGCAACGGGTTGTTCATTTCACGCAAGTCACCGTCCCACACGTGTCCGGTGGTGTTATCCGAGGAAGCCATGGCCTTGGTGCGGCTGGTAAACCACAGCAACAGGACACAGGCAACGATCGAGATGATCGAAATGCCGGCCACATATACCGACCAGAAATTACTTGTAAAGTCACTCATTTTTTATCCTTGTCAGTGGGATCAATCCTGCTCAAAAGGCAGGTTGGCAGCTTCCTCGAAGTCCTGCGCACGACGTTTTGAATAGGCCCAGACCATGATGCCGATAAACACCGTGAAGCTGAGCAGCGTGGAGCCCACGCGCAGAACGTTGATATCAATGTTCATGGAACTCTCCTTCGTGCTTAGCGCAGTGCCAGGCCCAGGGATTGCAGATAGTTGATCACAGCGTCAAGTTCCGTCTTGCCCCGAACATCGTCCGCTGCACTCGCAATCTGCTCTGCGGTATACGGCACGCCAACACGGCTCAGTGCACGCAGATGGGACGGCATGGCGTCGGCATCGACCAGATTCTTGGCGAGCCACGGATAAGCAGGCATATTCGACTCAGGAACCACATCACGTGGGTTGGTCAGGTGAATACGATGCCATTCATCGCTGTACTTGGCACCAACGCGCGCCAGATCAGGACCGGTACGCTTGCTGCCCCACTGGAACGGGTGGTCATAGACCGACTCGCCAGCCACCGAATAGTGACCATACCGCAGCACTTCAGCACGGAACGGACGGATCATTTGCGAGTGGCAGTTGTAGCAACCTTCGCGAACGAACACATCACGTCCAGCCAATTGCAGCGCGGTGTAAGGCTGCACTCCGGTGATCGGCTCCGTGGTCGACTTCTGGAAAAACAGCGGAACGATTTCCACCAGGCCACCCACCAGCAGCGTCAACAGGATGAGCACGATCATCAGGAAATTGCTGGTCTCGATCTTTTCGTGAGAAAAGCCGGAAGAATTAGTGTTTGCCATAATTATTGTTTCCTTCAAGCGTGAGCCACGGCAGTCGGAATTTCAACCGAAACCGCACGCCCAGTGGTAGCTGTCATCAACGTATTCCAGAGCATGATCACCATGCCGCTCAAGTACAGCAAACCGCCCAGCAAACGCAACACGTAGAACGGATAGGTTGCCTTCACACCTTCAACGAAGGTATAGGTCAGGGTACCGTCCGGATTCACGGCACGCCACATCAGACCTTCCATGACCCCGGCAATCCACATTGCAGCGATATAGATCACGATACCGATGGTTGCAGTCCAGAAGTGCACTTCAACCGCCTTCATGCTGTACATCTGCTTTTGACCGAACAACTTCGGAATCAGGTGGTACATGGAACCCATGGTCACCAGACCCACCCAGCCCAGGGCACCGGAGTGCACGTGACCAACCGTCCAGTCGGTATAGTGGCTCAGCGCGTTGACGGTCTTGATAGCCATCATCGGGCCTTCGAAGGTCGACATACCGTAGAACGACAGCGACACGATCAGGAAGCGCAGGATCGGGTCGTCACGCAGTTTGTGCCATGCGCCCGACAGCGTCATGATGCCGTTGATCATGCCGCCCCAGCTTGGTGCCAGCAGAATCAGCGAGAACACCATACCCAGCGATTGCGTCCAGTCAGGCAGCGCGGTGTAGTGCAGGTGGTGCGGGCCGGCCCACATGTAAGTGAAGATCAGCGCCCAGAAGTGAACGATGGACAGGCGATAGCTGTACACCGGACGACCCGCCTGCTTCGGAATGAAGTAGTACATCATGCCCAGGAACGCAGCGGTCAGGAAGAAGCCCACCGCATTGTGGCCGTACCACCATTGCACCATGGCATCCTGCGCACCAGCGTATGCCGAATAGGACTTGGTCCAGCTGGCCGGAATTTCCGCACTGTTTACCAGGTGCAAAATGGCCACGGCAAGAATGAAGGCACCGAAGAACCAGTTCGCCACATAAATGTGGCGCACCTTACGCGTACCAACCGTTCCAAAGAACACAACCGCAAACGCCACCCATACTAAGGTAATAAGAATGTCGATTGGCCATTCCAATTCGGCGTATTCCTTGCCGGTGGTGAGACCCAGTGGCAGCGTAACCGCAGCCAGCACGATCACCAGTTGCCAGCCCCAGAACGTAAATGCTGCCAGCTTGTCGCTGAACAGACGCACCTGACAGGTACGTTGCACCACGTAATAGACCGTAGAGAACAGAGCAGAACCACCAAACGCAAAAATCACGGCGTTGGTATGCAACGGTCGCAAGCGGCCGTAGGTCAGGAACGGAATTCCCAAGTTCAATTCAGGCCACGCTAGTTGGGAAGCGATGATCACGCCCACCAACATACCGACGACCCCCCACACCACCGTCATGATGGCGAATTGCCGTACAACGGTATCGTTGTAGAGCTGAGCTTTCTGGTTTTCAAATGCCATTTTTACCTCTTCTAAAATTGCGCTGCTGCGAGTTTCATCGCTTCGACTTTACACAAGGTTGACTGAAATCAAA
>Ga0316223_1003519_pt1 | contig 11620 bp, 10 predicted proteins | sample TBH18009metaG_FD_206007 | JGI IMG/M metagenome (GOLD analysis project Ga0316223, IMG submission 206007) | Freshwater microbial communities from Trout Bog Lake, Wisconsin, USA - TBH18009 | ecosystem: Environmental > Aquatic > Freshwater > Lake > Hypolimnion/Profundal zone | place: USA: Wisconsin...
CGTTTGGGAAGTCCCCGGCTGGACGCACTTTTGAAACAGCGGAAGTTGAACAGTTTCTGCGCGACCGCAAAATTGGCCCGCTCGACGGGTTCCGCTCCAAGGCCGGCTGGCCGTTCACGGCTGAAATGGTGATCAAGTTCGACGAGGAAGCCAAAAACTTCAAGCTGGAATTCGATTTCGGCGATGACCGTGCCGGCGAGGAAAGCGGCGAGCTGATTGACTTCAGCGCCCAGGAATCGCTAGGCGCCTGCCCCAAGTGCGGCGCCGCGGTGTATGAGCACGGCAAGAATTACCTCTGCAGCAAATCGGTTCCCACCAATGCCCAGGTGACGCCGAGCTGCGACTTCAAAAGCGGCCAGATCATTCTGCAACAGCCAATTGAACGCAGCCAGATGCAAAAACTGCTGGCTACCGGAAAGACCGATCTGCTGGACAAATTTGTGTCGATGCGTACGCGCCGTGCGTTCAAGGCCATGCTGGCCTGGGATGCCGAAGCTGGCAAGGTAAATTTTGAATTTGCACCCAGCAAATTCCCACCCCGCAAACCAGCCGTAAAAGCTGCCGCTGCAGCCGATCGTGTCGCTGGCACAAACGCTCCCGCCAAAAAGGTGACGGCCCGGAGCCCGGCAAAAGCGGCGCTAAAAACAGCGCCCAAGGGCGCCGTCAAAGCCACCGCAAAAGCGTCGGCCAAAAAAGCCGCGCCCAGGAAGGCCGCAACCGGCGCTGGGCTGCAGCCCAGCGCGGCCCTGGCGGCCGTGATCGGCAGCGAAGCCGTGGCACGCACCCAGGTTATTAAAAAGCTGTGGGACTACATCAAGGCCAACGGTTTGCAGGACGCGGCCAACAAGCGCGCCATCAATGCCGACGCCAAGTTGGCGGCCGTGTTTGGCAAGGAGCAGGTCACGATGTTCGAGCTGGCCGGCATCGTTGGCAAGCACCTGAGCTGAGGCGGCGCATCGACTGCAACACGCCGCACACGTTAACTGCATTGACACCATTGACTGTTCTGACGAACTTGGCTGTTTAAACAGTTCCTTTGCCATGCATTTTTTTGACCACGACGACCACTCCGAGCACGCCAGCCACTCACCGTCCGAACGCGCTGTGGTTGCGCAGCGCAGCACATTGGTCAGCATCGGCATCAACCTGTTGCTGGCGAGCACGCAGGTCGTGGCCGGTGTGGTGTCGCGCTCGCAGGGGCTGGTGGCCGATGGGGTGCACTCGCTGTCCGACCTGCTGGCCGATGTCGTCGTGCTGCTGGCCAGCCGCCAGGCCCAAAAAGGCGCGGACGAAGACCATCCTTACGGTCACCAGCGCTACGAAACGGCCGCCTCCCTGGTGCTGGGCGGCTTGCTGCTGGCCATTGGTCTGGGCATGGTCTGGGCCGCACTGCTGAAGCTGGAGGCGCCCGACACCATCGCCCGTGTCCACGGCGCGGCCTTGTGGGTGGCGGTGGCTGCCATTGCCTCCAAGGAGCTGCTGTTTCGCTACTTGCTGCGCGCTGCCAAATCGGTCAAATCGAGCCTGTTGATTGCCAATGCCTGGCATGCGCGCTCGGACGCCGCGTCTTCGCTGGTGGTGTGCATCGGCCTGCTGGGCAACCTGCTGGGTTATGTGCGGCTGGACCCGATCGCGGCGCTGATTGTGGGCTTCATGGTCGGCAAAATGGGCTGGGGCATTGGCTGGAATGCGCTGAGTGACCTGATGGACAGCGCCATTGACGACCGGGAAGTTCAGGCCATTACCGCCACGCTGCGCAGCACGCCGGGGGTGTCCGGCGTACACGACGTGCGCACGCGCAAAATGGGCGACATGGTGGTGGTCGACGCGCACATTGAAGTGGACGCCCAGCTCACAGTAGAAGCCGGCCATGCGATTGCCGTCGCCGCGCGTCAGGCCGTGTTGCAGTACCACCGGGTGCTCGACCTGATGACGCACATCGACCCAGCCCACCGCCCCGATCTGGATCACGACACCAACCCGCGCGCGCCCTGACACGTCGCGCCAACGCGCCGATCAGCGCAGCGCTGGCGTCCAGCGCATCTCCTGCGTAGCCAGCCAGTGCGCGCCGGGTCCGAGTTGCACCGGCTGCTGCGACGTGCTGGCTTCAACGCAGACGTATTCGGCCTGGTCGGCCGCGTGCCCCGCACCAACCGGTGGACTCCAGACGCCCACATCGGCAAATCCGGCATGGCAAATTTCGACCCAGCCGCCCGCACTGGGCAGGCGCAATGCGCTGGCTGGCGCGATACCGGACACGCACGGCGCATGGGTGGTCCGCCAGTCCTGGGCCACGGGCTCGGCCCCCGGCACCGCCGCCGCCACGCGAAAACACGGATGCAAGGCCGCATTGAACTGCATCACGCGATGCCCCGTATTAACCACCTTGAGCGTCAACTGCAGTGCCGGGGATTCCAGTGCCAAATGCAGATAGCAATCAAATGCGTGCGCCCAGTTCTGACACTTGGACTCACTGCTGCGCAAACGCAGTTGCAGGTTGGGCACGCCGCGATGAAACCAGGCATCATCCATGCGCCACTCGGCGTTGTGCGTCAACGCCCGATAGGACACCGGGTCACTGTGGACCAGTCCGGGAAAGGCGACCGTCGGCCCCCCACCGCGTGCCTGCAGTACTGCCGGCTGCGATGCCGAGCCGTCACGCAGCATCTCCTGGCCCTGCGCATTGACCCAGGACACCAGTTGCCCGCCATGCAATAAGACCGTGGCACTGTCGCGCGCCGGACCCACCAACCGGATCGCCAGCATGCCGGCAAAGGTACGGTATTCAATATCGACGCGCGCCGAATCCGGCGCAGGTAACGTGTTCATGATTCAATCTCCAGCGTTGCCGTTCGCACGCTCAGCCAGCGCACAGACCCACGATCCGGCGCCCCATTTCTGATCGGCCCAATACATTCGACGACGGACGTGCCCACACAGAGTATGCTGTTCACAAGCCTGTTTCAAACCCAATACACGGCGCCGAACAAACTGTGTAACTCATTGATTTTATTGAATAATTTTTATTTCAATATCTGTCTGCTATTACGTTTTATTACGCCGCCAAAGCAGGCACACAGCGCATTGTTGCGGCCCATTTACACGACCACTACATAACATTACAAGTTAATAGAAAATGATAGAAATTGCCGCCCGCTGCTGCCACTGCACCACCAGGCATCCCGCTGCGGCAGCGTGCTGCGCCCTTTTGCACCTTCCGCCATGCGCCGCACCATCCTGATCGTCGATGACGATCAACGAACCCGCCATTTGCTGAAGACCTATCTGGAGAAGCACCAGTTTCTGGTGCGCGACATGCATGACGGCGCCAGCTTCATGGCCGAGTTTGAACGCTGCCGTGAGGAGCTGTGCCTGGTCATTCTGGACGTCATGCTGCCCGACACCGACGGCTTTACGCTGTGCCGCTCAGTGCGCCAGTTGTGCACCACGCCCATCATCATGCTCACCGCCAGCGCCGACGACACGGACCGCATCGTCGGCCTCGAACTCGGTGCCGACGACTACATCGCCAAGCCGTACAACCCGCGTGAATTGCTGGCCCGCATCAAGGCCATCCAGCGCCGCATGCAGCTCGCCAACGCACCCGGCACAGCGCGCTATCTGAAATTTCATGGCTTCACCATGGACCTGGTGGAGCGGCGCCTGCTCGATGCCCACGGTGAGCGCGTGGCGCTCACCAGCATGGACTTCAATCTGCTTCGATTTTTTGTAGAGCATGCTGGCGAGACCCTCGACCGTGGGCGCCTGATCGAACAAACCCGCGGGCGCGACCTCGGCCCCCTGGACCGCTCACTGGATGTGCAGGTGAGTCGGCTACGCCAGCGGTTGCAGGACGACGGCAAGCAACCCGACCTGATCAAGACCGTGCGTGGCAGCGGCTACGTGTTCTCCAGCGATGTCAGCCTCTGCAACGAAATCTGACCTCGCCCGCTGGCGCTGGCACCTGTGGCCTGACAGCCTGCTGGGTCGCGTCATCGTTGTCATGGCGGTCGGCTTGGTGTGTGCCCAGTGGGCCGGCTCCGCGCTCTGGATGCGCCAGCTGCGCGAAAGCGAGCGCACCGAGACGCTGCGTGCAGCACAGCAACTCGCACACAACGCCGCCGGCACGATCCGCAATTTCGGCGCGCTGACGCACACGCAACGCCTGGCCATGGCGCAACGGCTGCGGAGTCTGGGCGGCTCACGCTTTTTTATTCATTTCAACTCCACCCGCGTGGCACTGGAAACCGCCGCCAATACCGACTTTGCCGATCGCGTCACGCAGCAAGTGCGTAACGCCCTGGCGGAACACCTGGACAGCCAGCAACGGATTGACGTGACATTGACCGAACCCGACACGTTGCAGATTCCACAAACCGAGCAGGCTGCCGCCGACATCCCCGCCAGCTGGATAGAAACCACCCAACTGCCCCACGCGCGACCGGCGCCCTGGCTGGTGATTCAATATGAAATGGAAGCGCTGCACTGGATCTACCTGGCATCACCGATGACCGATCCGTACTTTGCCGACCCGATCAAACCCTTCAGTGCGGACCGCATTGCCTGGCAACTGCTGGCGCTGCTGATCGTGCTAATGCCAACGCTGCTGATCGTGCGCGGACTGATTCGCCCGATCGACCGCATCGCCGCCGCCGCCATCGCCTTTGACAGCGCCAGCGTGCCCGAACCGATTGCCGAAACCGGCACCGCCGAACTGCGTCGGACAGCACGCGCATTCAATGACATGCTGGCACGCATCCAGGGCTATCTAGTCGATCGCGAGCGCCTTTTTGTCGGCATATCACACAGCCTGAAGACGCCCATCATGCGGTTGAAACTGCGCACCGAGCTGCTGGCCGATGACGAGTTGCGCAGCGAGTTTCACCAGGATCTGGACGTGATGGTGAAGTCCGCACTGCAGAGTCTGCGCGAAACCGACATCCACGAAAACCTGGTTGCGGTGCGCCTGAACCTGCTGCTCGAACACCTGTGCAAGCGCCCGATTGATCCGGACGCCCGTGTCAGCTGCACCGCCATCCCGATCCAGGTTCAGGGCAAACCGCTGGCACTGGAGCGCGCGTTCGGCAACTTGCTCGACAACGCGGTGCTGTATGGCCAGCAAGTCGAGGTGCGCCTGGGTCGGCTGGGCAGCCTGGCCATGGTGGAAATCCGTGACTTCGGTCCGGGCATTCCAACCGCGTCAATGGCGGCGGCATTCGAACTCCACACCCGCTTAAGCCATGGTCAAAGCAGCAACCGGGGTGGTACCGGGCTGGGGCTGGGCATTGCCAAAAATATCGTATTGGCCCACAACGGCGACATTCGCCTGCACAACCACCCAGACCGTGGACTGGTCGTCACGGTCCTGCTGCCCGCACTGCCCGACAACGACGAGCAACCCTGCGCGCTATAGCGGCACGGCACGGGACGGCAAGCGAGGCGAGGCGAGGCGAGGCGAGGTGCGGTGCGGTGCGGTGCGGTGCGGCGCGGCGCGATGCGCGGCCGACCGTATTTCGGAATGGCGCACGCTGAATGGCGCGAATAACGGGCAGAATAAATCTGCTTTTCTGGCTTTATGCCTTCGCTGCGACGGGGAGAATGCACATCAACCGCATCCATCAACCGGCTTGTGCCGAGCCCGGAGGCGACGATCGCACCTTACCATGAACCCTTTTGACACCCTGATCAACGGCCCCGCCGATGCCCGCTACTTCGGGCTGGCGCCATTCCTGCGCGCCAACATCGCGGGCACGGATCTGCGCGGGGTGGGTAACCAGCTGATCGAGCGCATGCGCGCGGACGACACCGACCCGCTGACACTGATCAATCTGTCGATTGTGTTGCAATGCATCAGTCAAAAATCCCTGGGACTCGCGGTGCAAGCGCAAGCACTGAAGCGGCAGGTCACGTACCGCATAGCGGCGTGCAGCCAGCCAGCCCGGCTGCGCCTGCTGATGCTGGTCACGCGCGGCAGCATCCAGTCCTACACACCGCTGGAATGCCTACTGGAAGAATCCGACATCGAGCTGGTTTTCCACTACATCTTTCCCGGCGCAGCGATGCTGGCCAACGTTCCCGAGCACGACGCGCTGTTTGTCGCGATTGCCGATTCAGACGAAAACCACGACCTGCTGGTGGCGCTTGAAGCGCCCCTCGCCCACTGGCCCAGGCCGGTGTTGAATGCGCCCCAGTTCCTGAAAAACACGGTGCGTGACATTACCAGCGCCATGCTAAGCCAGATAGATCACCTGCTGATGCCCCCCACGGTGCGCGTCAGTCGCGCAGCCCTGCAAGCGCTGGCCAGCGGTGGCGAACCGGTGTCCGGTCTGATTGCCGACGCCCACTTCCCCATCATTGCACGCCCACTCGGCTCCCAAGGTGGCGTCAACCTGAAAAAACTCACCAACACGGAAGACACCACGCAGTACCTGGAACAGGTGGCGGACGCCGCATTTTTTGTGTCACCCTTCATCGACTACAGCGACGACCGCGGACTGTTCAAAAAAATCCGCATCGCACTCATCGACGGCAAGCCCTACGTGGCGCACATGGCGATATCCAGCGACTGGATGATCCACTACGTGAATGCCGGCATGTACCAGGAGGCCTGGAAACGCGAGGAAGAAGCACGCTTCATGCGTGAATTTGGAACCTTTGCCGCCCGGCATGGCGCCACTTTTCAGGAAATTGCCCGCCGCATGCAGCTGGAATATTTAGTCATGGACTGCGCTGAAACCCGCAGCGGCGATCTTCTGTTGTTTGAAATTGACAGTGGCGGTGTCGTCCATGCCATGGACGTCGAAACCGTTTTTCCCTACAAAAATGCACATGTTGCAAAAGCAAAGGAGGCGCTCTGTGAACTGCTCTATGCCCGCACTGCAAACCATGGATGACAATGTGCGTCATCCATTCGAAACCGGCTTTTCCATGAACCCCTTCAATCAGCTCAATTTTTCGGGCGGTCCCGGCGCGCTACCCGTCAGCGTCCTGGCAGAAATTCAACAGGCGATTCTGGAAGTACCCGGCACGCGCCTGTCCATTCTTGGCATCAGCCATCGCTCGGACTGGTTTGCACAGGCCATCCAGGAGTTGGAATCCAACGTGCGAACCCTGCTGGGCATTGGCACGGACTACCACGTGCTAATGCTGCAGGGCGGAGCCACCCAGCAATTTTCCATGATTCCCATGACGCTGCTGCGCGGCAAGCGCCATGCCGCCGAATACCTGCAAACCGGCTACTGGAGTTCCAAACCCATTGCCGAAGCGCGCCGCGAAGGCCCGGTGCGCGTGCTCTGGAATGGTCACGCGGACGGCTACCGCCGCCTCCCAACCGACCAGGAGCTGGATTTTTCGCCCGACGCCAGTTATTTGCACTATGTTTCCAACGAAACGGTTGAAGGCCTGCAATTCCACCGTGTACTGGGACGCGACGACGTTCCCCGCGTGTGCGATATGTCGTCCGACTTTTTGTCACGCCCGTGTGAGGCCGAACGTTTCTCTATCATTTACGCGCATGCCCAGAAAAACATCGGGCCAGCCGGCGTTACGCTGGTGCTGCTGAAAGATGCCATTCTGGACGGCGCCAACACGGATTTGCCCGATTTTCTGAATTACCGCACGCAAATCGCCGCCCATTCCAATTTCAATACGCCGCCGGTTTTTTCCATATACGTCACGCTCTTGGTCACGCGCTGGCTGTTACACCAGGTCGGTGGCCTGGTCGCCATGGACCAGATCAACCAGGAAAAAGCCAGCAAACTCTACCGTGCAGTGGACGAAAGTGACCATTTTTACAGCGGCCACGCCGACCTGCGCGACCGCTCACTGATGAATGTGGTGTTTCGCCTGCCGTCGCCCGAGCTGGACGCGCGATTCCTGGCAGCGGCGCACGACGCCGGCTTTGCCGGATTGGGCGGCCACCGGGCCATCGGGGGCATCCGGGCGTCCATCTACAACGCGCTGGAGTCCGCTGCCGTCGACAAATTACTGAACTTCATGCAAGACTTTCAGCGCCAGAACCGCCACTGAACGACGCTGCGAACGGCGGGCCTTCGTGGTCCACCGGACAGGCCCGGACCACGGAATGCGGCACAGGCACTTGGTCGGTGCCACCACACCACGCTGCGGGGTCGGCGTGTCTCGTCTTTTTTGCAACTTTACAAAAGCTTGACCTCAAGTATTGAATAAATCGGTCGATGGTGTATCCAAGAGGGGGGAAAGTGTCGCAGAGGCAAACTGACTCCGTTGTGGCCTTTACCCTTTTGACCTTAATTTTTTCGAATTTTGAAGGCAGCTGAAATGAACTCCGTTTCATCTATTGGTATTGGATCTGGCCAACCACTGCCAGTGCTCCAGCCCGCCCCAAGTTCGGGGGAAGGTACCGGTGTCAACGCGGGACAACCGGGAACGAGTGGAACCAGCAAGCAATCCAGCGCAGACGCACAAAGTCCCACGGCGAGCGCGACGCCGACCAGCGCGAGTAATTCGCCTGCGAACGTGGCCAGCCAGGTGCAAGCACTGGCCGCAAAAATGGCGCAGCTCAACCCCGAACTGACCTACGTGGTGAATCCCAGTGGCGGCGAGCCCATGATCCAGCTCATGGACCGCGCAACCAACCAGGTGATCCAGCAGTTCCCGAGCGCAGCCGCAATACAAATCACCAAAGAACTCGACCGTTTCGAAAACGGCAAAGTGATTAACAAGACCGCTTAATTAACAGGACGACCTGGTTTAACACGCACTTGCGCACAGCCACGGCGCAGTGCGAGGGGCGGTTTGGTACACGCCTACGGCACACGCCGGTTGCAGCGTTCACCGCGCATCCTGTCCAATACCATCATCAAGCGCAATGTCTCTGTTGCAGCGGCGACAGTTGCAGCCTAGCATCACGGTTCGCTCAACGAAATCAACCATCACACGGAATGCGCAACGCATTCCCGCAGCCTTATAGCGGCAATGTTCCAAAGCTTGCTTGTGCACCGAGACAGGAGTCCATCGTGAACCAATTTAATTCAGTACTGGAGCTCTACACGGCGACCCTCAAGTCGCATATTGGCCTCGCAAATACGCTGCTCGGCGGCGCGCGACGAATGCGACTCTGCCAAATCGAACAGATCAACGCGTCCGCCAGCGATTGCGGCATGCTCAGCGACATGGTGGATACGGTCCAGGACTTTGACGCCCTGCAATCGGTCCACGCCAAGTTGCTTGATGTCCAACTGGAACGCACCTACGCCTACTGGAGTGGCATGGCGACCGCCATGGCCACCACCAACGAAGCGCTGTCCGGCACGCTGCAAGGTTGGTGCGATGCCGCCACCGAAGATCTCTGCCAGGCGGTCGACACGTTGCAGTGCAGCGAAACGCCCACGGCGGCCTTGTCCAACCTGATGCCGTTGTTTGACCCCTCGCACTATTTCGCTTTCACGGTCCTACCGGATGGTGATTTCGGTGCCGTACCCATGAACGGCATGATCAATGGTTCTGCGTGGAGCATGGTCAAGGCCACCAACGGCCGTTCAACGGCAAAAGCGCGACGCGGTGCAAATACGACGGCTGCTTAGCAGCCCGACCATTGCGGCCATGCGGGCCGGATATCGATCACCGTGAATGTTGATTCCGGCGAACGCATCTTCGATTTCCTGGAGGTCGCGTGTGCTGAGCACGACACCGGTGGAGGCCAGGTTTTCTTCAAGACGGTGAAGCTTCGTGGTGCCGTGAATCGGAACAATCCACGGCTGTTGGGCCAGAAGCTGTCGCTTGCTGGGCATTCAGTCGGAAAATCAGGACGCCATTGCGCAAACGTACGGAGTCCCGGATGGAAGGGTTTTTGAAAGCTGGCTGCGTAGCCTGAATTACCTGCGCAACGTATGCGCACACCACAGCCGTTCGTGGAATCGCAACGTGGTTGAGGAGCCTAAGTTACCAGCGGCAGGCACCATTCCCGCCCTAGATGCCTTTATTAGCGATGCTGGGCGCCGTACCCGTCCCTATCTGTTGCTGTGCATTTGTCAGCATTTGATCCAAGTGATCAATCCCACATCGACGTGGTGTGGCAGGCTGCGCAACCATCTGCTAAATGGGTTTCCGGGCCTGACGCACATTGGCATCTCTCTGCACGGCATGGGCGTGGATGAAGGCTGGGACCAGCGAGCTTAATCGACCGCCCAAAGAAAAACCCCCAAGCAGTTAGCACCAAAATGCGTTTCTGAAGGGGGCCGTGTTGGGCAAAATATACCCAAATTGGGCTATTTACGTCAAATACCTGAATGAAAGTAGCCCTGATACTTGGTGCAAGGCCAAAGTGGAGTCGGGGTTTGATCGTTTTTTTGCATCGAGTGAGAATTTTTGCATTCGTTCTGAGAACCTACACCGCTTGTAGGGTCTCATAAGTCATGCAAATTCATGCCCCTGAAAACAACGGTCTTTGCATCTTATGTGAGACTGGGTTACCTCACTTGTCTCAAGTCAGTGCAAATTTCCTACGTGAAAGAAAGCAATATCGTGAAGCGAACTCTTGACCTCAAGAAGCCACCGCAATTGAGCGCCGGGCAGAAGGCGCGGCTGGACGCTGTGGCGTCTATTGGAATTCTTCAAGCACATGGGCAAGCGGTATCAGTCCCGCATCAATGCGGTTTTGCGCTCCTACGTCTAAGCGCACAAGGCACACTTGAAATGACGCAAGACAGCTACACGGTGCAAGTAGAAATACAATCACGACCGCCCGAATATGGCCCTGGGCGGCATTACCCCAAAACAGCGACTGGCCATGGCTGCGTAACCGTTCTACTTCTGGCGGCACTGAAAAAAGGAGGGATTGCCCAAGCATGACAGCACCCACCTTGCCGACGCCCCCAAATCAGGCCGACTACGTCGCTGTCCACGCCGATATCGTCACGTTACTGGAAGCGGCACGCCATGCCGCCGCACGCAGTGTCAATGCGCTGATGACCGCCTCCTATTGGGAAATTGGGAGGCGTATTGTCGAATTCGAACAGGGAGGCAAAGAGCGGGCCGAGTACGGGGATGCGCTGATTGAGCGCCTGGCTTTCGATCTTGGCGGTCGGTTTGGCCGGGGTTTCAGCCGACAAAACTTGCAGCAAATGCGATTGTTCTACCTTGCTTGGCCGCCAGAGCACATTTCGCAGACAGCGTCTGCGAAATTACCTCTTTCCCGGATTCGCCAGACGCTGTCTGGCGAATTGGCCTTGAGCACGCCCCACGGTACGCCTCGCCAATCCATCGACCTGGCGGCACTGGCACAGGCCTTTCCGCTGCCGTGGTCGGCCTATGTGCGCCTGCTCTCGGTCAAGAACCCGCAGGCGCGGGCCTTTTAGGAAACCGAGACGCTGCGTTGCGGCTGGTCAGTGCGCCAGCTCGACCGCCAGATCAACAGCCAGTTTTATGAACGCACCGCCCTATCGCACAACAAAGCGGCGATGCTGGAAAAAGGGGAAGTGGCCGAACCCGATGATGCCATCACGCCCGAGCAGGCCATCAAAGACCCCTTCGTGTTGGAGTTCCTCAACCTCAAGGACGAGTATTCCGAGTCCGACCTTGAGGATGCGCTGATTCAGCATCTGGCCGACTTCCTACTGGAACTGGGCGACGACTTCGCCTT
>Ga0316223_1003526_pt1 | contig 11604 bp, 24 predicted proteins | sample TBH18009metaG_FD_206007 | JGI IMG/M metagenome (GOLD analysis project Ga0316223, IMG submission 206007) | Freshwater microbial communities from Trout Bog Lake, Wisconsin, USA - TBH18009 | ecosystem: Environmental > Aquatic > Freshwater > Lake > Hypolimnion/Profundal zone | place: USA: Wisconsin...
AGTTCACCAAAAATGCGCTCACGCTCATGCTGTGCTACCAGTTTGGCAAACTTTACGGGGTCTAATTCGCCAGCAACATAGTCACCATTGTTTTCAATAACCAAGGCTTGGTCATACAGTTTTGCAATTTGTTCGTCAGTCATGCTTCACCTCTTGCTCGAATTGCTGCATCAACTTCATCGCCTGTCAATACAGACCATCTTTTTTCGTGAGCTTGTCTGCATAAACTGCGATAAACATCATGATCAGCTTTTGCAATATCATCAGCCGTGTCTACATCATCTAACAACATCCACAGTTGAAGAGACTTCTCACGCTCATGCTGTGCTACCAGTTTGGCAAACTTTACGGGGTCTAATTCGCCAGCAACATAGTCACCATTGTTTTCAATAACCAAGGCTTGGTCATACAGTTTTGCAATTTGTTCGTCAGTCATACCAAAGCCACCGCCAAAAACCAAGCCAACAGACAAGCAATGACAACAGCCAATGCGTAATCCAGGAATGTTTCAAAATGGGAGTTCATTGCTGTTCCTTTCGTTGAACTGGGGTTGCGAGGAGCCATTTGTCACCAAGGTGTCGAACAGAAGCGACCCAAGCTCGAATGTTGTGTCTGACAATATGACGTTCGATATACGGTCTATCAAAGTGTTCTCGAACCCTTTTGAGTAAAGAAGTTGGCATAGTTGATCTAGCTCCATTTGCTTAGTTGATATGTCTTGCATTGCTGCTCCTTAAGACCGCTTGATTGCGGCTTGGGATTGATTGTAGTTGAGTTTGCTAGACCAAATACTAAGTATTTACCCTTAATTTGTAAAGTTTCCTCTGCTATACAATCGGCGCATGACTAAAGAAGAAGCTATCAAACTAGCGGGAAGCCAAGCGGCTTTAGCACGACTGTTGGGCGTGACTAGGGGGGCGGTGTTTCTTTGGAAGAACATCCCCCCTCTCCGCATCTATCAACTTAAAGAAATGAAGCCAGAATGGTTCAAAACGCTTTCACAATGAAGCCTAGTGGCTCTATCGGCAGAGACTTAGAAAAACTAGCACAGCAAAGAAAAATAATTATTAAAGGCAAGCAAAAAGCTGGCATGACCAAAGAAGAAGCGATCACCAGCTTCAACAAATCACACATTGATCTAGGTAATTCCCCTGAGAAACCAGGGCTGGCTAAGGCAAGAATCTAGATTACAATAGTTTGAAACACGGCTAGGTCTGAAGTCATGAGCAGATCGAAAAGAGAACTCCCCTCCTGCCGCAGTTTCTTTTCTGGGAGATTTGCGGAGATGCTTAATTGCATTATTACCAGTTTAATATTGGTGACTACGTTAGTCACACTCGACATTTGTCGCCCATCGAGGACATTGCATACAGGCGTTTATTGGATGCCTACTATCTAAGTGAACGCCCGTTGAACAGCGGTATAACGATCGTTGCACGTCAGATAGGTATGCGAGAGTTTGAGCAAGAAGTTCAGTTGGTTCTTGAGGAGTTTTTTTTGCTATCTGATGATGGCTGGACAAATCAAAGAGCAGACAAAGAAATTGCCCATTTCCATTCAAAAATAGAGCAAGCGTCAAGGGCTGGCAAAGCTTCCGCAGAGCGAAGGCTTAACGCCCGTTCAACGGACGTTCAACCAACCAATAACCATAAACCAATAACCAATAACCAAGAACCAATATATATAGAACCTACGGTTCTTGTCCACTCGCCTAAAGTCGAGCGCACGCCATCAGCGCCAATTTCTGAAATTGTGGAGATGTTCAATACCAAGCTGCCACAGCTTCCTAGGTGCGAAGTTCTAAACGATTCACGCAAGAAGGCAATCTCGGCTAGGTGGCGTGATGTGGTTGCCGAGCAGAAGTTCACCAAGAAGCAGGGGCTTGAATGGTTTAGCAATTTTTTCGAGCATATCGGCACATCAAAGTTTCTGACAGGAAAAGTCAAACCCTGGAGAGCGGATGTTGACTTTATTTTTAAACCAACCAGCTTTGCCCGCATTGTCGAGGGCGCTTACCATAAGGATTGACCATGTACGAACTCAAGAAATCATCAACAATTGCTGAAGAAGAAAATTCACATATGTGCCAAGCCAATGGTTGCCCTAACCGTTGGACTGTTGATAAAGGCCAAAGATTGTGTTCAGCTCATGCTTGGGCAGACCCCCGTGATTGGGACAAGATAAGCGGAATTGAATGGACTGCTTATCGCAATCGTGGTGACCGCAACAACTATCAAGCCATGTCTGTCAACATCAAAGTGCCAGCTCGTAAAGTTTCTGAGTCTGAAAAGCGTCAAATCATCAACAATTTGCGTAACCTGATGCGGGAGAAACGCCATGCGTGACCATTACAACCATGAAGAACTTGAAGCGGCTCGAATCCTTGACCTGGTACGCATGGGTGATGATTCTGTGCCTTGGACAGCAATAACTTGGGCCTTATTTGTTCTTGGTGATGCTGTTGGATTAAGGTAAAATTTTTTTGCGGCTACCTTTAGCGGGGGAAAAGACGATTCATCACCGTCCTGCTGCATTCTTTCAATGATGATTTCCACCAATGATGAGGTGCGACATGATTACATACGAAATTGCTCACGAATTTTTTTCTTACAAAGATGGAATTCTTTATTGGAAAAAATTAAATTCTAACAACCAAGTAAAAATTGGCGATGAAGCTGGATGTGTTAACACAGGTGGTTACAAAGTTGTCTTTTTCTTAGGTAAAAGATTAAGAATACATCGGATAATTTATTTGATGTTTAATGGATTTGTTCCAAAACAAATAGACCATATTGATGGAAATACTCTTAACAACAAAATTGAAAATTTAAGAAGTGCATCACATTCTGAAAATATGCAAAACAAATGTATCCAAAAAAACAATACATCAGGCGTTAAAGGTGTTTTTTGGGAAAAGTATGCAAAAAAATGGCGAGCACAAATTAAAGTTGACAACAAAAAAATTTATTTGGGTTTATTTCTTGATCTGAAAGAAGCTGAGCAAATAATTTTAGAGGCCAGAAAAAAATATCATGGAGAATTCGCAAAACACCAAACAAGGCTTGGCGATGCAGTCGGAATTTAAAAGCGTTATGGAATTCATGCGGGAATCAGAAGCCCGTGAATGGATTGACCGCTATCGCAAGAAAGCGAAAGATCACGGCTATGGTGAAGCTAACGCTTGGTGGGCTGACATGATCGAAAAGATAGAAAAAACCCGTGGCAAGAAAGAAGCTGATGATTTACGTCAGCGCATGAACAGAATCAGGACTAAACCATGAGGCGAGCCGCAAGAATAGACGCTAACCAAAACAGGATAGTGGATGCCTTGCGTTATGCAGGCGCAACTGTCCAATCCTTAGCAGCAGTCGGAAACGGCGTTCCAGACCTCTTAATTGGGTTCAATGGGGTCACGGTATTGATGGAAGTAAAAGATGGCTCTAAACCCCCTTCTGAGCGTTCCTTGACCCCTTTACAACTTGAATGGCATAGCAAGTGGAACGGCGGAACTTTGTGTGTGGTTACTGACGTTGAGTCAGCTTTACGAGTATTGAAGGTGATTGGATGAAAGTTGAGATTGGTGACGCAACTCTCTACTTGGGTGATTGCATGGACATTCTGCCAACCTTAGGCAAGGTGGATGCGGTAATTACTGACCCGCCATATGGAATTGGTGCATCTACATCTAACTTTATTGGCACAAAAAAGAGAAAAAATGCACACGCAGCCCCAACTGATTATGGTCACATGGAGTGGGATAACAAGCCAGCATCAAATGAATTGATTGAAAAAATAGTTCAATCTGCAAACATTTCAATCATTTGGGGTGGTAACTACTTTAATTTACCGCCATCATCTTGTTGGCTTATATGGGATAAGGTAAACGGCGCAACAGGTTTTGCTGATTGCGAAATGGCATGGACTAACAAAACAACTGCTGTTAGATTGTTTCGACATCAATGGGCTGGAATGATGCGAGACAGCGAAAGAAACATACAGCGAGTTCATCCAACACAAAAGCCAATTGCATTGATGGAATGGTGTATTGAGCAAGCTACTGATTGCCAAACAATTTTTGACCCATTTATGGGCGGCGGGACAACAGGCGTGGCGGCGGTTCAAATGGGGCGCAAGTTTATTGGGATTGAACGTGAACCCAAGTATTTCGACATTGCTTGCAAGCGCATTGAGCAAGCATCTAAGCAAGTTGATATGTTTGTAGAGCCTGTCAAGCAGGTTCAAGAAAGTTTGCTATGAGCGAAGCACCGCACAGAGCAGTTGAATTTATCCTAAAGACTGCCCCATTGTTTGCAAAAGCAAAGTCTGATCGGGTTTACATTGAGGAATACCGCAAGAGCAAGAAAGCATTGTTGATGCAACAAGCCAGCTTAAAGGGTGTTCAGACTACCGCAGCGCAAGAGCGTGAAGCGTATGCGGATGAGGAATACCAGGCGCTACTCAAAGGGCTGGCTACCGCTGTTGAGCAAGAAGAAACCCTCAAGTGGCAACTGACCGCTGCACAGCTCAAAATTGAAGTCTGGCGTAGCGAAAACGCCAACAACCGATTTGTTGATAGGGTAAACACCTAGAAAATAGTTGCATTGGTCTACAAAAATAGACTATACTCACGCCATGCCCTGAATTTCTCGGGGTCTTTTTGGGAGTAGTATGAAAAACATTGCAACAGCGTTAGTCAAAGCTCAGAGAGCATTTGGCCCTGCGCTTAAAACATCCACAAATCCTCACTTTCGCAGTCGCTATGCTGATCTATCAGCTTGCGTAGAGGCGGTGATTGATGCCCTTAACTCCGCAGGTATTGCCCTGATTCAGCGCAACTATGAGGACAGCACAGGCGTGACTGTTGAAACCTTGTTTGTGCATGAGTCTGGTGAAATGCTTGAATGTGGGAAACTTCACGTTCCTGCTAGCAAGCAAGACCCACAGGGTTACGGCTCGGCTTTGACCTATGCTCGGCGCTATTCATTGATGGCGGCTTGCGGTATTGCCCCAGAGGATGATGACGGTAACGCTGCTAGTCGCAAAGCCCCTGCTTATGACGCTGGTCGCCTGGCTGATTGGTTGGCAGAGATTAGCCAAGCCCCTAATGCTGACAGTCTTAAATCGGTTTACACCGAGGCATTTAAGGATACGCAGTCAGACCCAGAAGCACAGAAAAAAGTTATCGCAGCTAAGAACGCACGAAAGGCAGCATTATGAAACTCACATTTAACGCAGAAGAAGTCAAGCAAATCCTGATTAAGTATGTCGAAGCCAAGTACGACATGGAATTCTTTGACTGCGAACTGAAAAACGCTTGGAATGTTGATTTTGCCGTCTTAAGTGACGATGAGGAGATAAAAAGTGGAACAACGGACTGATGATTGGTTTGCCGCACGAGTTGGAAAAGTTACAGCCAGCCGAGTTGCCGATGTGGTTGCTAAAACAAAATCGGGTTACTCAACAAGTCGTGAAAACTACATGGCTCAATTGGTTTGCGAACGACTTACTGGAAAGCCAGCCGAGTCATTCACAAACTCAGCCATGCAATGGGGAACAGATACAGAACCACTAGCGAGGGCTGCATATGAAGCGCACATGGACGTATTGGTTGACGAAGTTGGATTCATTGATCACCCCGCCATTGTCAATAGCGGCGCTTCTCCTGATGGACTTGTGGGTATTGACGGACTTATTGAAATAAAGTGCCCAAACACAGCAACGCACATTGATACACTACTTAACCAGGCCGTACCAAAGAAATATGCAGATCAAATTTTCTGGCAGATGGCTTGCACTAATCGTGATTGGTGTGACTTTGTATCTTACGACCCACGCCTCCCTCCAGACTTACAGTTATTTATTAAACGAATCCCTCGAGACAATCAATACATTAGATTGCTTGAGTCGGAAGTTACCGAATTTCTGCAAGAAACGGCCCTCAAGGTCGCCAAACTACTAAACTTGAAAGCGTTAAATGAGCAAAACCATTAAAGAAATCACCATTGTCAGCGGCAAATACACCAATGCCCAAGGCCAAGAAAAGTCACGCTATCAACGCATTGGCTCTATGATTGAAACCAAGAACGGCCCAATGTTGAAAATTGACAGCATCCCTGTATTGGAAGGCGGCTGGTCTGGTTGGGCTTACTTGAACGACCCCAAACCAAAAGAGTTTGACAAGGGTATTGATTCTGACGTGCCGTTCTGATAAGATGGTACAACCATTAACCTAAAGGATTTTAAAATGGGATACTACGGTAAAGAGAAAGCACCTAAGGGTGTTACCGCTTCTGATCGCACAGGCGAGAAGATGGGTAGTGAAAAAGGCCCAAACAGCACCAAGTTTATGGCTGGTGCATCTGGTGAAAAAATGCCCAAGGGCGTTAACGCCTCTGACGCTACTGGCGAACGCAAAGCCAAGCTGGTTGGCGGTGTTGCTATGGGCAAAGCTGACAGCATTGGCGACCGTGTTGACGGTCACATGGGCAAAAACGATGGTCGTTTAGGTGAAATGAAGGGCGGTAGCCGTGAACATATCGCCTACGCTCACGAACGCAAAGACTATAAATAAATAGCGATAACCCCCAAGGTGTGACGACCAAGGGGGCTATCTGACCACTAACAAGATAGGATTGTTATGGCTGAGACAGATTTTAGAGAAGTTTGCGAAAACTGCAAATTTTGGGAATACACGGGTCACGCTGGTGAGTGTCATCGTTACCCCAATGCCGTTGTGAAATACCAAACGCATTGGTGTGGAGAGTTTAAGGGTAATTTCGCAGTTGCCCCTTTGCCAGCTTCTGTTGGCTCTTTTATTCCAATGGAGAATGTGCCATTTGAGGCATTGGCTCCAATTAAGAAACGTGGGAGGCCAAGTGCTAAGACCTCTGCGTGACAAAATCCTAGTAAAGCCAGAATCTCGCATTAAGTCTGAGCTATGGATTAAAACTGCTGAAGCGGATACTATTGGAACTGTGGTGGCGGTAGGGCCAGGTCGATACCTTGATGACGGGTCATTTGAAGAAATGCCTGTAACAGTTGGTGCTAAGGTCTATTTCGGACACATAGCCAAAGAATATAGTAACGAATACTTAAAGTTCATGGAGTATAAAGAAGATGGTGAACGGTACTTGCTCATGTCGTGGCAAGACGTTTGCTTTGAAGAACTCCCATCAACTTAAAGGATTTACCATGTTTTTTGAAATTGAGAATGTTCGTTTTCGTGCTGCTCAAATGGCTATTGACACCGTTGGTCATGAAGATGGCGAGTGGGTCGAGTTGGCTGATTTGATCGTGGCATTTGTTAATGAAGAAATTGAATGGTTGGAAGAAGAAGATGCCGCTGAAGAAATCAACGAGTGATAAAGCGTTCAAGCAGAACATTAAGACTGAAGTGAAAGCTGGCAAGCCTGTTAAGCAAGCTGTCGCTATCGCCTACTCAGAAAAGCGTGAAGCTGAAAAAAAGAAAGGTAAGAAGTAATGTTTAATTTCTCACACACCGAGCATGAAATGCGTGACATCATCCAAGCCCTTGAAGCTCGGATTGTGTCTTTGCAGCAGCACCTGCAAAAACTGTTAGGTGAAGCCAATGCTCAAGCCGTGGCTCTGACAGCCCCTAAAGCTGAAGAACCACAAGAAACTAAACCTGAGTAAACTATTCGGGAACTGTTAAGCCAGCATTTGAGGATGGTGACGCATAGGTTTTTCTGGCTTTCCACTATGCCTTGTTGAAGCCCAAATCAAAGTTCCCCCCTATTTATGACCGAAACAAAACGACCTGTTGGTAGACCTAGCACTTATGACCCTGCTTACTGTGAGCAAGTCATTGAGTTGGGTAAACTCGGCAAGTCGGTAGAGCAAATTGCAGCAACATTAGGGTTTTCCCTGCGTGTCTTATACGATTGGAGAGATAAGCACGAGGAATTTCTGCACGCCATGGAATATGCGAAGGAATTAGAGCAAGCCTGGTGGGAAGATCAAGCCCATGCTTACATGGTAGAAACCAAAGAAGGCCCGAAACTGAACGCTTCTTTGTGGTCACGTTCTATGGCTGCACGATTCCCTAAGAAGTATCGTGAGCAGACTAAGACTGAAATTACTGGTGCTGATGGCGCACCGCTGTTAGCTGGTATTCAAGTTACTTTTGTGAAGCCTGATGACGCCGACAATTCAGAACGCTGAATTTCCGGTCAAGCTCTCATTCCTGTTTGAGCCTTGCCGTTATAAGGTTGCCTACGGTGGTCGAGGCGGTGCGAAGTCTTGGGGTATTGCCAGGGCATTGCTGATTCTCGGCGCTAAGAGCCAATTGCGTATCCTTTGCGCCCGTGAATTTATGACCTCCATGAAGGATTCGGTGCATAAGCTGCTGAGTGACCAGATAGAGGCGCTAGGACTGCTTGGTTTCTATGAGATAACCCAAAGTAGCATCCGAGGCAAAAACGGCTCAGAATTCGCTTTTGTGGGCCTTAAGAACAATGTAGCCAACGTGAAGTCTTACGAAGGTGTTGATATTTGCTGGGTGGAAGAAGCCCAAACTGTCAGCCGATTAAGCTGGAACACGTTGATACCTACTATTCGTAAAGAAAAGTCGGAAATATGGATTAGCTTTAACCCTGAGTTGGAATCTGATGAGACTTACCAGCGGTTTGTGCTGAACCCGCCAGCTAATAGCAAGGTCGTCAAGATCAATTGGTCAGATAACCCTTGGTTTCCCGAAACGCTGAAGCTGGAGAAGGATTCTCTCAAGGCAAGGGACATTGAGGCGTATAACACGGTCTGGGAAGGTTTGTGTCGCCAAACTGTGGACGGTGCTATCTTTGCCCGTGAAATGCAAATGGCTGATCTGGAAGGCCGGATAACGAAAGTAGGATATGACCCAAATAAACCTGTTCATGCTGTCTTTGATTTGGGTTGGTCTGACGCTACTGCTATTTGGTTTGTGCAGTTTATTGGCATGGAAACTCGGCTTATCCGATATGTGGAAGATAGCCAAAAGACTATTTCTGATTACCTGGCAAAGATGCAAACCTTTGGTTATGTCTATGACACCCTTTGGTTGCCGCATGACGCAGAAAACAAAACCTTAGCCGCCAATGGTCGGTCAATCGAGCAGATTGTTAAGGCTGCTGGGTATAAAACCAAGATTATTCCGAAAACGCCGATAGTTGACAGCATTAACGCAGCTCGTACACTATTCAGAAACTGTTGGTTTGATAGGGAAAATTGCTACGATGGGCTACAATGCTTACGGCATTACCGCTACGAAGTTGACCCAGATACCAAAGCATTTAGCAAAACGCCTGTTCACGACCAATACAGCCATGGGGCTGATGCGTTTCGGATGCTTGGTTTGATGGTGAATGAACCTCGGCAGCGCAAACCAGTTAGAACGCAGCCACAGGGCTACGGTCAACCTTTAGGATGGATGAACTAATGGCACAAGATATTCCTTACGGCGGTCAAGAACCCGAAATCATTACTGAGGCTAAACAGTTCCTCAAGTGGTGCAATGACTCTGACACCATGAACCGTCAGGAAGCCTTAGAAGATTTGAAGTTTGTCTCCGGCGGTGACCAATGGCCCGTAGACTTACAAAACTCCCGAAATCTTGAATCCCGCCCTGTTCTTACCATCAATAAGCTGGATGGTTATTGCCGCCAAGTCACTAATCAGCAGCGCCAACAGCGCCCACGGGCCAAAGTTCACGCTTGCAATTCTGAAGCAGACTTTAAGACCGCACAAGTCGTAGAAGGCATCATTCGCCACATTGAAACGCAATCTAATGCTGACAATGCCTACGACACCGCTTTTGACCACGCTGTTCGCATGGGTTGGGGTTTCTGGCGTCTGATTACCAAATACTGCAAAGATGATAGCTTTGACCAAGAAATCTACATCGATGCTATCCCTAACCCATTCACGGTCTACTTTGACCCTAATTCTGAGCGCATAGACGGTTCTGACGCTGAAAAAGTGCTGATTACCAGCATGATGAGCAAAGAGAAGTTTCGGGATATGTATCCTGATTTAGACGATGGCTCTAGTTTCACCCAACGTGGCACAGGCGACACGCAATCAGAATGGATTACCAAAGAGGATATTCGCATTGCTGAGTATTTCTACGTTGAGCGCAAACCAGCAACCCTTTATCTGTTGAGCGATGGGTCTAGCCGCTTTGATGATGGTGACAATTTCTTTGAGCGCATTGAGGCTTCTGGCCTAGAAGTGATTAAAGAGCGCAAAACCATCAAAAAGCAGATCAAGTGGAAGAAAATCACCGCTTACGACATTATTGAAGAGCGTGACATTCCAGGCGATTACATCCCTGTTGTGCCTGTTTATGGTCGCCACGTTGTTATTGGTGACAAGCGCAAGAAATTCGGCATGGTGCGCCACGCTAAAGACGCACAGCGTATGTATAACTTCTGGCAGACTACCCTTACTGAGTCTGTTGCGCTGGCTCCAAAGGCCAAATGGCTGCTTGCTGAAGGCCAAGATGAGGGCCATGAAAGCGAATGGGCAGCGGCTAACATCAAGTCGTTCCCGCTGTTGCGCTACAAACAGACCGACATTGATGGCAATCCAGCGCCAGCACCGCAGCGCCTCCAGCCTGAGCCGCCTCCAACTGGCGTAATGACCGCTTTGGGCGCTATCAATCAGGATATTACGACCCTGATGGGCATCTTTGACCCTTCACAGCAACTGCCAGGCAATATGTCCGGCAAAGCTCTGAACGGACAGCAACAGCAGGTTGATCTGTCCAATTTTGACTTTTACGACAACCTTACAAAGTCAATTGCACACACCGCCAAGATTATTTTGGGCATGATTCCTAGCATTTACGACACGCACCGTGTCATGCGAATAATTGGGGATGATGGCAAGCCTGATTTGGTGGCTATTAACCAACCAACAAGCGATGAAGCTGGCGTTTACCGTGTTCTGCACGATATGTCGGTTGGGCAATATGACGTGGTTATGGATACTGGCCCAGGCTACAACTCCAAACGCCAAGAAGCAGTTGATGCCATGATGCCGCTGATTGGTGGTAATGAGCAATTGTTCCAGACCATTGGCGATTTGGTGTTCCGCAACATGGACTTCCCTGGCGCTGAAATTATTGCTGACCGCTTGGCTGCTAATAATCCGCTGGCGCATATTGATGACAAATCGGACGTGCCGCCACAGGTTCAAATGCAATTGGCGGCTTCACAGCAGCAAGTTCAGCAACTTACTCAGCAGCTACAAGCCATGCAATTGATGGTTAAACAGCGTCAAGATATTGAGCAAGTTAAGCAAGATAATGAAACCAAGCGTGAATTGCTGAAACAGACCGCCAAAGCGCACGATATTGAAATGCGTGATGCTGAACGCCGCCACGATGTGCAAATGCGGACTGATACGCAAGCGCACGACACGATTATTAAGACACAAACGCAGCTTCAAATTGAAGAAATGCGTGCACAGTTAGCTTTGATGCTGGCTGATATAGATAAACGGTCTGAACATGAAGCATTATGGAATGCAACAGACCGAGCAATTTAGTGTATATTTACACAAACCTTACCAGTTAGGTTAACTGGGTTAATTCTTAGGGAAACCTAT
>Ga0316223_1003551_pt1 | contig 11553 bp, 8 predicted proteins | sample TBH18009metaG_FD_206007 | JGI IMG/M metagenome (GOLD analysis project Ga0316223, IMG submission 206007) | Freshwater microbial communities from Trout Bog Lake, Wisconsin, USA - TBH18009 | ecosystem: Environmental > Aquatic > Freshwater > Lake > Hypolimnion/Profundal zone | place: USA: Wisconsin...
TTTGGCAAGCTGGTGCCAGGAACTACCAGTGGAACGGTCAACATCAGCACCAGCGGATTGCGCACGCCCAGCAGCAGCGTGACCCTTTTTACTCAAGCCTCCACACAACAAGCCGCCGTTTTTGCTGTTTCCGGAGGTCCGACAAATACAACTTGCGCACTGACCGTGCCAAGTGCTACCTCGTCTCTGAGCGGCACCGGCGCGGTGATGCCGCTGTCCGGCTTCTCTGCCAGCAACGCGGGCAATAGCGTGATTCCACTGGACGGTTCACTCGGCTCCATCACGCTGGATGGCTCGGGCGCCTATACCGTCAAAGTGGGCGCAACTCTGACCGTGGGCGCCAGTGAGCCTGCGGGTGTCTACACCGGCGATTTCTCGGTCACGGTGACCTGCCCCTAGCAGGCCCTCCTTTTCTCTTAACGGTCGCACTGCCATGAACAAACTCTTTTCAAGCACCACCCTGGCACTCGCACTGCTGCTGGGCGCCCAGTCCGCCTGGGCCGACCTGATGCTCTACCCGACCCGTGTCGAGCTGGAAAACAAGCAGCGTGCCGCGCAGGTGGAGCTGATCAACCGCGGCAGCAAGCCCGAGACCTATCGCATCAGCATCGTGAACCGGCGCATGACCGAGACCGGCGAGATTGTGGAGGCCAAGGAGGTGTTGCCCGGCGAGCAGTTTGCAGACAAGTTGCTGACCTACTCCCCGCGCCAGGTCACGCTGCAGCCCGGCCTGGGCCAGACGGTGCGCATCTCCGCGCGCAAGCCGGCCGACCTGGCGGTGGGCGAATACCGCTCGCACCTGCAGTTTGACCGCGTGGCCGATGCCGAGGGCCAGAGCAGCCTGGAGGCCATGGCCAAGCCCGAAGAGGGGCAGATTGCCATCGTGTTGCAGGCGCTGGTGGGCGCCAGCATTCCGGTCATCCTGCGCCACGGCGACACGGCGGCCACTGCCACGCTGGACGGCCTGAAGATTGAACCCGGAACTGACAAGAAGGCCACACCGATGCTGGTGTTTGCCATTCACCGCGAGGGCAACCGCTCGGTCTATGGCGACCTGGTGGCCGAATTTTCTGCCGCCGGTGCCAAGCCGATGGAAGTGGCGCGTGTGGCCGGTGTGGCGGTGTATGTGCCCAACGCCATGCGCCAGGCGCGCATGCCGATGACGCTGCCGGAGGGCACGCTCCTGAAGAACGGCACCCTCACGCTGCGCTTTAGCACCCGGCCCGATGCCGGCAGCAAATTGCTGGCACAGGCCGTTCTGGCGCTGCCGTAAAAACCAAGGGCCGGTGCTGCTTTGGCAGGCCGGCCGCAGAACGAAGTTAAGGCGCACCAACCCGGGACACGCGGATGGTCCCCCCGCGATTTTTGTAGGCACACCATGATGAAGTCCCACGCGCAACAGGCGGTTTTGGCGGCACTGGCCGCGCTGGCCCTGGGCGGCAATGCGCTGGGCGCCTCAGCACTCTCCGCACCCGTCTCAGCACCCGTCCACGTACCCGTACCCGCACAAGCCAACACCGCAGCGGCCCCTGCCTTCTCCAATGCCAATGTGCTGCTGCTGGAATTGAGCCTGGACCAGTCCACATTGGCCGACAGCTTTTATGCCTACGAGAGTGGACGCGACGTTCTGCTGCCGCTGGGCGAGCTGACGCGTCTGCTGACCCTGGGCATCACCGTGGATGCAAGCAGCCGTGTGGCCAGCGGCTTTATCCTGACGGAAGACCGCGGCTTTAGGCTGGACCTGGACGCCGGCACCATCACCCTGAAAGACGGCACCGCGCCCTTCGATGCGCAGCAGGTGCAATGGATTGACGACGATCTGTATGTGTCGAGCAAGCTGCTGGCGCGCTGGCTGCCGCTGGACTTCAAACTGAGCCTGCCGACATTGACGCTGGAAGTGCTGCCGCGCGAAAAGCTGCCCCTGCAGGCGCGCCTGGAGCGCGAGCGCCTGGCCAGGGGCCTGGGCAAACGCGGTGGCGCAGCAGGCGAGCGGGGCTTTGCCACCGCGCCCAACGACTACGCATTGGTGAGCATGCCGGTGGTGGACCAGACCCTGGGTGTGAGCGCCAGCAGCAGCAACGGGCAGGACGTGAACAGCGTGGCCTATTCGGCCTTTGTTACCGGCGACCTGCTGGGTGCCGAGATGTCGGCCTACGTCAGCAGCAGCAGCGCCAAGGCCGCACCGGATGTGCGCATGACCTTGAGCCGCCACGACCCCGACGCGGGGCTGCTCGGGCCGCTGCGGGCGCGCTCGGTGATGGCCGGCAACATTGGCCTGCCTGCGCTGGAGAACACCTTGCGCGGCGGCGGCGGTGACGGCCTGGTGGTGAGCAACCGGGCGCTGTCGCAGCCCAGCAGCTTTGGCCTGCACACGCTGCGCGGCGACTTGCAGCCGGGCTGGGATGTGACGCTGTATTTCAACGACGCGCTGATCGGGTTCCAGCAGTCGCGTGCCGATGGCCTGTATGAGTTTGCCGACCAGGCGCTGGTGTTTGGCGAGAACGCGTTCCGCCTGGTCTTTAGCGGCCCGCTGGGACAGACGCGGGTGGAGCGCCAGGTGTTTTTGCTCGACCAGACCCTGACCAAGCCCGGCGAGTTGTATTACACCTCGGGCAGCAGCCGCGGCACCGACGGCGCCACCCGGCAGACGCTGCAGTTTGACCTGGGCCTGGCCGACAAGCTGGCCATGGTGGGCGGCGTGGTGAGCCTGCCCAAGCCGGGCGGCCCTGCCAACGCGGACACGCCGCTGGCGCAGTACCAGAACCTGGGCCTGCGCACCTCGGTGGGCGGCGCGCTGCTGACGGCCGACCTGGTGCAGGCGGACAACGGCGGCAACCTGACCAACCTGGGCCTGCGCACCAGCCTGGGCAAGATGGCCGTCAACCTGACGCACGCCGCGCTGGACAACTTTGTCAGCGACTTTTATGCGCCCAGCACCGACCCGCTCAAGACCCGCGACAAGCTGCGCCTGAGCGGCAGCGTGCCGGTGGGCGGAACCACGCGTCTGCCCGTTGGTGTGGACCTGTCGCGCGATGTGACGCTGGCCGGGCTGGCGAGCCAGGACGTGGCGGCGCGGCTCTCGGTCAATGTGTTCAGCACCAGCTTTACCAACAGCATGAACTGGCATTCGGATGCCAACAGCGAGACCGCCACCGGCGCCTTGCAGGTCAGCAGCCGGGTGGCAGGGTTTGGTGTGAGCGGGCAACTGGCCTACCTGGTGCAGCCCGAGAGCAAGCCGTCGAGCCTGGCGCTGAGCATGAACAAAGAGTTGGACGCCAGCCAGCGATTCACGGCAGACCTGATGCGCGCCTTTGACTCGGGTGCCACCAGCGTGGGTGGCGGCTGGACGCGCAACTACGGCAGCTTTGGCCTGTCCGTCAGCGCTCGCCTGTCATCCACCGGGGAGCGGGCGCTGGGCTTGCAGCTGTTCATGTCCATGGGGCGCGACCCGCGCAGCCAGCGCATGGTGACCGACTGGCAGCCCATGGCCGGCAGCGGCGCGGTGTCGGCACGCGCTTTTCTGGATGCCAACCAGAACGGCGTTTTTGATACGGACGAGGATGCCATCGAGAACGCCGGCTTTGTGCTCAACAGCGGCAGCCGCCCGGCCGCCCGCACCGGGGCCGACGGCCAGGCCTACCTGAGCCGGCTCACGCCACACCAGTACACCGACATCGAGCTTGATGCCTCGACGCTGGAGGACCCGCAGTGGGTGCCGGCGGTGGCGGGCGTGCGCATCCTGCCGCGCCCGGGCAAGACGCAGGTGCTGGACTTCCCGGTGGTGATGACCGGCGAGGTGGACGGCGTGGTGTATCTGCTGGACAAGAACAAGAGGCGCGGCATTGGCTCGGCCGAGGTGGAACTGGTGGATGCCCGCGGCAATGTGGTCGCGCACGGCACCAGTTCCTCAGACGGTTATTACATCGTGCAAGCGGTGCGCCCGGGGCGCTACCAGGCACGGATTGCACCGGCGCAGTTGTCCAAGCTGGGCCTGCTGAGCGACAAGGAAGCCGCGCTGGAGATCAAAGCCGACGGCAGCTTTGTCAACGGCCTGGACTTTACCGTGCAGCGCGCGCCTTAACGCGCGATGATGGTTTCGATCTCGGCCTGAAGTTGCACCAGATGTGCATCCAGAGCGAGATAGCGGACAGACCAGTCTTGCGTCGAGAGTTTCGGTAACTCTCGCTCAAGCTGCTCCAGTTCCCAGGCGATGCCAATGGCAGCAATCGTTTTGCAGCTACCCTTCATTTTGTGAATCAGCGCGTGGAGGTTCTTGCGGTCAAACGGCGTTTTCGCGCAAGAGAGTTCCGCCCGCCAGCCCACCAATTGATCCAAAAAGATTGCCGCTACCAGGTCAAAAGTCGCCATGTCTCCGATGGTGGTGCGCACGAGTTGCGGATCAATCAGGCGGTACATCCCATGCGCATCCGAGGCCACCGCTGGAGCCTGGGGAGAAGGCGTTGGTTCCGCAGGGTTCTTGGCCAAGTCCAAAACCTCTGCTATCGCCAGAAGCTTGAGAAATTGAATGGGTTTGCGCATAAACACCACACCGGCAGGCAGTCCGCCCCGCTCTTGGAGGTCTTTATGCGACATGCCACTCACGACCACGATGGTCAGAGCCTGAAACCTGTTGTCGGCAAGCAGTTTGCGAACCATCGCGAACCCATCCAAGTCTGGCAGGTTCAAGTCCAGGATCAGGATATCAGGGCGCGTGCTTGCCAACGCGGCGATAGCAGCTGCGCCATTGCCGGCCACGGTAAGCACTGGTGCCAACTGCCAACTGCCAAGAACAATTTCATACAGCTTTAGCAGTGCAAGGTCGTCCTCCACCACCAGGATGTTCAAGGCAATGCGGGGTGCTGCAGGTGGCGTGGGATAGGAATGCTCACAAGACATGCGTACAAGTGCAAAGGCGTAAATTAGATAAAATCAATCAATTCTGCAATACAATCGCTAATATAACAAAAATCAATGCTTAGCCGAATAAATAGATGAACTGATATCTTGGGTCTATTGCTTACCTACCAGAGTGAATCACAGCAGATATGCCAACCGCAATCGAAATACTTCCCTGGAACGAGAAATTCGCCACCGGCATCGCGGTGATTGATGAGCAGCATCGCAAGCTGATCGCGTTGCTCAACACGCTGGTCGTTCACCTGGTCTTTCAGTCCGAAGCGCCCGAAGTCGACCGGATCATCCATGCGTTGAAAGACTATGCTGCGTTTCACTTTGAGACCGAAGAGGGGATATGGCACCAACACTTTCAAGGAGATCCATGGGAGCTGTCCCACCAATGCGCGCACGCTGAATTCGTCGACCAGATCATCCGGCTCAACGGAGAAAAAAGCCACAAGCCGCTTGATGAAGTGATAGAGGGCATCGTCACCTTCCTGACGCACTGGCTGGCAGTGCACATCATCGAATCGGACAGGCGCATGGCCAAGGCGGTGCTTGCATTACCCAGCGGCAGCTCGCTCGAACAAGCCAAGAAGATGGCGGACGATGAGATGTCCGGTGCGACCCGCATGCTCATTGAGACCGTGATGACCATGTACGACAGGTTGGCCATCCAGACGGTTCGCATGACGCGCGAGATCTTCAAGAGGGAACAGACAGAGCTGGCACTGCGGCAGACGCAGCAGGAATTGCGAACCAGCATGGACGTGGCGGTCGCAGCCAATCTTTCCAAGGCGGATTTCCTGGCGAAAATCAGTCACGATCTGCGCACGCCGCTGCAAGGTTTGCTCGGCTATGCGGAATTGCTGACCTTGGATACGTTCAACGCAAGCGAACGCATTGCATATGCAAACATCATTCTCAATTCCGGCAAGTCACTGGTAAGCATGGTTGACGAGATTCTTGGCCACGCGAAAGTGGAAGCCGGCAAAGTGGTGCTGGTTTTGAGCAACTGCAAGCCTGGCGATTTGCTGGATGAGGTTTCCTTGCTGTTTACCAAAGCGGCCCAGAATAAAGGTTTGGCATTGCGTCATTCCTGGGACGGACCGATTGAGCAGTCGTATCGGATGGATGCGCAGCGCGTGGGCCAGATGTTGAACAATTTGGTGAGCAATGCCATCAAGTTCACGCCATCCGGTTCTATCACCGTGGGTGCGGCCGAATGCGAACGCGTGGGTGACGAGGCCGTGCTGCGGTTTTCCGTAACCGATACCGGCAATGGCATCAGTCCGGAAAAGCAAAGCTTTCTGTTCCAACCGTTTGAACAGCTCGACAACAGCCATCTGCAAGAAGGCGGAAGTGGACTTGGCCTGTATATCGTGCGCGGCTTGGCCGAGTTGATGGGTGGTGAAGTCGGTGTCGAAAGCCAGGTCACCCAGGGTGCACGATTCTGGTTCTCCCTCAGGGTTCCGGTAGCCAGTGTGCTGGCGGTGGACGAGCTTGCCGATCCGGCAACGCCTGCACAGACCGCATTCGCCGGATAGCCCCATGACACCGACTCTTGCCGCCGCACTGCATGAACTCCAGGTGCACCAGGTCGAACTGGAGTTGCAAAACGAGCAACTGCGCCGCTCGGAGGCTGCGCTGGAGGAAGCCAGGGCGCGCTATTTCGACCTGTATGACCTGGCCCCCGTGGGCTACTGCACCATCAGCAGCAACGGACAAACCGTGCTTGCCAACCTGACGCTGGCGACCTTTCTGGGCGTCACCCGACGCGATCTGCTCAAACAGCCGCTGACCCTCTTTATCGCGCCTGAGGACCAGGACCGCCACTACATTTTTCGCACGCAAAGCGAAGCCTCGGCCTCCTGCGAGCTGCGACTGTTGCACGCCGACGGCACGCGCCTGTGGGTGCTGCTGGCAGCCACCGTGGTGCCAGACACGGACTCAGGTCACAGCCTGCGTCTGATCTTCACCAACATCACCCAGCGCAAACTGGTTGAGGATGCAGCGCATGCTGCCAACAACGCCAAATCAGCATTTTTGGCCAATATGAGCCATGAGATCCGTACCCCCATGAACGGTGTTCTGGGCCTGGTGGATGTACTGATGCAAACTGAGTTGCAACCGGCACAGCTGCAAATGTTGGACACCATCCGGCGCAGTTCTTCGGCGCTGCTGGACATCCTCAACGACATCCTAGACTTCTCCAAAATCGAAGCCGGAAAGCTCGGCATGGAAATCATTAACACGCCCCTGCGCGAGGTGGTGGAAAGTGTGGCGCAACTGTTGTTCGTCGGCACGGATACCGCCGCCATCGACTTTCGTGTATCGGTCGCGCCGGAGCTGCCGCGCTGGATTCTGTGCGACCCCAAGCGGCTACGCCAGGTGCTGCTCAACCTGCTGGGCAATGCGGTCAAGTTCAGCAGAAAGAGCACTGATCAGATGTCACACATTGCGCTCGTCGTGGAGCCCTGCACGCTAGGACAGGGGCAGCCCGGCCTGCAACTGCGCGTCAGCGACGATGGCATCGGCATGGATGCGCAGACTCTGGCCGCCTTGTTTCAGCCCTTTACCCAGGGCGACATGAGCACGGCACGCCGCTTTGGCGGCACCGGGCTGGGCCTGTCCATCTGCCAGCGTTTGGTGGTGCTGATGGGCGGCAGCATCACGGTGAGCAGCACCCTGGGCCTGGGTTCGGAATTTTCGGTTCGCCTGCCGCTGCAGCCAGCCACAGCCGAAGGCCTGCCCCGGGCTGCGCTGCATGCCACGCCGCACCTGAGGGCAGTGCAGGTGCCGCCTGTGGTCAGCACGCCAGACGTCGCGCAGGCCCGTCAAACCGGGCAGCTGGTACTGGTGGTGGAGGACAACCCGACCAACCGCTTCGTGATTGATCAGCATTTGCGCCTGCTGGGCTACGCCACTGAAATGGCCGAGGACGGTGCCGTAGCACTGCAAAAGCTGCAGGCAGGGGGCTACGGCCTGGTGCTGACGGACTGCCACATGCCCGTTATGGACGGCTTTGACTTGGCCGCAGCAATCCGCCGGGGCGAGGATGCCGACCAGCACCTGCCAATCATCGCCGTGACCGACGACACCACCGCCGGTGTGGCCCAGCGCTGCCTGGATTGCGGCATGGATGACTACATGGCCAAGCCCGTGCAACTCGCAGTGCTGGGCGCCATGATGGCCCATTGGCTACCTAAAACATGCTCTGCGTGTGATTAAGGATTCAACAGAGTTGGACGCCAATAGACAGCGCTATCAGCCGCTGGGACTTTGGTGATTTGTACTTGAGCCAAGCAGAGTTTGATAAATCACCTTGGCCTGTCTGACAAGCCAGGTGCTAATCAAGGGTGCTTCGCAGGCCTTCCTTGGATGTCCACGCCGATATTTGAAGCATTGAAAGCTGGCAGCGGTGGAACTTCGATCGCAGTCCGTACCCCGCCTCTGCTGATCACTACGTCGGGAACTTCGCGCCGGCCAGACCTATTTGGACGAATCTTTCGGCCATAGTGGCTCACAGTCGCAGCAGATCGTTCACCAAGAAGCGCTGCAATTTCATGTGCAGGCCAACCATTTTCGCGCAGCGATTCAGCCATGTTGTGACGAAAATGATAAGGGCTGATTGGAATACTACCCGGCCACAGTTCTCGGCTGTAGCTGTACAGGGCCTGTCTTAAAGCGTCCGTACTTTCCACTTTCACTTCCACAACATCACGCTCTTCACGTAAAACTAACAAAATATGAGGTGGTAGCTTGGCTGTCGGTACTTCGATTTCCCGCCACGGTTGCCCGGCATTCTCACCAAGCTTGGCACCCCTGATTCGAATAACTGCCGGTTCAGAATCCAATCGAACTATGACGCCCTGCTTCAATTCGTCTGGTCGGCAGCCTGTCAATGCCAGTATGGCGACTGCATCTGCATAGATGTCACTTGCTTGAGCGCGCTCCAAAATCTTGGATTGCCATCCTGTTGGCAGTTCGCTGAGGTCGTCTCGCAAGGACTTTGCCTTGCGCTTATTTCCGCCAGTCGCTTGAAGAACGTCAGTACGCTTTAGCTGTTCAAGTATGCCTAGTGTATTTTTTTGACGCATGAGCTGCGTAATTAGTTCTTCTAGAACACTCATTTCTCTTGAAGTATCCAGCGCTGAAAGTTGCCTCAATGTCTCTATCATTTCTCTTTTCTTTTGCCAGCAAATAGCTGGACGCATCATGTAAAAGGAGTTCGCTGAGGAAGCATAGGGACCCATGACTTGTATCCACCGTTGACCTTCTTCATTGCCATAGGTGCAGTCAAAGCTTGCTTGTAACAGCTCGGCTTTCTTGGCGTATTGGTGATCATCCGCATCAAATGGAACACGTGTTGCAACCAGAGAGTTGCTCATGGCTACTACAAAGGCTTTCGTTTTCGTTATTGTTTCGTGATCGATCAAGACATTTTCGACAACGTTTTTTACTTCGTCAGCGCATTTTTGTCGTTCCCGTTGCGCATCGTTGGCCGCCCATATCGCGTCCAAGGCGAAAGCAACCGTCACGCCAATGCCCCCCTCGCGTATCCGCTCGGGTGGCAATGTCATGTCGGTTGCATTCGCCTCAAACGGGTCCCTCGAAAGGGTTTCAAAATCTGCTCTTATTTTCTCGGGTGACATTATCGAAGCTCCGATACTGTTTCCTCCGTGAGCTACTTTGTATCCTTCGATAATGTCCTTGCGCCCTACGTTTTCGTGAACGTATGTTTTCGCTGACGAAGTCATTTCGTTGTCGTTGTTTCCGGGCTGCTGAAGCGGGTTTGTGCTTGGCGTTTTCATGCAAGCTCCTTCGCCGTTTTAGGTGCACGCTTAGCCGCAGCCCTGGATTCGCGTTCCAGTAGCTTTGTCAAAAGCACCTGTAGTTCCGTTTGCGATCTTTCTGACAAGCTCTGATTGAAGCGCACGACAGCTTGGCCCTTGGCATCCCAAGCAATGGAGCCCACGTCTTTTTCCCCCACGCGCAACGGAACTTTTCGTGCAATGTTGGTTGAACCAACAATCGATGCGGGTTGGGCAGCTGCGTCGAGTCGCTGCAGGACTTCGGCACGGGTAAGCTTGTCATCTGCCTGCGCAATTCTTAATGCTTCCGCTATAACGGCATCGCTGTTGATTTTAAGCGCCCCGTTAATGAGGTCTGCGTCTTTGTATTGAAGCGCCGTCGGTGTCGCAAAGGCTTGCAAAATTGCTTCAGGCAGCGTGACTAGCGAATAGGCGCGTGAAAGGTCACCCGGATCGCGACCAATCTTGCGGGCCATCTCTCCTCTGTTTACGAAAACGCCTTGGTCCAGGCACTGCTTGATCATTGCGCCGAATTCCCATGCAGTTAACGACGCACGCGCGTGGTTTTCGTTGTGCATCGCAATGATCATTTCAGCGTCGGTCATTTTGGGAACTACCAAGGCTTTGACTGGCAACTGCAGTTCCAGGCAGCATTGGTGTCGGCGATGCCCAGCCCAGCAACAATTTCATAAATGGGGTCATCAACACCGGGAGACACGTTCGATGAGGCCCCCAATAGAGAGGTAACGGGACGAATGATGATGGGTTGGGTGTTACCCTCGGCAATGCTGATGGAGTCCCTGAGCTCTGTGAAAGCCGGCGTATTAAAGGATGTTTTCAAACGATTCGCATAGGCGCTTCGCTTGATGAGATGCGGCGGGATGGACAGCACTACCTGAGAGGCATCGTTGGCAAGCGCACGTTGCAAATGTTCGTACGCTCTCGGGGCAATTTTCTCCAACATTGCGATTGCTTGGCTCGCATGGAGTCGCTCATTGTTGATGTCTTTGCCGTTGGCTACGGCAGCGCTATTTTGATTGTCTGATACATCGATATCTATTTTTTCTGCTTGCATAAAAAGTCCTCTTGAAAAGTCGAAAGTGATTCACGAAAGTTTGATTTGCATACGGCATGTGTCATCGCAAATTTCGTTTCGCTTGATAATCAGTTTCACTTTTCTAATGGCCGCTAGGGGGCCGGACGGGCAAGTAACACCCACCTCATTTCGACGATCGCAGTGTCGAGCTGTCAATATCCACAAATAAGTATTGGAATCTTAGGAAGTTCACCGAATTACCCGCAGCACTAGCTAGGCGTCAGCGTTGCATGCAACCAAGGGCGAGCCAGTCGCTTGATAGGCAGTGTTGGTTGAACCAACACTGTGCGCAATTGCCGGTAATGCGTGGGCTATCGCATGCCGGCTGGTCAGCAGTCTTGTATATCCGCCGCCATGAATACGCTTACCTCACCACGTGGAATCACACCGGTGGTCATGATTCGGCAACCGGGTGCCGTGTGGGGGAAGTGGGCTGACAATCCAGTCACTGGATAAGTTCTAGGGCATGCTGCAATGTCAGTCGCACCCCGGACACGTAGCCGCTTTTCGCCTCCTCATTCGACCAGCTTAGAGTGGCAGCATGAATAGGATTAAGCCAAACAATTTCACTCTTCCCTAGCCGCGCCAAGATAACTCGAAATGGCATTTCGATGACGCAGCCTTCAATCTTTTTCTTGTCACAGTAGAAAGGCCGCTTGTTTGAAAGGTCATATAGCGAGTGTTTTGGAGTGGGATCGCCATAAGGAATAAACGCCTGGCCACGGCGCACAGCTGCCGATAGTGAGT
>Ga0316223_1003554_pt1 | contig 11543 bp, 12 predicted proteins | sample TBH18009metaG_FD_206007 | JGI IMG/M metagenome (GOLD analysis project Ga0316223, IMG submission 206007) | Freshwater microbial communities from Trout Bog Lake, Wisconsin, USA - TBH18009 | ecosystem: Environmental > Aquatic > Freshwater > Lake > Hypolimnion/Profundal zone | place: USA: Wisconsin...
CTGGCCAAGCTCGATAGTCTCTCAGCCATTTCTGACTACCTCTTGGAAAGAACTGAAAACGAATTCAATATCGCCCGCTTCGTGGAGTATCGTAATCAGGATGGCTTATACCGGAAATACCGCATTGCCCTGATTGATGGACAACCCTTCGCTTGCCACATGGCGTTATCGGAACATTGGATGATTCATTATAAAAATACCGGGATGGCTGAAAGCGAGGCAAAACGTGCCGAAGAGGCCAGTTTCATGGCTCACTTTGAAAGCGACTTTGCACTCAAACACCAAAAAGCCTTCAGCATGATAGCCGAACGCTTGGGGCTTGATTACCTTGTCATTGATTGCGGTGAAACGACGGAAGGGAAACTGCTTATTTTTGAAGCGGATAACCTCGGATTTGTTCACGCAATGGATCCTGTGGCTATATACCCGTACAAGGCACCCCAGATGCAAAAAGTGTTTAATGCATTTTATTCAATGCTGAAAAGAGTCAGGGATAAGGGAAATAGGGAGGCAGCTATACAAGCTATACAATAGTAATAGCTACGTTTAGCCCCTACCGAGTGGAGTCTTCCGCACCAGACTTATCCTCATCTTTTTTAAGCTGATCTTTCGGCTTTCCTGCGAAAATAATCATACCGAACAAGATCAGTGCCGGTGACAATACAAAAGTCATGATCAGGAAATTTCTTAAAAACATAGACCTACCTAATAATCTGCTGATTAAAATCAGTGATGCGCTTCACGCAAAGCTTGTGCCAATTGAAAAACAGCCATGGCGTAATAGTCGCTGTTATTGTAGCGGGTGATCACCTCAAAGTTATCAAAAGCTAACCAGAATTCTTTTCCATCCATTACGGTAAATTCCATCAAACGCGCCTTGAGCTCATCAGTTATTTCCGGTTCTATTTTGATGCCTGAAGCTCCCCATTCCGACACAGTAAGAGTTTTGCCAGGAATAACTTCCTGACTGTTCGCGCTGATATTAACTCGCACGGTTACCGGAGCGCCCTTTTTCCAGCCGAACTGGCTAAAATAGTTCGCTACGCTTCCAATTGCATCCACCGGATCATGCCGTAAATCAATCTTGCCATCCCCGTCGAAATCTACTGCATATTTTCGGTAACTGCTGGGCATAAATTGTGGTATTCCCAGGGCTCCCGCGTAAGATCCCTTTACCTGAGTCAGGTCAATTCCCTGTTCACGCGTCAGCAGCAGAAACTGCTCCAGTTCATCGCGAAAAAAATCGGCCCGTCGGGGATAATCAAATGCAAGTGTAGTCAATACATCAAGCGTGCTGTATTTTCCTGTCTGTCTTCCATACAAAGTCTCCACGCCGATCAGCGCGACAATAATTTCCTGCGGGATTCCATATTGACTTTCCGCACGTTGCAAGGCTTCCGGGTAAGTTTGCCAAAATTGCAAGCCTTCACTTATGCGCTTGCCATTGACAAAAGAAGCCTTATATTCCAGCCAGGGCTTGTGGGTGGAGGGAGCCGAAAAAGCATCAATGACAGATTGGCGGCGTTCCGCCAGTTTGAACACCTGCACCAGTTCGTCACGGTTGAACCCGTGTTTACTCACCATTTCGTCAATAAATCCAGGAATGCCGGGCATCTCAGCCGCCCTCAAAGAGGGTAAAGAGAACAATAGGAATAGGAATATAAATAAGCGCAGGATCATGGCTTGCGCATTTTACTCGACAGAAGTGCGCGTCACTGTTAAATTTAGGGTTTGAGTTAACTTAGGTAGAAAGCAACGTCATGGAAAAAAGCACGCAGCACCATCGCCTCCTTATTCTCGGCTCCGGCCCCGCCGGTTACACGGCAGCTGTTTATGCAGCACGCGCCAATCTCAGTCCGACTCTGATTACCGGTATGGCTCAAGGCGGACAATTGATGACGACCACCGATGTGGATAATTGGCCGGCCGATTTCAGTGGTGTCCAAGGCCCGGAACTGATGGAGCGCTTCCAGAAGCATGCTGAACGGTTCAACACGCAAATTATTTTTGACCATATTCACACGGCCAAACTGGAACAAAGGCCTTTTCTGCTGATTGGCGATGCAGGCAGCTATACCTGCGATGCACTGATTATCTCTACAGGCGCTTCGGCACAATACTTAGGTTTGCCTTCCGAAGAAAAATTCATGGGGAAGGGCGTTTCCGGTTGTGCGACCTGTGACGGTTTCTTCTATCGCAATCAGGATGTAGCCGTGATTGGCGGAGGAAACACGGCCGTTGAAGAAGCGCTGTATCTCTCCAATATTGCACGCCATGTCACTCTGGTACACCGTCGCGACACCTTTCGTGCCGAACGCATCTTGATTGATCACCTGATGGAAAAAGTTAAAGAAGGAAAAATCACGCTGCAATTGCACCAAGTATTGGACGAAGTGTTGGGAGACAACAGCGGCGTCACTGGAATGCGTATCAAAAATGTCAATTCCGGGGAATCCCAGGAAATCGCTCTCACTGGCGTATTTATTGCCATCGGTCACAAACCCAACACTGACCTGTTCGCCGGCCAACTGGCCATGGACAATGGGTATCTGATCACGCATAGCGGCCAAGCCGGGAATGCCACCGCAACCAGTATCCCCGGAGTGTTCGCTGCAGGTGACGTGCAGGACCAAATTTACCGCCAGGCTTGCACCAGTGCGGCAACTGGCTGTATGGCCGCATTGGATGCGGACAAATATTTGGCCTCACTGGGCTGATTTACTTGCATGGATAACTGATCAGGGATAGGTAAGTACTTCTCCCTGATCAAACGAGATGGTTAGCCCGACCAATTTTGAGTTCAAAAATTAAGCCACTCCCGGATCAACCGACTCATCACGATGGCGATCTATTCAAACAAGCGCTTGAGGGAGTTGTCCCGCTCACTCCAATTAATCGTATCGCACCCTCTCCACCGAAGCTTCGCACTCCGGCACAAATCCGCAAAGCGCCCTCCATGCTGGATACCTTATCCGACCATGGCGCAGGTGACGAACCGCTTAACGAATTTCTGCGTCCGGGTATTTCTCGCATGGTGCTAAGAAAATTAAGGCGCGGACAGTTTCCACTTCAAGACACACTTGATCTCCATGGTCTGAACAGCGATGAAGCGCGCAAACTCCTGCAGGAATTTCTAAGAGACTCAAAAGATCAAAACCTGCGCCATATATGTATTATTCACGGCAAGGGGTGGAGTCCGAACGGCGGGGAAGGAATACTGAAAAGCCGCACGCGCCACTGGCTGACTCAATGCAGGGAAGTTCTGGCATTTTGCGAAGCTCCGTCCAAAGCCGGTGGAGGTGGGGCGGTATTTGTATTGCTCAAATCGAAGGTATGAACGAACCAAACTTGTACGCTACATAACAAAAAGCCCGACACGCATGCCGGGCTTTTTTTAATTCAATTCCGATTAAGGAGCTTGAATATTGGATGCTTGCTTACCCTTTGGGCCTTGAGTCACGTCAAACGTAACTTTTTGACCTTCGGTGAGCGTCTTGAAACCGTTCATGTTGATTGCGGAAAAATGCGCAAACAAATCTTCGCTTCCATCGTCAGGTGTAACGAAACCAAAACCTTTTGCATCGTTAAACCACTTTACTGTACCAGTTGCCATGTTTATTACTTCCTTAAAAAAAACGGGAAAACCTCCCGCAGAACTATCTGAATCGAAGATTGCACATGGTAAAACCAGTACTGCAAAAACTCTGAATCAAATACCTAATTGCTTTTTACTCCAATTTAAAAGTTAGTCAAGTGAATTGTTCAAAATCTTTATCAGATGACAGAATACCTTCATACAAATGAGATAACATTGCAGTCGATATAAAATCCGGATTGGAGAACATTGAATGAGTTTGTTGCATGAGGTTTGGAAGGATGCGCTTGCAATTGCCAGAGACCCCCTATTCAGTATTGGCAACTCTGATTTCAACCTGTTACGCTTACTGGGATTGCTGCTAATCATAGCAATCGTGTTTCAGGTTGCCAGAATCACCAAACGCTCGATCAATAAACTGAATCCGGACCCGACTGATCAGGCGGTGTATTTATTAAGCCGGTTTGCCGGATACTTTGTCTGGATTATCGGTGCCCTGATCAGTCTGAATTTTTTGGGCTTTGAACTTTCCAGCTTTGCTTTCCTGGGCGGCGCAGTGGGTCTGGGGCTGGGCTTCGGGTTACAAAATATCCTCTCCAATTTTGTCGCCGGAATTATTATTCTGTTTGAAAAATCGCTCAAAGTTGGCGATATAGTCGAGTTGCAGTCCAACTTGATCGGTAAGGTTGCAGAAATCAACCTGCGCTACACACGGGTTACAACGGCAGATGCTATCGATATTCTGGTACCCAATTCCGAATTCATCAGCAGTCGTGTGGTCAACTGGACCTTCGCCGATCCGATCCGTCGTATACACGTCCCCTTCAGCGTTGCTTATGGCACGAACAAGGATCTTGTCAGAGAAGCAGGCATAGCCGCCGCAATGGCTGTCTCAAGCACAATAAGCGATGCAGATCACCAGCCGGATGTCTGGTTGGTCCGCATGGGCGACAGCGCGCTGGAATTCGAATTGGTTGTGTGGATTAATCAGGAATCTGCCACTATCCGTGGAACAATCCAGGCAAACTACGTTTGGTCGCTGGAAACCGAATTAAGCAAACTCGGTATAGAAATACCGTTCCCTCAACGCGATTTATATCTCAAGAACTCCAGGATTACCGTTTCACTGGAGCGTCCGCTACCCAACCAGCACGAATAGCAGGATTCTGTAAAATTTTAATATTATTTATCAAAAGGTTGAAATGATATTTTTAAGGTATCATGTTTTTACAAATACGGGGAACCTAAGTTAGAGGCCCCCTCTAAGGAGCGGCGCACTTGAAATTGTCCTGATCGGGCCTCATATCAGGATTTACCTTTAAGAAGGAGAGCAAGAATGTTAAAAAATGTAACGCTAAGATTAATATTATTAGCCTCAATGTGCTGTTCAGTTGGGGTTGCAATGGCTGATAATTCTCCAACACTGGATCAGGTCTATCAGGCAGCTCATGCTGGGCGGTTGGATGAAGCACAACGAATGATGGATAAAGTTCTTATAGAACATCCCAATAGCGCCAAGGCCCATTTTGTTGAAGCTGAATTATCTGCCAAACAAGGTCAAATGAGCAAAGCCGGGGATGAGTTGGCAACCGCCCAGCGCTTGAAACCTGATTTGTCATTTGCCAGACCTCAAGCCGTGCAGGATTTAAGGAATTTGATTGCCGCCCCTCAACGTGTTAATCAGGCTCCTGTAAATAACTATCAGGCACAGTCAGGTAATAGTTTTCCATGGGGAATGCTGTTTCTCGGATTCGGAGTCATCGCGATTATCGTTTTCGTAATGCGCGCGATGAATGCCCGCAATCCCGCCACATTCCCAAGCAACTACCAACCGGGCATGCAAAATCCATATCCCTCTCCTATGCCCATGCAACCCTACGGCGGAGGCATGGGACCCATGGGGCCTGCCGGCGGCGGAATGGGCAGCGGAATCATGGGAGGTCTGGCCACCGGCGCTGCAGTTGGCGTGGGTATGGTAGCTGGTGAGGCACTGGCCCATCACTTCATGGATGGCGGTCATAACGAAATGAGTAACGTTGCTCCTGTAGCGGATACCTGGGGAAATAACGTACCCGACAACATGGGGGGCGCAGATTTTGGTATTGCCGACAATTCTTCCTGGGATGACAGTTCGAGTTTCGCAAGTAACTCGGATTCCGGCGGAAGCGATTGGTCATAGAAGAGACATTCAGCTGCTATTTACGGAATTCACTTAATTAAACATCAAAAAATCCCTCTTCCGCTCCCACTGCCTTTTATTACGCTTGAATGTTAAGGTGTATTAAAAGCAATGGGAGCGGCTGTATGGTGCTTTGTCTGTTTTTAAGAACAGTCACGATATCTTAGGACTGGATTTCTGCGAAAATTAGTGAACTAAAAACTGAAGCATTTCTCAGGGTGGTAGAATAGGACCTATGCTACGACTCACTGAAATCAAGCTTCCGCTAACCCATTCTGATGACGATCTCAAGGCCGCAATTCTCAAACGGTTGGGTATTGTTGCGGACGATCTGATTAGCTTCAAACTATTCCGGCGCGGCTTTGATGCCCGCAAACCTTCGGCGATTCTGTTTATTTACACACTTGATGTTGAAGTCAAGAATGAGGCATCACATCTTAAACGTCTTAAAAATATTCCCCACATAACGGTGGCGCCGGACACTCGTTATCACTTCGTTACTCAAGCGTCGCCGGGTTTAGCCGAGCGCCCGATTGTGATAGGCACAGGGCCATGCGGGATTTTTGCCGGTTTGCTGTTGGCCCAAATGGGGTTTCGCCCCATTATTCTCGAAAGAGGCAAAGCGGTGCGTGAGCGCACAAAAGATACCTGGGGTTTGTGGCGGCAGGGCAAGCTGAACACCGAATCCAATGTGCAATTCGGCGAGGGAGGGGCAGGGACGTTTTCTGATGGCAAGCTGCACAGTCAGATTAAAGACCCGAAGTTCTATGGGCGAAAAGTGCTGGCTGAGTTTGTGGAGGCGGGGGCTCCGGAAGAAATTCTTTATGTCAGCAAACCTCACATCGGCACCTTCCGTCTCGTGGGTATGGTGGAAACCATGCGCCATACCATTGAATCTTTGGGTGGGGAGTTTCGCTTTCAGAGCAGGGTTGAAGACCTTGACATCCAGAATGGACAAATTCAGGGTGTGATTTTGGCGAATGGCGAATATATCGCGAGCAGACATGTCGTGCTGGCGGTGGGACATAGTGCGCGAGACACGTTCGAAATGTTACATCGGCGCGGTGTGTATATGGAAGCCAAGCCTTTTTCTATCGGTTTCCGTATCGAGCATCCGCAGTCGTTGATTGATCGTTCGCGTTTCGGCCCCAATGCAGGCAATCCGCAGCTTGGGGCGGCAGATTACAAGCTGGTACATCACGCCAGCAATGGCCGCTCGGTCTACAGCTTTTGCATGTGTCCAGGGGGAACCGTCGTGGCTGCCACCTCGGAAGAAGGGCGGGTAGTAACCAATGGAATGAGCCAATATTCCCGCAACGAGCGCAATGCAAACAGCGGTATTGTGGTGGGAATTACCCCCGTGGATTATCCCGGTGACGTCCTTGCGGGGGTTGAATTCCAGAGAAAATGGGAAGCTCGCGCATTTGAGCTGGGCGGGAAAAACTATAGCGCACCGGGGCAACTGGTTGGCGATTTCCTGGCCGGGCGCGCATCCGCATCTTTGGGAATGGTGCAACCTTCTTACACGCCTGGTGTGACTCCAACCGATCTTTCTACGGCCCTGCCGGATTACGCCATTGCCGCGATTCGCGAAGCTCTGCCTGCTTTCGACAAGCAGATCAAGGGGTTTGCAATGAATGATGCGGTACTCACCGGCGTGGAAACGCGCACCTCTTCTCCGGTGCGTATCCGGCGGGGTGACAATTTTCAGAGCATGAATACGCTGGGGTTGTATCCTGCCGGTGAAGGCGCCGGTTATGCAGGGGGAATTTTGTCTGCTGCGGTGGATGGTATTGAAGTGGCCGAGGCACTGGCACTGGATATGACAAAAGAGAGCCTATAATCCTAGCAGGCTGGTAATGACAAATTTTCGCTGCTTTATAATTTGATTAACTGGCGATTAACCTCCAGTTTTGCTACATTCCACACTTACCTTAAATTGAGCACTCCATGACCAACGCTGATCCTCTTGAACTGGAAAAATTCAACCAACTCGCTCACCGTTGGTGGGATGCCAGCAGCGAGTTTAAACCCTTGCATGAGATTAATCCCTTGCGCCTGGAATACATCAATCGGATTGTGCCGCTGTCCGGTAAAGCCGTGCTGGATGTAGGATGTGGCGGGGGGATATTGTCCGAAAGCATGGCGGGAATGGGTGCGCAGGTTACTGGTATAGATTTGGGTGACAAAGCCCTGCAAGTTGCCAAACTGCATTTGCTGGAAAGCGGCAAGCAGGTGGATTACCGCAAAATTGCCGTGGAAGATCTGGCCGGCGAAAAGCCCGGTAGTTTTGATTTGATCACCTGCATGGAAATGTTGGAACACGTACCCGATCCGGCCAGTACGGTACGTGCCTGTGCGCAATTGGTTAAACCGGGTGGACATGTTTTTTTCTCAACCCTTAACCGGAACCCGAAGTCTTATCTATTTGCAGTGATCGGTGCAGAATATCTGTTGAGCCTGCTTCCACGCGGCACGCATGATTACGCTAAATTTATTAAACCCTCCGAGTTGGCGCAGTTCTGCCGCAATGCGGGCCTCAGCGTCACCGATATTTGCGGCATGAGCTACAACCCGTTGAATAAAATTTACACATTGGGTAAAGATACTGACGTGAATTATCTTTTTGCTTGTCACCGTGAATAGAGTCGGTTTGATTAAAGCCGTTTTATTTGACCTCGACGGCACCTTCGCAGATACAGCACCGGATTTGGCTGCCGCACTTAATCATGTGCGCAGCTTGTATGATCTCCCTTCGCTCCCGCTGGAAACACTCCGCCCACAAGCTTCGCATGGCTCTGCGGGGCTGCTTAAGGTTGGCTTTGATGTTGAACCGGACGCAGCCAAGTTCACAACATTGCGTGACGCATTTTTAGATTATTACACCGCACATATTTGCGACCATACCGAATTGTTCCCGGGAATGGCCGAATTGATTGATGTGCTGGAGCAGCGTGATTTGCCGTGGGGTATTGTCACCAACAAACCACATCGCTTCACTGTGCCGTTAATGGAAGCCTTGGGCTATGCGCAACGGGCAACCTGCCTGATTAGTGGTGATACCTGCCTGCGGGCAAAACCTTATCCCGACCCGCTCTTCAGGGCCAGTGAAATGATGGGCATCCCCCCAAAAAACTGTATTTATCTGGGCGATGATTTACGGGATATTGAAGCAGGGCAGGGCGCGGGTATGCGCAGCATCATAGCCGGCTATGGCTACATCGATGAGCGGGCTGATCTGAATACTTGGCATTCAGATGGCGAAATTGACAATCCTCTTGGGTTGCTAAATTACATTTAACTTTACTCGGGGTGTATCATTACAAACGTGGAGAAAATCACTTGCGTACAAGTGGGTCTGTTGTCTTAACACCCAAGTGCCCACCAATTAAACCAGGGTAAGTAATGAGCAATAAACCTGACCAAAATGGAATGCAGCAACCGATTACCCAAGGGGACTCGGCGCAAAATACCATTCAGGAGATTCTCCAGAAAGTGAATCTTACGCCTGAGCAGGCGATTACGTTGTTGCAACAAACTGAAATTGCCTATAGTCGCCTGATTCCCCGCCAGTTGCTGACCCTGCTGGATAGAGACAGCATTATCGATGTCAAGCTGGGCGATCAGATCGAGCGCAAGTTGACCATCATGTTCTCCGATATTCGCAATTTTACGCCCCTGTCTGAATCGATGACCCCCAGTGAGAATTTTGAGTTTATCAACTCTTATCTCAGCCAGATGGAGCCGGTCATTGGAAAACATCGCGGCATCATTGACAAATATATGGGTGACACCATCATGGCACTTTATACCCAGAGTGCTGATGATGCAGTTCGCGGATCAATTGCAATTCTGGAAAAATTACAGCACTACAACGCAGGGCGTGCACGGGCCGGCTATGTCCCGATTTCTGTCGGGATCGGATTGAACTCGGGAATGGTCATCATAGGCACCGTCGGTGGGGCAAACCGCATGGATAGTACCGTGATCGGGGATGCCGTCAACCTTGCCTCACGCATTGAAGAAGCCACCAAAACGTATCACGTCCCGCTACTTATCAGTCAAAATACCCTGTATGACTTGGCCGATACAAAAAAATACGCAATACGGTTTCTGGATCGAATTCGTGTCAAAGGAAAAACTCAGCCTTTGTCCATTTATGAAGTTTTCGACAACGATCCCGCTAATTTACGGGAGGGAAAACGTGTCGGCAAAGAACTGTTTGAAAGAGCAATAGCTTACTACCACCTGAAAAAAATTCCACAGGCAATGGAATTGCTTGCGCAATGTATCCAGATCGCGCCGTATGATGTGCCTGCTCACATTTACGTTTCCAGATGCGAGGAATATATTGCAAACGGGCAGCATTTTACGACCGGTGAGCTGGATTTTCCTATGGAATGGCAACGAGAATTCAGTATAGGAATTGCAGAAATTGATAAGTCGCACGAATATCTATTTGATAACATAAATAATTTTATAGTGAAAATACAGCAAGGCGATCCAAGCGGAATTGCAGATATATTAACTTTCCTTGCCTGTCATGCAAAAACCTATTTCAAGGTTGAAGAAGAATTGATGCAGCTCAACCAATACTTGTTTCTCGAAAGTCACGTGCAGGAGCATAAACGCTTTGTTGAAAACGTCATGGAGCTTGCCCGGGAAGCCGAAGATGGAACGAGTGATCCGCATTACCTCTCATTTCGCACACAGCTACTGGTTTTCGACTGGTTTACAGGACACATAGCCAAGACAGACCGCCACATGGGGCGACACTTGCTGGGGCCGGCAAGATCGGCTTCTGATCAGACAACATCCGTTTGATGTGTATGGGCTGGCTGGGGAACTTTACCCGCATTCATGAGCCTTAATCTGTTACAATCAGCTACGTAATGCAGCAGATAACACCGAACAGGGGGCGACCTGGCTTCGACGTGGGTTGCAAAGCAGAGTAGGGCATACCGAGGACCCGCAACCTCGTTAATCAGCTGGAAAACCAATAGTCGCAAACGACGAAAAGTACGCTTTAGCAGCGTAAGCTGTTAGACCTCACACCCTGCTGTCCGTGGAGGGGCTCGATACCGCAAGGTTGAGATGAGTGAGGTCATTTACACGGAATCGTGTCATGCAGGGTTACTTTGCAGGGCATTAAATTTAGGTGACTAGTCCTGTAGCAGCCTGTCGGTTGGCGTCTGCCGGATGAAATTAAATAACTTGACTAAGTATGTAGAACTGCCTGTAGAGTGCTTGCGGACGCGGGTTCAATTCCCGCCGCCTCCACCATTAACTTGTTGATTATTAATAAATATCAAAGTTGATCGTGCCGTTAAATTGACATGGAAAGACATGCAAACGGCACGATTTCGACATGATTTTTAGCGGTAAATCCTCGTCACGATTTGGCTCTTCCCCAAAATCGAAGGATGGAGCACTCATCAATTTTAGCTTGTGGCCGGTATTGTTGAGCTGTGCATCTATATATCGTTGTCGAACAGCCATTTTATTACTCAATTTTATGTGGTGAGCGCTGGCAACACCTATATTCAGTTCTTCATCAACCTTCTCGCTGGATAGTCCTTGCTAAGTTACGCGCCCAAAAAAATAAACTTGCTCTGCATAGGTAAGTTTATTGTTCACGCGTGAACAATAAACGAATAGAACAAGTCAGTAGAATGACTATGTCCCAGTTCCCTGATTTGTCCGAATTGGCGAGCCAAATAAATCAAAGCCTTGCAGAGATGTGAGGCTTTTTTATTACTGGCTCTGTGC
>Ga0316223_1003569_pt1 | contig 11512 bp, 11 predicted proteins | sample TBH18009metaG_FD_206007 | JGI IMG/M metagenome (GOLD analysis project Ga0316223, IMG submission 206007) | Freshwater microbial communities from Trout Bog Lake, Wisconsin, USA - TBH18009 | ecosystem: Environmental > Aquatic > Freshwater > Lake > Hypolimnion/Profundal zone | place: USA: Wisconsin...
TGTTGACCATGAAGGTTTCGATTGGGAAGGTATCCAGAAAGCTTACGAGAAGAACCTGAAGAAGGGGAAAATTGTTGCAGGCGGTTCCACGATTAGTCAGCAACTGGCAAAAAATTTATTTCTTTCAGGCAAACGTACCCCTTGGCGCAAACTGGAAGAGGCAACCATAACGGTGATGCTGGAAAAAATGATGGACAAGGAACGTATTTTTGAAATCTATCTGAATGTCATCGAGTGGGGTAACGGCGTGTTCGGCGCAGAAGCAGCAGCCAGACATTACTATCACACCAGTGCAGCCCAACTCTCCGCCCCGCAAGCCGCCAAGCTCGCCGCAATGGTACCCAACCCCCGTTATTACGACCAGCACCGTGAAGCGCGAGGGTTATTGCGTAAGACCGACATCATTCTGGGTCGCATGGGTGATGCCGAAATTCCCTGATGTCCGCTAATACTTGGGGTATCCTAGCATCAATATTTGACAACACTCTGTTATGTTGTCGGGTAAGTCATGCGTGAAAGGATTATTGTGACAGTCAGAAAAGGCAAAGCAAAAGTGCCGGTCAAACCAGCATCCCGGAACTCAGACCGCAACCTCCAGGAAACGCCTACAGCTCAGTTTCCGATTGTTGCGATTGGAGCTTCCGCCGGGGGGTTGGAGGCATTCGAGCAATTTTTTCGCCACATCCCGGCTAATACCGGAATGGCTTTTGTGCTGGTATCTCACCTGGATCCGGATCATGCCAGCATGCTGACAGAAATCCTGCAGCGGACAACTTCCATGCCGGTGGCCGAAGCGCTCGATCAGGTACAAGTAATTCCCAACTCCGTCTATGCCATCCCGCCCAACCGCGACTTGTCTATTTTTCATGGAAAATTGCAATTAAGCGCACCTGATATGCCACGCGGACAGCGCATGGTGATTGATGTCTTCTTGCGTTCTCTTGCCGAAGATCAGGGAGAAAATGCAATCGGAATCATCCTTTCCGGAACTGGCACGGACGGCACGCTCGGATTACGTGCCATTCAGGGTGCGGGAGGCATAACGATCGCACAGGAACCCGCTACAGCAAAATATGACGGCATGCCATGCAGCGCCATACAGGCGGGTTACGCAACTTATGTTCTGCCGGTGGAAAAGATGCCGGAACGACTCCTGAGCAACACGTTAAATTTAGGTGTTCAGAAAGAAAAACCCCTGCCCAATCCAATCTCGGCAGGCGCCATGAATCGCATTCTGATGTTGCTGCGTTCAACCACCGGGCACGATTTCTCCCAATACAAAAAAAGCACCATTGGCCGCCGCATCGAGCGCCGCATGTCTTTGCAAAATATTGAGAATCAAGACATCTATGCACGTTACCTCAAGGAGCATCCTCCTGAAGTCACTCTATTATTCAAGGAATTGTTAATTAATGTGACCAGCTTCTTTCGCGACACAGAGGCTTTTACCACACTGAAGCAGACCATCCTGCCACTCTTGTTAAAAGACAAACCGGAAGGCTATGTGTTCCGGGTTTGGGTGGCCGGTTGTGCTTCCGGAGAAGAGGCCTATTCCATTGCCATATTACTGCGTGAGCTGATGGATGAAACTCAACTGGAAATTAAATCACAAATATACAGCACCGATCTAGATGAGGACGCCATTGCCTTTGCCCGTGCCGGAATCTACCCGCCCAATATCGCACTCGACGTTTCGCAGGAGAGACTGCGCCGTTACTTCAACAAGGAAGAAACCGGTTACCGGGTAAAAAAGGAAATTCGAGAAATGGTGGTGTTCGCCATCCAGAATATCATCAAGGATCCCCCCTTCACCAAACTGGATCTTCTGAGCTGCCGCAACCTGATGATTTACCTGGAACCCGAATTGCAGAATCGGGTCATCCCGGCATTCCACTATGCATTGAAACCGGGCGGCGTACTGTTCCTGTCGCCCTCGGAGAGTATCGGCAACCACACCGACCTGTTCACCTCTCTCAACCGCAAATGGAAGTTTTATCGTACGACCCCATCGGTGGTCTCCACTCTTTCAGTCATTTCCAGCGGACTATCCTGGAGTCGAAATAACATTACGAAAGGTCCTGACGAGGTGATCACCAAAATAAAAGAAACTGATTTTGCCGAATTGACCAAGCGCACCTTGCTTCAATCCTACGCACCCGCTTCAGTCGTTATCACGCCCAAAGGAGATATTCTTTTTGTGCATGGCGACACAGGAAAGTATCTACGTCCGGCTCCCGGGCAAGCCACACTCAACGTGATTGAAATGGCACGCGAGGGCTTGCAACTGGAATTGCGGAGCGCGATTAATGCTGCAGCTGAGGAAAATGCACCGATCCTCAGTAAACAGATCACCTTTGGCAATAATGGAGAGTATCACTGTGTCATTTTGGGTGTGCGTCCCCTGTCTTACCCGGATACCGGAAGCGGTTTGTTGATGGTGAGTTTTCAGGACGCTGAAGTCAACGCACGCCCCCCCTCCCCCGCAGACAAAATCCCTTCTGCAAAACTGCCTCGCGGCAAAAACACCAAGGGAGAAAATGAATTTCGCCGCGTTGAAGAATTGGAACGGGAGCTGTCCTATACTAAAGAAAATCTTCACGCCACCATCGAGGAACAGCAAGCATCCAATGAAGAACTCAAGTCCACCAATGAGGAGATGCAATCCACCAACGAAGAGCTTCAGTCCACCAACGAGGAACTGGAAACATCCAAGGAGGAATTGCAATCCCTGAATGAGGAATTGGTGACTGTCAATGCCGAGTTGCAGGATAAAATCGAGCAACTGGCAAGCATCCAGAACGACATGAAAAACCTGTTGGACAATATCAGCATCGGGACTGTGTTTCTCAATGATGTGCTGAATATCAAACGCTTCACCCGCGAGGCTGCACGCGTTTATAGACTGGTTGCTTCGGATGTGGGGCGGCCGTTGGCCGATATCAAATCAAACATCCAGGATGATGATCTGCTTGCCGATGCGCAGCTCGTTCTCGATTCTCTGGTGCCACGCGAGCGCGAAGTTCGTACGGTGAGTGGTGAATGGTTTCTCGCGCGCATTCAACCCTACCGCACGCTGGACAACGTGATTGACGGGGTGGTATTGACCTTTTCCGACATCACCCAACGTATTCAGTCGGAAAATGCCATTCATGACACCATGAAGCTTGCCGAGAGCATTGTTGACACGGTACGCGAACCCCTCCTCGTGCTAAATGGCTCATTGAAAGTAATCTCTGCCAGTCGCTCTTTCTATCGGGATTTTCATGTTGCCAAGGAAGAGACCGTTGGCTGCCAATTATATGAATTGGGTAATCAGCAGTGGAATATCCCCAAATTGAGAGAACTGCTGGAGACCATCCTGCCTCACAGCCATACGCTGGAAAATTACGAAGTCGTGCATGAATTTCCCGTCATTGGCAAACGCAAGATGCTGCTTAATGCCCGAAGGCTGAGTGGAAAAACTGAAGAGGCGCAAATGATTTTATTGGCTATTGAAGATGTGACTGCGCGCGCATAGAAAAATCTAGTGTGAAATGGTTTGACACGGGCTTGTCATTTGGCTTAGAATTCGCGCCCTTCGAGATTTACTAATCATGTTTTTTAGGAAATGCCATGAAAACATTTTCCGCTAAGCCCCAAGAAGTCCAGCACGACTGGTTTCTGGTGGATGCAGCAGACGCAATACTAGGCCGCTTGGCTAGCCAGATCGCAGCTCGTCTGCGCGGCAAGCATAAAGCTATTTATACTCCACACGTGGACACCGGCGATTTTATCGTTGTTGTGAATGCAGACAAACTGCGCGTGACCGGTAACAAGGCTGAAGATAAGGTTTACCACCGCCACACCGGTTACCCGGGTGGACTGTACACCACCAACTTCACCAAATTGCAAGGTCGTTACCCGGATCGCATTCTGCAAAAGGCCGTAAAAGGCATGTTGCCGAAAGGACCGCTTGGCTACGCCATGCTTCGCAAGCTGAAAATTTATGCCGGCACGGATCATCCCCACGTCGCGCAGCAACCGAAACCTATTGACCTGTTGAAAGCATAACCATGAGCGTTACTTATAACTATGGCACCGGCCGTCGCAAAAGCGCGGTAGCACGTGTGTTCATGAAGCCCGGTAAGGGCGACATCGTCGTCAACGACAAGCCGCTTGATGTATTTTTCTCCCGCGAAACCGGACGTATGGTTGTGCGCCAGCCTTTGGAGCTGACTGAAACAGTAGGCAAGTTTGATATCATGGTGAATGTATCCGGTGGTGGTGAGTCAGGCCAGGCCGGCGCAGTACGTCATGGCATTACCCGTGCCCTGATTGACTTTGATGCCAGTCTCAAGCCAACTTTAAGCAAAGCCGGCTTGGTAACACGTGATGCACGCGAAGTTGAACGTAAGAAGGTCGGTCTGCGTAAAGCACGTCGCCGTAAACAGTTCTCGAAGCGTTAAGATATTTTCCAAAGTCTATCGAAGATTTCTGGATGATTGGACAAAGCCGCCTTCGGGCGGTTTTGTCATTCCAGTGTATCATTTGATAATCAAACGGAGCAAAACATGATCAAGGTTGGAATTATAGGCGGTACCGGTTACACAGGCGTTGAGTTGCTGCGCCTGCTTGCATTGCACCCACAGGTTGAATTGCGCACGATCACCTCGCGCGCCGATGCCGGGACTCCAGTCAGCAAGATGTTTCCCAGTTTACGTGGCTTGGTTGAGTTAAGTTTCGCGCATCCGGACGAGGCTCATCTCGATCAGTGCGATCTGGTATTTTTTGCAACCCCCAACGGCATCGCCATGCAGCAGGCCCGGTCTTTACTCGATGCGGGGGTCAAAGTGATCGACCTGGCTGCGGATTTTCGCATTCAGGATGTTGCCGAGTGGGAAAAATGGTATGGCATGAGCCATGCCTGCCCCGACTTGGTTGCTGAAGCGGTTTATGGTTTACCGGAAGTTAATCGTGAACAGATCCGGCAGGCACGACTGGTCGCGAATCCGGGTTGCTATCCGACCGCAGTTCAACTTGGCTTTATTCCTTTACTCAAAGCCGGCCTTGTGGACATTAGCGGGCTGATTGCCGATGTGAAATCCGGTGTTTCTGGCGCCGGTCGCAAAGCTGAGGTAGGTATTTTATTTGCTGAAGCATCGGATAATTTTAAAGCCTACGGCGTGTCGGGACATCGCCACCTACCCGAGATTCGTCAGGGATTGTCAAGAATTGCCCAAGCAACCGTGGGGCTGACTTTTGTGCCACACCTGACTCCGATGATCCGGGGTATTCACGCCACACTTTATGGCCGACTCAACCGTGATGTCGATCTGCAATCACTATTCGAAAATCATTATGCCAACGAGGCATTTGTCGATGTCATGCCGGCGGGTAGCCAGCCGGAAACCCGCTCGGTACGCGGGTCAAACCGTTGCCGCATTGCGGTGTATCGCCCCCAGCAGGGTGACACTGTGGTCGTCCTTTCTGTAATCGACAATCTGGTTAAAGGAGCAGCAGGCCAGGCCGTACAGAATATGAACCTGATGTTCGGTTTACCCGAATCGACCTCGTTGAATATCGTTCCCTTGTTGCCCTGACGTGTTTTCCATACGACAGATCAAGCGGAAATTCAGCATTTCCGCTCCACGCTTATCAGTGCGCCCGCATGTTCCCTGGTACGTGCGCTGGGCTATCGCATTGCCTTTTTTACTGCTCGCCACTTGGCTAGTGTGGTGGGCTTATGATTCGGGTTTGGAATTGGCGGGTTTTCATCGTGGACAATCGGAGAGTGAACTCACCCAACTGCGTGATCAGCTCGCCGCATTAAAAACTGAAAATGCCCGATTAACCATGCAGGCAGCCTCATTTGAAAAACAGGCTCAGATTGAACATGCCGCCAATCAGGAAACAGTCAAACAAATTAGTGGGTTAAACGATGAAAATGCACGTATTCAGGAAGACTTATCTTTTTTCCAAAGCCTGACTTTTTCAGGAAAACAAGCTTCGGAACTGACTATTCATCGCCTCAAGGTAGAACACGACACGCTACCCGGAGAATACCGCTATCGCATGTTATTGGTTCAAAGTGGCGCTCAACGCGCGAAAGATTTTCAGGGCAACCTGCAATTGCTGGTCAATACGCAACGCAATGGCAAGAAGACGGTCATGATATTTCCACAAGGCAAGGGCACGGAAGATGCAGCATTTCAACTAAATTTCAAGTATTATCAGCGCGTCGAGCACAGCTTTCAGTTGCCGCCGGATACATCCGTGGATAGTATACAAGTCCGTGTCTTTGAACGCGGGGCTAGTGAACCGAAAGTTCAGCAAAACGTGAGCTTGTCTTGAAAGCAAGGAGGGACTATGTTTGGCAGGAAGCATATAAAACCAAAGAACCGCATTGATTCACTGATCGGTGCGGAAACCAAGGTAGAAGGTAATATCAGTTTTACCGGCGGCTTGCGCGTCGATGGAGAAGTCAACGGCAATATCGTAGCGGTGCCGGGCAAACCCAGCACACTGGTATTGAGTGAACACGGGCGCGTTAACGGTGAAATCAGCGTAACACATCTGATGTTGAACGGCGAAGTTGAAGGGCCGATAAGGGCTGCAGAATATTTGGAACTGCAAAGCAAAGCAAAGGTCACAGGAAGTGTGCATTACAAAACACTTGAAATTCAGTTGGGGGCAATTATCGAAGGCCGGCTTCTTCGCATGCCCGACCCGATATCGGACAAGGTCGTCACTCTCAAGATGAACAACTCAGATTAACCATTTAAAGGAGATAGCATGAATACTGTAGCCGAATTGCAAGACCCGCTTCTGTTTACTGAGAACGCGGCAAACAAGGTCAAACAACTCATCGAGGAAGAAGGCAACGAAGATTTGAAGCTGCGCGTATTTGTAAGTGGCGGCGGATGCTCCGGATTCCAGTACGGTTTTACTTTCGACGAAGTTGCCAACGAGGATGATACCGTACTCACCAAAAACGGCGTTCAACTGCTGATCGATCCAATGAGCTTCCAATATTTAGTGGGCGCTGAAATTGATTATTCTGAAGGCTTGGAAGGTTCTCAGTTTGTAATCAAGAACCCGAATGCAACCACGACCTGCGGTTGCGGCTCATCGTTCTCTGTTTGACGTCACAAGGCTAGTGAACAAGCGGGAGGAAGCCATCCCCTCCCGCTTCTTGATTTCAAAATCTAGGCTGGGTAAATTGCCCCCAGCACGCACGGGTGTTTAGCCCCTGTGACGGCAGGCAAGTTGGCTGGCTTCCCTTGTAAAGTTTGCTGCGCCAGCCAGGCGAATGCGATCGCTTCCAGAAAATCGCTGTCAATACCCAGAGACTGCGTTGTACGAACAACACAGCCCGGTTGCAATTCTACCAGCCGATTTTGGAGCGCTTGGTTATGCGCGCCGCCGCCACACAAATAAATTTCTTCGGCTCCGACGCAATACTGCTGTATCGCCTGTGCAATCGTTCTGCACGTCAACTCCAGCAAGGTAGCCTGCACGTCTTCCGCACGCTCGTCACCCTGTAGCTTGGCTTGCAGCCATTGTGTATTAAACAGATCCCTCCCACTACTCTTGGGGGGAGGCAGCGCAAAAAAAGGTTCCTTAAGCATGAGGTCCAGCAGCGCAGGTAAAACCTGGCCTGTGGTTGCCCACTTCCCCTGAGCATCATAAGGCTTGCCCAAGTGTCGTATACACCACCCATCCATCAAAAGGTTGCCGGGGCCGCAGTCAAAACCTGATGCCAGACCACCGGGCCACAAATCAGTCAGGTTGCTGATTCCCCCGATATTGACAATTACCCGATGAATATCCGAATGACGCAATACCTTGTCATGGAACGCAGGCACCAGAGGTGCACCCTGACCTCCGGCAGCGATATCCCGGCTACGAAAATCACTGACTACGGTGATACCAGTTAGCTCAGCCAGCAATGCGGCATTACCCAGTTGTACCGTATAGCCATTTTCGGGACGATGACGAATCGTTTGCCCGTGGCATCCCACAGCACGGATCTGATCAGGTTGAACACCGTATTTGTGTAACAGACTTGTAACGGCTCCGGCATAGAGTTGTGCCAGACAGTTGCCGGTTACTTGGGCCAGATGTAATTCATTATTAGCTGGTTGATGTAAGGCCAGCAGGGTATCTTTCAGAGTCTGCTCATAAGCCTGATAGTAGGTGCCTACCAGGTTGACTTGACCATCAGACAAGTCAACCAGCGCCACATCAATTCCATCCAGACTGGTGCCGGACATGATGCCGGCATAAAGTTCAGAAATTGTCACATTCGACGATGGCTTTAATCAAGCTGAGCCACGCTGGTATTGCTCATCAAACCCAGGCGATCAGTCAATTTTCGGGTGGATTCTTCAAAGGCTGCTTTCTGCCCGGGCCCAATCGGAGTGGCATTGGGTAAAGCAACGCGCAGCGGATCCGTTTGCAGACCGTCTATTCTAAACTCGTAGTGCAAATGCGGTCCGGTAGCCCATCCGGTCATCCCCACATATCCGATCACCTCGCCCTGAGCGACACGCTGACCTCGATGAAGCCCGCTTGCAAAACGTGACAGGTGGCCGTACACGGTAGAATAGCGGCCTTGATGATTCACCATGATGACATTGCCATAACCGCCCTGCTTGCCAACAAAATCAACGTTTCCATCGGCTGTGACTTTAACCTTGGTACCCATTGGGGCTGCATAGTCTACGCCTTTGTGTGCGCGCCATTTTTGTAATATCGGATGAAAGCGTGCTGAAGTAAAACCGGAACTGATCCGTGAAAACTCGACCGGAGAGCGCAAAAAGGCCTTGCGTACACTTCTGCCATCCGGAGTGTAATAGTCGCCATGCGTGCTATCGGTCTGGAAAAACACCACACGGTACGGCTTACCCTGATTAACAAACTCGGCCGCTTGAATTCGACCATTTCGAACAGGTTCCCCGTTGCTGTACGTCACTTCGTAAGTAACAGAAAATTTGTCGCCTTTGCGCAGATCCCGATGAAAGTCGATGTCGCCGCCAAAAATCTCGATCAATTGACTCGCAGTCGCCTCAGGCAAACCCGCCTCATCCGTTGCATCGAATAAGGTGCTTTTGATTACTCCAGTACGCATGATCAGACGCTGCTCAAACTGGGGGGGTAATACACTGACCTTGAACCCCGGTTTGGTTCCTGCGCTTCTTTCAACCAGGACCTGATTGCCGCTCTCATTCAAGTAACGCAATGCCAGAAGACTCCCATTCGCACTGGTTTCAGCCTGTATAGTCTTGCCTGAGGCAATACGGCGAAAGGATTCTGTAGCCTGATTCGTGCGGAGAAACTCGCTGGCAGCGGCATCTTCAACATTCATGCGGTGCAATAGTTCAGCCACGGTATCACCGCGTTGCACATGCTCATTGCGCCAAAAAATATTGGTATCCGTGGTAACCGGAGTCGATTGAGGTAACGCAATTTGTTCCACGACTGTTTTTTGGGGGGCCGTAATAAGCTCAGTCTGAGGCATAATCCCGAATGCAGTAATAACACCCAGCAAAGGCAGACTTGACATAGCGACCAGCCAGCGCAATTTCAATTTTCGTTCTTGTGTCAGTGTATTTTGGGTTAACATTCGCGCCTTTCCGGCCATTACTAACTTAAGGGTTGCATAAACAATCAGCACTATTAGTCTGCAAGTTTACCAGAAATTACCCAACCTTCAAAATCTGCCAGGCCTCCGGTCATCGAAACAGATGATGAGGAACTAAAGCAGTTGGCTTTATAATATAAGAAGCCGGTAAATCCTGTATTTTGGCAGCACAATCAAGACTGAATGAGAACAAATATGACACAACAAGACACTTTAGAATTAATTAAACGCGGCTGTAATGAGCTTCTGCTGGAATCGGAGTTAAAACAAAAACTGGCATTAAATCGCCCGTTACGCATCAAGGCGGGATTTGACCCTACCGCCCCCGACCTCCATCTCGGGCACACCGTATTACTTAATAAAATGCGCCAGCTACAGGATCTGGGTCACCATGCGTTGTTTCTGATCGGTGATTTCACCGGCATGATTGGCGACCCCACGGGCAAAAATACAACCCGTCCGCCCCTGTCACGAGAGCAAGTTCTGCAAAATGCCCAGAGCTACCGCGAACAGGTGTTCAAGGTACTTGATCCGGCAAAAACCGAAATCGTATTCAATTCAACCTGGATGGATAAGTTCAGTGCAGTCGATTTAATTAAATTGGCTTCTACCCATACAGTTGCCCAAATGCTTGAACGGGATGATTTCGACAAGCGGTATAAAGGTAACTTACCTATCGCCATCCACGAATTCCTCTACCCACTGGTGCAGGGTTATGATTCCGTAGCGCTCAAAGCCGATTTGGAATTAGGCGGCACCGACCAAAAATTCAACTTACTAATGGGTCGCGAGTTACAGAAACACCATGGACAGCCTGCACAATGCGTCCTGACCATGCCCCTGCTTGAGGGATTGGATGGCGTGAATAAGATGTCCAAGTCGCTTGGAAATTATGTTGGCATTACCGAATCGCCGCAGGAAATGTTCGGTAAACTCATGTCGGTTTCCGACAATCTGATGTGGCGCTATCTGGAACTGCTCTCCTTCGAGCCGATGAGCACTATAAACACTTGGCGAACCGAGACTGAGCAGGGACGCAATCCGCGCGACATAAAAGTTTTGCTGGCCCAGGAATTAGTTACCCGCTTCCATAACCGTAGCGCAGCCGAACAAGCCCTGATTGAATTCGAGGCACGATTCAAGCAGGGTGTTTTGCCGGAAGACATGCCGGAAATCAATGTAGTTTCAACCAATGGCATGATCGGCATTGCCCAGTTGCTTAAACAGGCCGGGTTGGTTGAAAGCACTTCTGAGGCGCTGCGCATGATCACACAAGGCGCGGTCAAGCTCGACGGTATACGAATTGACGACAAGGGATTGCAACTCCAATCGGGTGCTGTGGTCATAGCACAAGTGGGGAAGCGAAAATTTGGTAGGGTGACAGTCAGTTAATCTGCTTATAACTGAAGTTAAAGTCGCAGATCACGTTATCACGGAGGGTAGGTTGCAACACAAGAGCTGGACAGACCGAATAATAGCAACGCTCGACGAATGGCTCGCGCTCATGAGCACGCGGGATTTCTGGGGAGTAGTTGCTGTTGCTGCGACAGTAGCCGCATTTATAGTAGCGGCCTTCGTTATGATGACCAATTTCGATATCATGCGTATGAGAAACTGTTTCAACGCAAGCAACATGAGTGCGTATTTAATGCTCAATACGGTTCTGTTTTTCGTCTTCGGGGGATTGCTGGCACTGGGTGAGGCATTCAACTACTTTGACAACAGGAAACGGGGAATACCTCACAAAAAGATTTCGCTTTTCTGGTTTGTCATTATCACGATGACTCTGGGTACAATTGAACTGGTGATGATGAAAGTTTCGTGCCTAAATGGATACTAATCACTCATCCAACGAATTGATTTAAGGTGCCCATCTGATCAATTAAACTC
>Ga0316223_1003582_pt1 | contig 11489 bp, 13 predicted proteins | sample TBH18009metaG_FD_206007 | JGI IMG/M metagenome (GOLD analysis project Ga0316223, IMG submission 206007) | Freshwater microbial communities from Trout Bog Lake, Wisconsin, USA - TBH18009 | ecosystem: Environmental > Aquatic > Freshwater > Lake > Hypolimnion/Profundal zone | place: USA: Wisconsin...
GCGCCGCTTACAGCTTGACGCAGACGTTCTTCAGCTCGGTGTAGAACTCCAGCGAGTGCACGCCGCCTTCGCGGCCAATGCCCGACAGCTTGGAGCCACCGAACGGCGTGCGCAGGTCGCGCAGGAACCAGCTGTTGACCCAGGCCAGGCCGACGTGCATCTGGTGCGCCACGCGGTGCGCGCGCGAGACGTCGCGCGTCCAGATGGCGGTGGCCAGGCCGTAGGCGTTGTCGTTGGCTTTTTGCAGCACTTCTTCTTCCGTATCAAACGGCGAGATGTGGCAGCACGGGCCGAAGATTTCTTCTTTCATGACGCGCGCGTTCTCGGGCAGGCCGGTCCAGATGGTGGGCTGAATCCAGCTGCCGCCAGCGAGTTCACCCGGCATGTCGGGTGCGCCGCCACCGGTCACCACCGTAGCACCTTCTTCCACGGCCAGCCGGTAGTAGGACAGCACTTTGGCCTGGTGTTCCTTGCTGATCAGCGTGCCCAGGGTGGTGCTGGCGTCTTCGGGGCGGCCCAGCTTCAGGCCTTCGGCGCCTTGTTTCATGGCGGCGACAAATTGGTCGAACAGCGGGCGCTCCACGTAGACGCGCTCGGTGCCCAGGCAGACCTGGCCGCAGTTGGCAAACACGGAGCGCATGGTGCCTTCGATGGCGGCGTCAAAGTCGCAGTCGGCAAACACGATGGCCGCATTCTTGCCGCCCATTTCCAGGCTGACCGGGCGCACGCCGCTGGCCGCAGCGCGCATGATGGCTTCGCCGGTGCGGGTCTCACCGGTGAAGGTAATGGCGTCCACCTGCGGGTGGGTGGTGACGAACTCACCGGCCGAGCCGGGGCCAAAGCCGTGCACCACGTTGTAGACGCCGGGTGGAATGCCAGCGGCGTTCATGACTTCGCCCAGCAGCGCGGCGGTTTGCGGCGTTTCCTCGGAGGGCTTGACCACCACGCAGTTGCCGCAGGCCAGGGCCGGGCCGACCTTCCAGGTCATTAGCAGCAGCGGCAGGTTCCAGGGGCAGATCACGCCGACCACGCCCACGGGCGAGCGAAAGCCATAGTTGATGGCGCCTTTGCCGTCGGGTGTTTCCATGGGGAAGAATTCGGTGGCGACGTTTTTGACCACGTCGGCAAAGATCTTGAAGTTGGCCGCGCCGCGCGGGATGTCGATGTGGCGCGCCAGGCTCATGGGCTTGCCGGTGTCGGCGCATTCGGCGGCCAGGAATTCATCGAAACGGGCGGTGATGCCGTCGGCCACGGCGTAGAGTTTTTGCACGCGCTCGGCCACCGTCATGCGGCCCCAGGGGCCTTTCAAGGCGGCGCGCGCGGCCGCCACGGCAGCATCCACTTCGGCCTTTCCTGCCTCGTGCACATCGGCGAGCTTTTGGCCGGTCTGTGGCGAGATTTTGTCGAATGGGCGGTCGGTGGCTACAAATTCACCGTTGATGAAGTTGAGGATCTGTTTCATGGCGAGTCGTTCAAGTTGGTAAAAAATCAGAGTGCTCAGGGCAGCGTCAGCCCCAGGGCGGCCAGACCGGCCAGGGCAATGGCGTGGTCCTGCGCTTCACTGCCGCCCGAGACACCAATGGCGCCAATGCGCTGGCCGCTTTCGATGATCGGCAGTCCTCCACCAAAGGCGACAAAGCGCGGGCGCAGAACGATGCCTTCACGCACGGCAGCGGAGTGGTCCTGCAAGGCGGCGGCCCATTGGGCGGTCGGCAGGCCGAAGCTCACTGCCGTGTAGGCTTTGTCGATGGCAATCTCGACCGAGTGCAACGGGGCACCGGGCATGCGCAGGAACGCGGCCAGCACGCCGCTGGCGTCGGTAATGGCAACGTTGACACGGGCGCCCAGGGATTCGGCATGCGCCACTGCCGCACGCGCGGCAGTGGCTGCAGCATCCCAGTCAATCACGGGTTGTGCTACAGACAGGTTCATCAGGTCACCACGCTCAGGAAAGCGTCATTGAGCTTGCGGTCGTGGTAGAAAATGCCGCGTCCCACGTGCTCCCAGGACCAGGTGATGGGGTGGTTGTCCGGGTAGTGGTCGTAGCCGCCGCAGAACGTTTCCAGGCGGTTGCCCGACGGGTCAAAGAAGTAGATGGTGGTGCCTTGCGTGATGCCGTGGCGCGTCGGGCCGATGTCAATCGACACGCGGTTGATGCTCATGATGTCGGCTGCGCGCAGCACTTGTTCCCAGCTCGCCAGCTGGAACGCGACGTGGTGCAGCTTGCCGTCTTCGGCATGGCGCACCATGGCGATGTCGTGCGCCTTGGCGCTGCAGGTCAGCCACAGGGCCAGGTCGGTGGTGCCGTCTTCGAGCTTGACGCGCTCGACCAGGTTGAAGCCCAGCACTTCCTCGAACAGCTTGCGCGCGCCGTCGATGTCGCCACCGTACAGCAACGCGTGGTCCATGCGCACCGGGCGGATGCCCTTGCCGTCGATGATGTCCACTTCGGGATCAAAGTAAGTCATGCCGTTGCCCACATCGGTCTTCTCGGCAAACAGTTCGATGGTGTGGCCGGTTGGAATCTGGAAGCGCACGCGCTCGCCGGTTTCCAGCATCTCGCCCGCAGGAATGCGTTCGGTGGTCACGCCGTAGGCTTTGAGCTTGGCGTCGAGGTCTTCCAGCGTGGCTTTGTTGAGCACCTTGTAGCCGATGAAGTCCAGGCCCGCGTTGGCGGCTTTGCGCAGCACGATGCTGTTGTGGTCGCGTTCGGCACGGGTCTTGAAATAGACGCGGCCCGACGCGTCGCGCCCGGTTTCCACCAGGCCCATCACGTCGGTATAAAACTTCACCGACTCGTCCATGTCGAGCACGCGCAGTTGGGCGTGGCCCGGGCGCAAAACACCTGTCATTGCCATTGTTGTCTCCAGTTTGTATTCAGGTTGATAGAGGGGAAGCGTCTGTCGGTTCAACCACCCGACAGACACGGTCTTTCATTTTTCCGACCACTTGCAGGCGCACGTCGCTGGTGGGGCGCACGCGGCAGGCCAGTACGCGGCCGGCGGCTTCGTCTGCTTCTGAAATGTGGTCACGGCTCATCACGCGGCTGACGTAGGTGCCTGCGAGCACTTCGACTTTGCAGACGCCGCAGCCGCCGTTGCGGCAACCCACGGGAATGCCTTTGTGTCCAAGTGACTCCATGCCGCTCAGCAGCGATTCCTGGTCAGAACAACGATAGCTCTGGCCGTCGGTGATGTGAATGGTGTGGCGTGTCATGGCTGTGTTGGATGTGGGCTATGCGGGGTTGGCATCGAAGCTGCGTACGAGGTCGAGGAAGGCCGCCAGAATGGGCGAGCTGTCGTCGCGCCGGTAGAGGCAGACCAGGTCAATGGTGGGCACCGGCTTACCCTGCAACGGCCGGTACACCACGCCGGGCAGGCGCAGGCTGTTGGCGGCTTCGGGCGTGATGCACAGGCCAAAGCCGCTCGACACCAGGGCCACCGCGGTCACTACGTCTTTGACTTCCTGCACCACGCGCGGCTGCAGGCCTTCGTCGCGGAACAGGGTCATGACGTGGTCGGCAAAACCGGCGCGCGTGTTGTTGGGGTACAGAATCAGCGGCTCGGCGTTGAGCTGGCGAATCGTGATGGCTTTCTTTTGGGCCAAGGGGTGCGCGCTGTGCAGCGCCACCAGCAACGGCTCCAGGTACACGGTTTCCACCATGATGTCGGGCTCGGCGCTGACGTGGCGATTGAAACCGATGGTCAGGCGCCGCTCGCGCAGGGCCTGCAGTTGCTCGGCCTTGGTCTGTTCAAACAGGCTGATCTGCACGTTGGGGTGCAGGTTGCGGAACTGCAGCAGCAGGCGCGGAATGTGGTTGAAGATGGCGGAGCCGAAAATGCCGACGTCGAGGCGGCCAATTTCGCCGCGCCCGGCCTTGCCGGCGCGGTCCTTGGCTGCGTCGAGCAGACCCAGGATGCGGCGTGCGTCGTCGAGCAGCGTGACGCCGGCCGGGGTCAGCGCCAGCCCTTTGGGCAGGCGCAGGAACAGTTGCACGCCAAGCTCACCTTCGATCTGCTGGATCTGGCGCGTCAGCGGCGGCTGCGAGATGTGCAGACGTGCGGCGGCCCGGTTGAAGTTGAGTTCTTCCGCCAGCACGGCAAAGTATTTCAGTTGGCGCATTTCCACGATTCAGACTCCTGGGGGCATCGCGCCCAGCGCCATGATGCGCGCATGCAGGGCCTGGAACGGCGCGGCCGGGGTGTTGCCCAGGAGCGGATCGTCATTGGCTTCGAAAGCGGCATCAATGGCGTCCCAGTCGGCGTCCTGCAGCACCTCAATGGCCAAGGGGAACGCCTGGGTGTTTTCCACGTCCATGTGGCGTTCCAGGTATTTGGCGTAGCTCGCGGCGACCTGGGCCAGTTCCCCGGTCGCGCCCGGTTGCCCGGAGCGGCACGCGGCCAGCGCGTTTTGGAAGCGCGTGACGGCGTCGTGTTCCTTGTTGTGCTCGGATAACAGCCGGTCCAGGATGTCGGCACAGCGCGCCGGTGCCCGCAGGCGCATGTAGTGAAACAGGAAGTTTTCTTCCTTGGGATGGTGAATCCGGTTCGGGTATTCGGTGATGTAGCGGGCGAGCGTGTCGAGCAGGTCCATGTCGGCCTGCCCGTCGCGCGCCAGCAGGGCCGCTTCCATCGCCAGGATGCGCGCCACTGCACGCAGGGCCAGGTGTTCGCGCGCCAGAATTCGCATGGAACTTCTCATGCTGCGTCTCCGGTTGCTGCGGCCACCACGGGTGCGGCGGTGACCCCACGGGTGGGTGCCGGTGCCAGCCGCACGCGCCGCTGGACCGGGAAGAAGCGCAGGTCAAAGCGGCTGCTCATCAGGCCCCAGACGCCACGTGGAATCCACAGCATGAAGCCCACGGCCACACAGCCCAGCACAATCAGGTACCAGCTGCCGTAGTCGGACAAAAACTCGCGCAGCACAAAGAAAATCACGGTGCCGACCAACGGCCCTTCAATGGTGCCGATGCCGCCAATAATGACCACAAAGAACATGGCGGCCGACCAGTCCATGGAAAACGCGGCTTCGGGCGAAATGCGCAGTTTGGTGATGAAAATCAGCGCACCCACCATGCTGCAACCGGCGGCCGAGGCAATATAGACCAGCCATTTCATGCGCGTCACCGACACGCCCAGGCTCTGCGCTGCTGGCTCACTGTCACGCACGGCGGTGAGGGCCAGGCCATGGCGCGAGCGCAACAGCGCATACACCGCAAACGTGGCACCCGCTCCCAGCGCCAGCGCCAGCCACAGCGTGCTGGACTCGCGCCACCAGGCCGGAATGCCGCTCACCGTGCGCGTGATGGAGGTGCCGGAGCCGCCGCCCACGCTGGCGGTGTTGGCCACCAGCAGCCGGAACACTTCAGCGACCACCCAGGTACCCACGGCAAAGTAGGCCCCGCGCAGACGGAACAGCAACGCAGCGGTGGGCACCGCCACCAATGCGCCCAGCACGCCCGCCAGCGGCACGATCAGGAATGGGTGAATGCCCCACTGCAGTCCCAGCACCACCAGACAGTAGCCGCCCAGGCCGACAAAGCCCTGTTGGCCGACCGACAGCAAACCGCCGTAGCCGCACATCAGGTTCCACATCTGCGCCAGTGCCACGGTGTAGAGGAATTCGGTGAGCAGGCGCTGGGAGGAACGCTCGGCCCACCAGGGTGCCGATACGGCGGCCAACAACAACAGCACGGCCAGCACCAGGCCAATCTGGCTGGCACGCGTACTGCGTTCGATAGAAGGAGTAAAGGTGTCCATGCGGGCCTCGGATTAACGGTCGCGGGTGCGTGGGAACAGACCATTGGGCCGCACCACCAACACCGCCAGAAATGCCAAATGTCCGGCCAGAATGCCCCAGCCCGGATCGGCCTTGAGTCCTATGGCCTGCGCCACGCCGAGAATCATGCCGCCCGCCAGCGTGCCCCAGAGCGAGCCCAGGCCCCCAATAATCACGGCTTCGAATGCGTAGAGCAGGCGCAGCGGGCCATCAGCCGGGCTGATGTTGGCGCGCAGTGCCAGGAAGATGCCGGCCAGCGCCACAATACCCATCGCCAGCGCCATCGCCACGCCATAAATGTGGCGGTTGTTGATGCCCATCAGGCGTGCTGTTTCGCTGTCGTCGGAGGCCGCACGGAACGCACGGCCCAGCGCGGTGGCAGAAAACAGCCACTGCAAACCGCCCAGCACGGCGAGGGCCACCAGCATGGTGATGAGGGGCAAAACGCCAACGGCAACGTCACCACCGAGCGACAGACTGGCGGTGCCAAGCAGGCCCGCCGGCAGGCTGCGGGTGTCGGCCGAAAACTGGACCAGCAGCAGGTTCTGGATCACGATGGACAAGCCGAAGGTGACCAGCAGCGGCGGCAGAATGTCCTGCCCCAGCGTGCGGTTCAGAATCACGCGCTGCAAGACATAGCCGAAGCCCGCCATCAGCGGCACCACCAGAAACAGCACCAGAAACGGGTTCCAGCCGAGCGGCTCGACGATGGCTATTGCCGCGTAGGCGGCCAGGATGGCGAAGTCGCCGTGCGCAATATTGATCATGCGCATGACGCCGAACGACAGCGCCAGGCCGGTGGCAAAAAGCGCATACAGGCCGCCCATCAGCAGGCCTTGCAGCAGGGTGTTGATCCATTCACTCATGATTGGTTCCGGTTGGACCTAGATGCCGAAATAGGCGCGTGAGATCTGCTCACGCGTGAGGTCGCCCGAGCGACCCGAGAGCGACACGCGCCCTTCTTGCAGGCAGTAGACGCGGTCGGCCACTTTCATGGCCTGGCCAACGTCCTGCTCCACTACCAGCACCGAGGTGCCGGTGGCCTTGATGCCAGGCAACGCCGCGTAGATGTCCTTGATAACAACCGGCGCCAGCCCCAGTGAGACTTCGTCACACAGCAGCAGGCGCGGGTTGGACATGAGCGCGCGGCCAATGGCCACCATTTGTTGCTGGCCGCCCGAGAGCGCGGTGCCCGGACTGTTGCGGCGTTCGCCCAGAATCGGGAACAGCGCATAGAGGCGCTCCAGCGTCCACGGTCCGGGACGGCGCGAATAGGCCCCGATCCGCAGGTTTTCTTCCACCGACAGACTGGGAAACAGACGCCGACCTTCCGGCACCAGCGCCAGTCCCAAGCCAACAATGTGGTGCGCGTCGAGGCCGCCGATGGGCCGTCCCTCGAACACGATGCTGTCCAGCGGCGCCTTCTGCAGCCCCGTGAGGGTGCGCAGCAGCGACGACTTACCCGCACCGTTGGCACCAATGACGGCCACGGTTTCACCTTCTTCGACGCACATGTCAATGCCGTACAACGCCTGAAAATCGCCGTAAAACGACGTGACGCCGGTTGTTTGTAGCAGGCTCATTCGACTGCCATCCCAAGGTAAATTTCCTGCACTTCGGGGCTGGCCATGACTTCGGCCGGGTTGCCCTGAATCAGCAGTTTGCCGAAGTTGAGCACCAGCAGGCGGTCCACCACGGCAATCAGCGCGTGCACGATGTGTTCGATCCAGATGATGGAGGTACCACTGGCACGGATGTCCTGGATCGATTCAATCAGTTCTGCCACCTCGTGCTCGGTCAGCCCCCCGGCAATTTCGTCGAGCAGCAGCAGGTCGGGTTGGGTTGCCAGCGCGCGCGCCAGTTCCAGCCGCTTGCGGTCGAGCAGCGGCAGCGAACCGGCCAGGCGATTGGACTTGGCCAGCAGGCCGGTGCGTTGGAGTGCGTCGAGCGCCAGCGGTGTGCCAGCACGCTCGGAGTGGCCGGCGCCAAAGGTGGCGCCGACCAGCACGTTTTCAAACACCGTCATACCGCCAAACGGATGCGGCACCTGGTAGGAGCGGCCAATGCCAAGGTGGCAGCGCCGCGCCGGGGCCAGGTGCGTGATGTCGCGCCCGTTGAAATGCACCGTGCCGCCGTCGGGCTGCACGTTGCCGGCAATCAGATTGAACAGCGTGGTTTTGCCCGCGCCGTTCGGACCGATGATGCCCAGGGCTTCGCCTTTGCCCAGCGCCAGCGAGAGTCCATCGGTGACGCGCAGGGCACCGTACGACTTGGATACCTGGTCGAGTTGTAAAAGCGTAGCCATGGTGTTTACCGGTCTCTGTCTCTAAAGGGGCGTGGGCTCAGTACTTCAGGGGCTCGAATTTGCCCTTGACCGGAACCATCAGTGCCTGGCTGTTTTCCACCACCACCAGGTCAAAGCCCTTGGCCGTCTTCTTCCACTGGCCGCCAACCAACGGTGTCTTGGACACGTTGGGCACCGGGCCGGTCTTGAAGTTGACCGGACCGACGATGGTCTTGAGGTTGGTGTCACGAATGGCGTTGCGGATCGATTCCGGCTGCAAGTCGGCCGAGCGCTTGAGGGCGTCCACGGCGACTTCGAACAGCGAATGTTTGAACGCCAGGGGCATCGACCAGGGGCGACCGGTGGCCTTGGTATAGCTATCCGCCAACTGGGCTGACGACTGGCCGTTGAGGCTGGAGCTGAACGGGTGCGTAGGCGACCACCAGACTTCCACCGACAGGCCTTCGGCACGTGCGCCAAACGACTGAATAGCTGCCGGGAACTCGGTGGCTTTGGCAGCGGTCACCACCTTCGGCTTGAAGCCCTGCTGAGCGGCCTGCGACCAGAAGTTGGCGAAGTCAGGCGGCGGCAGCACGCCGGTGACGATTTCGACGTTGTTCTTCTTGAATTCGGAGATGTAGGCCGAGAAGTCGTCGGCGGGCGACTGGAAGCGGCCCTTATCGACCAGCTTGAAGCCTTTCTGTGCCAGCACGGGCGGGAAGCCCATCTTGGGGTCACCCCAGGCGTTGCCGTCGGAGTCGTTCGGGAACAAGGCGCCAATCACCTTGTTGGTGGGCGTCAGGGTCCACAGGTTGGTGAACACGCCAATCACGTCTTCCAGACCCCAGAAGAAGTGGTAGGTCCAGTCAAAGCCCTTCTTCGGGTCGCCACCGCGGCCAAAGAAGTGCGGCTGCCACGGCGTGTCATTGGTAATGCAGGGCATGCCGTTGAGTTCGCACTGGTCGGCCACCGGATTGGTGGTCGCCGGGGTAGAGCCAGCCACCACCAGGTGCACCTTGTCTTTCAGAATCAGCTCGGATGCCGCTTCGGCCGCGCGATTGGAATTGGACTGCGAGTCCTTCACCACAAATTCGACCATGTAGGTCTTGCCACCGACCTTGATGCCACCGGCCAGCGCCTTCTTCATCTCGGCCAGGGTGAAGGCATCGGGCTCGGCAAAAATGGCCAGCGGGCCGGTCTGCGGGCTGACGTAGCCAATTTTGATGGTGTTGCTGGCGGCATGCACCCAAGGCGCCTGCATCAGCGTGCCAGCGGCGATTGTTTTGATCACGCTGCGGCGATCAATCAAGGTTTTCGAACGGTCATTCATGGTTGTTCCTCGTTGTCGATATTCATTGTTTGCCATCGGCTGCCAGCTATTCACACGCACTATTCGTGGGCCATTTGTTCCATCGAATTGGTGTGAATAATCTTGAAACCGAGGGCATCGTATAAATCGCACCCCATACTGTCCAATACCGATTAGAGCAAGATCAATACCTTTTAGGTATGTAAAAGATGCACCCTAAATACGCCAAAAATGCATCGGTGATATCCCTTACTTAAGGACCCTCTGCATCACTCCCTGCGGTCTGTGATCAGCCGCACTCGCCAGAGTGATGCAGAGGGTCCTTAGGCACCCATTTCGGCATCTATTCCGGCATCGATTTCTGTTCAACCGGTGCGCGCACCACGTGGCTGGCGGCCAGCGGCGTACAGCCAGGGCTTGAGCAGGCGCGTGAGTTGCGGCGCCACCAGCCAGGTCATGATGATGACGACCAGCGCGGTCAGCACCATCACGCGCGGCAGCAGTGGCCACGGCGCCAGCGCCGCACCCAGCAGCACGAACAGGGTGTAGACCGTGGGGCAAATGCCAAGCCAGGTCACGACCGCCACTTTCCAGCGCGGTGGCGGACGCTGGTGCGGCCCGACCGGCGCCGCAAACCAGTGGCCCAGGCCGCTGACCTGGCGCTGGGTCTGGCCTTCGATGTGCGGCGCAATGGCGGCCAGCGCCAGCAGACGCGTGGGCGACTGTTGCCAGCCCTCCAGATGCGCGGCCGTGTCAAAGGCGTACACCACGTGGTAGACGCCGGTCAGCGACGGGTCGTCGCTGGTGGCTTGCGCGTCGGGCCGCACCAGTTGGCCACCGAGGTAGCCAGGGAAGGTGCATGCCGCCGCCGTCATGGTTTGCGAAGCCTGTTCGAAGTCGGCTTCATGGCCTGCCTTCACACGGCGCGTGACCAGCACCGTCACGGCGCCTGCGGGGTGGACCGCGGCAGACTGGGGGCCCGCCAGTTGCACACCGGTGGCTGGGTTGGTAGTCGGCGCGCTCATGTTGGCACCTTCAGTGCGGCGGCATCGGCTTCAGCCAGGAAGTTCTCCACCAACCGCGCAAAGCGTGCCGCGTGTTCAATCTGGGTCCAGTGGCCGCACTGGCCGTAAACATGCAACTGGGCGCGCGGTATCCACTCGGACAGCGTGACGGAGTTGGACAGCGGAATGACCTGGTCTTCGCGTCCGTGCACCACCAGCGTTTCGTGCGCCAGCGCACGGATGTCGCGCTCGGCGCTTTCCATGGCCTGCACCCAGCGCTGGCGTGGGGCCGGGAACATAGCGCCAAACGATTCCTGAAAACCAGGCCGGATGCTGGCCTGGTAGCGCAGCGTCGCGAGTTCGTCGTTGACCAGGGTGCGGTCATACGCGAAGACGTCGAGCAGTGCGCGCATGTCGGCAATGGACGGCGTATAGCCCCACACCGCGTCGAGGCCGGGCGTGAGGGTGAACGGCACGCCAACGCTGCCCATCAGCACCAAACGGCGAATGCGCTGCGGATGGCGAATAGCGGTGGCCAGCGCCAGCGCGCCGCCAAACGAGTTGCCCACCAGGTCGGTCTGCGCCAGCCCCAGGGCGTCGAGCAGATCGATCACCTGCTGCACCCAGCTATCCAGGTTGTAGGCGGAATGGTCGGCCGCGTTGGCGGGACGCTCGGTGTAGCCAAAGCCGCGCAGGTCGGGCGCGACCACGCGCCGGTTCTGGGCCAGCACCGGCAACAGCAAACGCCAGTTGGCCCAGGCGCTGACGCCCGGACCGGAGCCATGCAACAGCGTGACGGGCGCACCAGCGCCCCAGTCATGCACATTGGTGTCAAACGATCCGGTGCGGACCGTTTTGGAAATTTCTGGATTGTGGTTCATGTCAGCGTGCCTTGGCCCCGGCGCGCCCGCATGAAAGCATGCAGACGGGTCGGGGCCAAGGCGGTTGGTTGCTTCAGGTCACTACGCTCAGGAAGGCCGGGTTGAGCTTGCGGTCGTGGTAGAAAATACCGCGCCCCACGTGCTCCCAGGACCAGGTGATGGGGTGGTTGTCCGGGTAGTGGTCGTAGCCGCCGCAGAACGTTTCCAGGCGGTTGCCCGACGGGTCAAAGAAG
>Ga0316223_1003594_pt1 | contig 11463 bp, 9 predicted proteins | sample TBH18009metaG_FD_206007 | JGI IMG/M metagenome (GOLD analysis project Ga0316223, IMG submission 206007) | Freshwater microbial communities from Trout Bog Lake, Wisconsin, USA - TBH18009 | ecosystem: Environmental > Aquatic > Freshwater > Lake > Hypolimnion/Profundal zone | place: USA: Wisconsin...
CGATCAGTTGCGCATGCAGGCGACCCATATCTGGGCGGCACACAACAACTGGAGCTGGGACCGCTGGCGCTTCAAGTCGCTGGCACGGTTGTGCGCCAAAGGTGCACACCTGGCGCTACCCGCCGGTGTTCAGACACAGCTGCAAGACCTTAGCGCCGCCGGCTTTGTCCCGGTGTTGCCCTCCGGCGCCGATGCGGCCTTCGAGGCGCGCTTCGCGCCGCGCTGGCAGTTGCGCGATGCGCGCCACGCGAGCGCGCCGCCCAGCGATGCCCCGCGCCGCTGCGCCGTGATTGGTGCGGGCATAGCCGGTGCTGCCGTGGCCGACGCGCTGGCGCGTCGCGGCTGGTCGGTGCGGGTCTACGACCAGGCCGAACACCCTGCAGCGGGCGCTTCGGGCCTGCCTGCCGGACTGGTGGTGCCCCATTTTTCGCAGGACGATTGTTCCCGTTCACGCCTGTCGCGCGCCGGTGTGCGCCTGATGCTGGACCATGCGCAGCGTCTGTTGCACAGCGGCCAGGACTGGGCGCGGTGCGGCGCACTGGAACTGCAACTCGACGTGCCCGCAGCCCTGCCGCCCCACGACAACGACTGGAGCGCAGCGGCCAGCACCGAACAGCTGCAGCAGGACTGGGCCCTGGGCGTGACGCAACCGCAAGCCAGCCTGTGGCACACCCAGGCCGGCTGGATCAAACCAGCGCAACTGGTGGCGGCCTGGATGGCGCACCCCGACATCGAATTCAAGCCGTTGTCGCCCGTGCACACACTGCGCCAGGACAGTAGCCACAACGACGGGCGCTGGAACCTGTGTGACGCTCAGGGCGACTCGCTGGGCCGCGCCGACCAGGTGGTCTTTGCCAATGCCCGTGGGTGCATCGCGCTGATTCAATCCATGGCGCAGGACGCCGGACCATCGCTGCAACTGGTGGACGACTTATTGGAAAAACTCCAGGCCATGCAAATTCTGCACGGCACGTTGAGCTGCGGCGTTTCCCAGGACACCGATGCGTTTCCCGCCTTTGCGGTCAACGGGAACGGCAGTTTCCTGTCCGGCATTCCTCAAGGCGACGAGCGCCATTGGTACGCTGGCTCCACGTTCGAAACGGATGTGCTGCGCGCCATCGACGTTGTGGCCGCCCACGCCAGCAATTTCGACAAGTTGTCAGCGCTGCTTCCGCAGGTGGCGCAGACCCTGGCACCGCAATTTGCGAGCGGCAAAGCCGAAGGATGGGCCGCCACGCGCTGCGTAAGCCACGACCGTATGCCGCTGGTCGGCCCGGTCGAGGACAGCGCCACACCGTCGCTCTGGATCTGCACCGGCATGGGTGCGCGTGGTCTGAGTTTCTCCGCGCTGTGCGCTGAGTTGCTGGCGGCGCAGATCGCAAACGAACCGCTGCCGTTGTCCACCGCCATGGCCAAAGGTCTGCACAGCCAGCGCTTGCGCCGCAGCACACGCATGGCCGAGGCTAGCCACGTCGATACCGGCCCCGACAGCGCCCAGGTTATTGCATAGCAGCGGCTGGACGCCGCGTGCGCACGTAGGCGTCCGTCGGCTGGTAGTCTTTACCGTTAGCGTAGCGCCAATGGGTCATGCTGCCCTTGCCTGCGCGCAACTCCAGTCGGCCAACAAAGGCACCCATCGTGGACTGCTGATCGATGGCACGGAACTCGGCCGGACCAAACGGCGTCTGGAACTGCAGTCCGCGCATGGCCTGCACCAGCTTCTCGTTGTCCACGCTGCGGGCCTTGCGAATGGCAGCAAAAATAGCCTGCATGGTGGAATAACCAACCACCGATCCCATTTTCGGATTTTCGCCAAATCGCTTGTAGTATTCCGCGACGAAGGCGGCATGCGGCTTGCTGTCAATCTGGTCCCACGGATAGCCCGTCACGATCCAGCCTGTCGGCGTTTCGTCTTTGAGCACATCCAGGTACTCCGGCTCACCGGACAACAGCGACACCACCGGCGTGTTGGGAAACACGGCGCGCTGGTTGCCTTCCCGTACCAGTTTCGCCAGGTCCGCTCCAAAGGTGGCGTTAAAAATGGCGTCGGGCCTGGACTGCAGGATGGCCTGCAGCGTGCTGCCAGCGTCCAACTTGCCCAGCACCGGCCACTGTTCACCGACAAACTCGACATCCGGACGCCGCGCCTTCAGCTGCGCCTTGAAGGTGGCCACTGCGCTCTGACCGTATTCGTAATTGGGTGCGATGGTGGCCCAGCGTTTGGCAGGCAATTTGGCCGCTTCTTCGACCAGCATGGCGGCCTGCATGAAGGTGCTGGGCCGCAAGCGGAAGGTGTAGCGGTTGCCCTTGTCCCAGACCAATGCATCGGTCAGCGGTTCGCTGGCAACAAACAGGCGCTTGTTCTTGGCCGCGTGGTCTGCCAGCGCCAGGCCCACGTTGGACAAGTAGCCACCGGCCAGCACATCCACTTTCTCGCTGCTGGTGAGTTCAATTGCCAGGCGCAGCGCTTCATCGGGCTTGCCCGCATCATCACGCGAAATCACCTGCACCGGACGACCCAGCAGGCCACCCGACGCATTCACCTGTTCCACCGCCAGTTGCCAGCCCTGCCGGTAGGGGCCGGTGAACTGCGGAATAGTGGAATAACTGTTGATTTCGCCGATTTTGATGGGCGCCGGCTGTGCCGACTGCGCACCACAGACACCCCACACACCACCCAGAACACCCAACGCCACCACCAGATAACCAACACGCAATTTATTCATACGACCTCCAGGGCGAGCACCTTACCAGTTTTTTCGCCCGCACTCGGGCACTCCACACCGCCACATTGTTCCCCACCACCGGCAAAACAGCGACGGCTGTCACGGCCACCGAGTTCAGTACTTGCACGCGTTGTCGGCCACATAGTCCGACACCGCGATCTTGCCGCGAATAATGTCTGCTTTGATAGCGTCCACCTTGCGGCGGATATCAGGTGTTACCAATTTGGCGTTGTATTCGTCAAGCGCGTAATCGACACCGCCCTCCTTCAGGCCCAGTACCAACATACCCGGCTGAAACGCTTTGGAGACGTTGTACACCGCAACGTCAACGCGCTTGAGCATGGACGTCAGCATGGTTCCTGGCTGCAGATAGTTCTGGTTGCTGTCAACACCAATGGCCAACTTGCCATGGTTTTTGGCTGTCTGATACACCCCGATACCGGTTCCGCCCGCTGCGGCAAACACCACATCGGCCCCTTTGGCAAACTGCGCCATCGCCAACTCGCCGCCACGTGTCGGGTCGTGCCAGGCCGCACTGGTGGTGCCGGTCATACTGGAGAACACTTCGTCCCGTGCGTTGATGAACTTGACGCCTTGCTCATAGCCACAGCTGAAGCGACGGATCACCGGGTTGTCCATGCCGCCGACGAAGCCAACCTTGCCGGTCTTGCTGACCATGGCGGCCATGGCTCCCACCAGAAAACTGCCCTCCTGCTCCTTGAACACCACCGACTGCACGTTGGGCGCCTCGACCACCATGTCAACAATGACAAAGTTCAATCTGGGGAACTCCCGCGCCACCTTTTCGACCGCCAGCGCCTGATCGAAACCGACGCTGATAATGGGACTGGCGCCTTTTTCCGCCATACGCCGCACCGCTTGCACGCGCTGCGACTCGTCGGTGATTTCAAACGCCAGGTATTTTTTACCGAATTCTTTTTTCCACCGCTCCATGCCACGGTACGCGGCCTCGTTGAACGACTTGTCGAACTTTCCGCCCAGATCAAAAATAATGGCGGGCTCGGCACCCGCACGCACCATGAACAACAGCGACAGCAGCGCGACACCCACCGATCGTCCGAATTTGATATTCACGCAACACAACCTTTTATGCACGTTGTAAAGCCGCATCGTAACGATATTCAGACCCGAATTCCGACTGGCACGCAACCACGCGCGCAGCATTGTGCGTATTGATTGGCACAATGCAGCTTGTGTCCTACGCTTCCCACCACACCATGCCCATGCTGCTCGTAGCAGGCTCAGCCAACCTCGATTTTGTCGTGCGCGCTCCGCACATTCCGGCCCCTGGCGAAACGGTGGCTGGCAGCAGCGTGCACCAGTACCCAGGCGGCAAAGGGGCCAACCAGGCGGTGGCGTGCGCGCGTGCTGGCGGTGTGACCACTCATATGCTGCTCGCACTCGGCGCTGACGCCCAGGCCATTCCACTCGAAACTTCATTGCGCGACGCCGGCGTGGTGTTGCACATCGTGCGCCAACCCGATGTCACTACCGGCGCGGCTTTCATCTGCGTATCCGATACCGGAGAAAACGCCATCACCGTCGCTGCAGGGGCCAACGCCCGGTTGGCGCCCGAACACCTGAACGAACTGGCGCAGTCGGTTGCGCTGCACCACTTCAGTCACCTGCTGCTGCAACTGGAAACGCCGCTGGCAACGGTCACGGCCTATGCACAGGTCGCCCGCGCCGCTGGCTTGCAGGTGATATTGAATGCGGCGCCGGCCCAGCCATTGACGCCGGAACTGTTGCGCACCATTGACATCCTGGTCGTGAACGAAACCGAGCTCGCCTGTGTGGCGCAGCACCAGGGAAGCATGGAGGAATGCCTGGAGCGCATTCCGGTGCCCTGCGTTGTGCTCACGCTCGGTCGGCGTGGCGGTTGTGTACGGAAGCGCAACGCCACCCAGGATCACTGTCTTTGGTTTGCGGCATTCGACGTCGATGTCTGCGACACCACCGGCGCTGGCGACACCTTTTGCGGCAGCCTGTGCGCCGCACTGAGTCTGGGCCAGGCGATGCCCGAAGCAGTACGCTTTGCCAGTGCCGCCGCCGCACTGGCCTGTACCCGCCCCGGCGCCCAAACCAGCATTCCTACCCGCCAGCAGGTCGAGACCTTCTTGCTGAAACAAACGTAAGCACAACGGCCACCGCCACCGCCACCGCCACAGCCACCGCCACCGCCATCACCATCGCAACGCCATGCATCTGACAAATCCACGCAAAATTATTTTTGACACAGACCCCGGTGTAGACGATGCCATGGCGCTGTATTACGCGCTGGCGCATCCCGCGCTCGACGTTATCGGCATCACCACCACCTTCGGCAATGTCAGCGTGGAACAGGCCACCGCCAACGCGCTGTACCTGAGCGCACTGGCCGGACGTACGGTGCCCATTGGCAGCGGAGCCCACCGCCCGCAGCAAAAGCCGTCCCAGGCCCCGCCCGTCACCATCCATGGTTTCGATGGACTAGGCAACCTGCCACACCGTATTGCTGTTTCACAACACGCGGACCCGCGCCCAGCGGCGCAACTCATCGTTGACCTGGCGCGTGCGCAACCGGGGCAAATCACGCTGGTCGCCGTTGGACCACTGGGCAACCTGGCCGCCGCCCTCGACCTGGAGCCCGCGCTGCCGCAACTGCTGCGCGAAGTGGTGCTGATGGGCGGCACCGTGCTGGAGCCGGGCAATGTGTCGCCGGTGGCCGAAGCCAATATCTGGAACGACCCGCACAGCGCCGATCGCGTCTTTGGCGCTGGCTGGAAGTTGACCATGGTGGGCCTGGACGTCACGCACCAGGTCATCCTGCCGGTAGCGCTATTTGAAAAAATAGCCGCCCATCAGCGCCACGCTGCCACCGACACGCTGCTACACGCCGTGCGTTTCTACGCCAACTTCTACAGCGGCCTCTATCCGCACGTGGCGCGTATTCATGGCTGCTTTGGCCACGACGTACTGGCATTTCTATACCTCAGCAACCCCGAACTGTTCCACCTGGAATGTGGCTGTGTCCGGGTCGCCGTAGACGGCCTGGCGCAAGGGCAGACCATGCTCCGCCGCAAGTCCATCCCCTATTCGCAACCGGGTTGGGAACACGACCTGCCAGTCACCGAAGTGTGTATGCAGGTGCGTGCGGATGACTGCGTGCGGATCATCGAAGACACCTTGATGGGACCCTGGCTGTCACCCATCACTTGATACAGGTCAAGCCATCCGACGCCGCACGGACGCAAATTCCGCATATCTATAGATTGTTTAGGTATATCGACATAGCAAAAATGTAGTTTTTAATCTATCAAATAAAATCTACAGTTCATCCCATGCATGAACTAGCCTATATTTTTGCCGGCTTCCTGGTCGGAAGCGTGGTCGGCCTCACCGGCGTTGGCGGGGGCTCGCTGATGACACCGCTGCTGATTTTTTTCTTCGGCGTCAAGCCCTACCTGGCGGTTGGCACCGATCTGCTGTTCGCTGCCGTCACCAAGCTCGGCGGCACCGTCAAGCTCGCTCGTTCGCGCCACATTGACTGGCCAGTGGTGGCCCGCTTGTGCGCTGGTAGCCTGCCTGCTGCCCTGATCACACTCTCGGTATTGCACCACTTTGGCACCACCAATGCCGAAGTACAAGGCGTCATGACCTCTACGCTGGGCTGCGCATTGCTACTGACCGCTGCCGCCTCGTTGTACAAAGTGGTGCGCGGCAAAAACGCGCCCCGCAGCGTAGCGGCAGGGCAGGAACATGCGGCCATTACACCGCGCCACTGGAGCCTGCCGGTGCTGCTGGGCGCCATCATTGGCAGCCTGGTGACGCTGACTTCGGTCGGGGCTGGCGCCATCGGTGTGACCGTGCTGATGCTGCTCTATCCCAAACTGCCGCTGTCCCGCATTGTTGCGGCGGACATCGCCTATGCCGTGCCACTGACGCTGCTGGCCGGCATTGGCCACGCCACACTTGGCTCGGTTGACTGGCGCATGCTGGCGCTGCTGCTGACCGGCTCGGTGCCCGGAATCCTGATTGGTTCGCACCTGATGGCGCGCACCCCGGAGCGCCTGATCCGCTCCCTACTGTCCCTTATGCTCGCTTACGCTGGCGTGAAGCTGATTGCCTTGTAAAACCTGTTTTCCCCAGCCCCGTTCACGCGTTCGACTGTCCTCCATCCATGTACCAATACACAGAATTTGACCGACAATTCATCGCTGCCCGTGCCGCGCAATACCGCAACCAGTTGCAGCGCAATCTGGACGGCACCCTGAGCGACGACGCTTTCCGTCCCTTGCGCCTGCAAAACGGCTGGTATGTGCAGCGCTACGCACCCATGCTGCGTGTGGCTGTTCCCTACGGTGAAATTTCCAGCCGCCAGATGCGCGTATTGGCCCGCATCGCACGCCAATACGACCAGCCCAGCAAAGCCGTGTTTGACCGCGCCATCGGCATCCAGGCCAACTGGGGCACCACCCACCTGCCGGTCGGCTATGGCCACTTCACCACGCGCCAGAACGTGCAATTCAACTGGATTGCGCTCGACAAAAGCGCCGACGTGATGGAACTGCTGGCCAGCGTGGACATGCACGGCATCCAGACCAGCGGCAATTGCATCCGAAACATCACCAGTGACGAACTGGCCGGTGTGGCGTCCGACGAAATCGCGGACCCGCGACCCTACGCCGAACTGCTGCGCCAATGGAGCACGCTGCATCCCGAATTTGCTTTTCTGCCACGCAAGTTCAAGATTGCCATCATCGGTGCGCGCGACGACCGTGCCGCCACCTTGTGGCATGACGTCGGCCTGCATTTGCTGCGCGACGCCCAGGGCCAGATTGGTTTTCGGGTGCTGGTGGGCGGCGGCATGGGCCGCACTCCCGTCATTGGCACGGTGCTGCGTGAATTTCTGCCATGGAACCAGATCCTCAATTATCTGGAAGCCGTGGTGCGCGTCTATAACAACTGGGGCCGCCGCGACAACCTGTACAAGGCGCGCATCAAGATCTTGGTGAAGGCACAAGGCCAACGCTTCTTTGACGAAGTGGAAGCCGAATACGCCCAGATTCTGGAACACGACGGCGCCAGCCATACGCTGTCCGACGCCGAACTAGCGCGCGTCAGCGCGTGCTTCGTGGCCCCCACCGTGTCCGACGCGCCAGCGCTGGCCCCCACCAGCGTGCCGGCAGAACGCCAGGTCGCCTACGCGCGCTGGCTGCAACAGAATGTGGCCGCGCACAAGAACCCGGCGCTGCGCGCCGTCACCCTGTCGTACAAGCGCCTGGGCCAGGCCCCCGGCGATGCCGACGCCGACCAGTTGGATACGGCCGCCGATCTGGCCGACACCTTCAGCGCCGGCGAACTGCGCGTAACGCACGACCAGAATCTGGTGCTGCCGTGGGTGCGCGAACAAGACCTGCCCGCGCTCTGGGTGGCCGCCACCCACGCGGGTCTGGCACGCTCCAATATCCGCCTGCTGACCGACATGATTGCCTGCCCGGGCGGCGACTTCTGCGCCCTCGCCAATGCCCGCTCGATCCCGATTGCCGCTGCCATCACGGAGCGCTACCAGGATCTGGACGAACTGCACGACCTGGGCGAGATTGACCTGCACATCAGCGGCTGCATCAATTCCTGCGGTCACCACCACAGCGGCCACATCGGCGTTCTGGGCGTCGACAAGGACGGCAAGGAGTGGTATCAGGTCTCAGTCGGCGGTTCCGATGGCTCCGCCCTGAGCGGTGAAGCCACGCCGGGTAAGGTGCTGGGCCCGGCCTTTGGCGCCCAGGAAGTTCCCGGCGTAATCGAAGCCCTGCTGGAGGTTTACCGTGCACAGCGTCAAGGCCGCGAAACCTTCATCAACACGGTGCGCCGTATTGGCCTGGATGCCTTCAAAGAAGCGGCCAATTCCGCCCGCCTGATCGACAAACACGAAGAACTCAACACCTTGCCCAAAACGGCCGACTATGCGCGCGACGCACAAGAAGCCTGAACCGGGAGCCACCACCATGCAACTCTTTTCTGCTGACGCCATCGACGCGTCCACCGCTGCGTCCCCGCAAGCCAACCCGTCCACCGTGCTGGTGCTGGCCAACGATGCCGATCCACGCCAGGTTTCGCTGGACGGCATCTTGCGCATCGACCTGCATTTCCCGAAGTTCACCGACGGACGCGCCTACAGCCAGGCCTACCTGCTGCGCCGCCGCCTGGGTTTCCAAGGTGAAATCCGCGCTACCGGCGACGTACTGATTGACCAGCTGCAACTCATGCGGCGCAGCGGCTTCGACAGCGCCGTGCTACGCACCGCCCAGGAACGGGCCACCGCCAGCGCACACCCGGAATTTTTCCCGGCCTTCTACCAGGGCGATTCCGTGACCAGCGCACCGGCGTTTGCGCGCGCCCCCACCAACACAACAACCACGGGAGCACCCGCATGAGCCACCCGCACCCCGCCATAGAGCGCAATGCCCGTGCCAGCGCCGAATACACCCTGCGCGTCGCCGAAGCACGCGCCGTGCTGGCCCAGGCCGCCGCCGAATTTGGCGCCAACGAAGCCAACGCCCGTCCGCGCATCAGCCAGGCCTCCAGCCTGGGCGCCGAAGACATGGTAATCACGCACCTGATCAACAGCCTGCAACTCGACATCGACATCTTCGTACTCGAAACCGGTCGCCTGCACACCCAGACGCTGGAACTATTGCAGCAGCTGCAGACCAGCTCGCGCGCGCCCGTTACCGTGTATTACCCACGCAACGAAGCGGTGGTTGAATTTGTGGCACGCGTTGGCGCTGACGCCATGTACAAAAGCCTGGAACTGCGCAAGTCCTGCTGCCACATTCGCAAAATGGAGCCGCTGGAACGCGCCCTCACCGGCAAGGACGCATGGATTACCGGCCTGCGCCGCGAACAAAGTGGCGCGCGCGCCGACGTGCTGCTGGTGGAGCCTGGCAACGCCAGCGCCGACGGCCCGGCACGCACCAAGATCAATCCGCTGGCCAACTGGACCTGGGGCGACATTTGGCACTACATCGCGGAAAACCAGGTCACCTACAATCCACTGCACGACGCTTTCTATCCCAGCATCGGCTGCGAACCCTGCACCCGCGCCATCAGCCTGGGCGAAGACTTCCGATCCGGGCGCTGGTGGTGGGAAGACGAAGCCGCCAAGGAATGCGGCCTGCACGTTGCCCCCACATCTGCTTTGCCGGCCTACGCCGAAAGCGCCAAGAACACCAACAGCAAGACACCCGCCTGAGCGTTCCCATGAACACCATGACTGACCAGAATCACCTGCACCACCAGCACCATCTCTCCAACCAGCACCTGAACGCGCTGGAAGAAGAAACCATTTTCATCCTGCGTGAAGTGGCCGCCGCCTTCGAACGCCCCACATTGCTGTTCTCCGGTGGTAAAGACTCGCTGGTGATGCTCAAATGCGCCGAAAAAGCCTTTGGCATTGGCCGCATTCCCTACCCACTGCTGATGATCGACACCGGCCACAACTTCCCCGAAGTCACGGCCTTCCGCGATGTACGCGCCCAGGAACTGGGTGCCGAACTGATCGTGCGCAGCGTGGAAGACTCGATGGCACGCGGCACCGTGCGCCTGGCGCACCCAGGCGAAAGTCGCAACGTGCACCAGTCGGTCACGCTGCTCGAAGCCATTGAAGAATTCCGTTTCGACGCCCTCATTGGCGGCGCCCGCCGTGATGAAGAAAAAGCCCGCGCCAAAGAACGCATCTTCAGCCACCGCGACAGTTTCGGCCAATGGCAGCCCAAAGCCCAGCGGCCCGAACTCTGGACCCTGTTCAACACGCGCCTGCAGCCGGGCGAACACTTTCGCGTGTTCCCGATTTCCAACTGGACCGAACTCGACGTCTGGCAATACATCGACCGCGAAGCCATCGCCCTGCCGTCGCTGTACTACGCGCACCAACGCGCCGTGGTGGAGCGGCGCGGCCTGCTGGTACCCATCACCGAACTCACGCCCGCGCGTGACGGCGAGACCGTGGAAATGCGCCAGGTGCGTTTTCGCACCGTGGGCGACATCACCTGCACCTGCCCGGTGGAAAGTGACGCCACCACCGCCGACGCCATCGTGACCGAAACGCTCAGCGCCGAAGTCAGCGAACGCGGCGCCACGCGCATGGACGACAAGACGTCCGAAGCCTCCATGGAAAAACGCAAGAAAGACGGATACTTCTGATGACCGCTACCACCCTGAACCCCGCACAACGCACCGACACCCAAAGCGCCCTGCGCTTCATCACCTGCGGCAGCGTCGACGACGGCAAGAGCACCCTGATCGGGCGCCTGCTGGTGGACAGCCGCTCGGTCCTGCAAGACCAACTGGCCAACGTATCCAAAAACGGCGCCGCCGATCTGGCCCTGTTTACCGACGGCCTGTCGGCCGAACGCGAACAAGGCATCACGATTGACGTGGCCTACCGCTACTTCGCCACGCCAGCCCGCAAGTTCATTATTGGCGACGCACCCGGCCACGAGCAGTACACCCGCAACATGGTGACCGCCGCCAGCAGTGCCGACGCCGCCGTGGTGCTGGTGGACGCCACCAAGCTCGACTGGCAAGCCGACGCTGCCGTGCCGCTGCTGCCACAAACCCGCCGCCACACCCTGCTGCTCAAACTGCTGCGCGTGCCCAGCATCGTGTTTGCCATCAACAAGCTCGACGCACTGGAAAGCGCCGACCGGCCGGAAACCGCCGGCCACGCCACCCA